>Ga0114963_10001807_pt1 | contig 14594 bp, 10 predicted proteins | sample C_131016_EF_Meta_FD_87019 | JGI IMG/M metagenome (GOLD analysis project Ga0114963, IMG submission 87019) | Freshwater microbial communities from Lake Croche, Canada to study carbon cycling - C_131016_EF_MetaG | ecosystem: Environmental > Aquatic > Freshwater > Lake | place: Lake Croche, Canada...
ACAGCGTCGGCTCGGGGTCTGGCCCGTCTGCACGGCGTCGATCTTGACCATTCCTTCGGCACGCCGAATGCAGAGCACATCCATACCGAAGTCACCCGGATGATGACCGCGGCGGCAGGAGCATCTGCTCCGGTGATCACCGGCACGTCCCCGGGTACCGATACTGCACTGTCCCCGGATTTGCTTGCGGAGAGTTTCACCACCGGAACATTCGCGGGTGCACCGATATCGGCAGGCGTTGAGGCCCTGACGTCGGGCGCGCTCAGTGCGATCCCACCACCGACCACCGAACAGTCCGTGGGCCCACCCACTGCGTCGCCGACACAGCCGCCGGACATGCCGCCACCGCACGCGGTTCCTGCCGCACTCGATAGCGGCGTTTCAGCGGAAGCCGTTGCCGCAGAACCGCGCAGTGCCGTCGTCGCGGCACCACTGCTATCGCCGGCACCTGCGACCGCTGCGACCCGTGTGCCTCCAGCCCGACCCATGCCGGGTTACGCGACCGACCTCAGGCCGACGACGAAGGCCGACGTGCCAGGCCGGTCCGTCGTCGCCGCGGCACCGGCGTCGGCCCCGGTGACGGCGGCCACCGCAGCCCTCACCCATTCATCGGTGGCTCGTCAGCAATCCGCCGTCACGCCCGCACACTCACCCACCACCGCTGTTGCGGTGAGCGCGACAGAGGTGGCCGTCGCGACAGCGGGTGCGGTCGCCGAGTCCCGACTACGCCGTCTGCTGGCCGCGGTGGCACGCCAGGAACCCCGGTTGCGGTGGGCGATTGGTGATCGCGAGGACGGCGACACGGTTCTGATCACCGATCTCGCGAGCGGATGGATTCCCCCGCACATCGAGATCCCGACCGAAGTCGTGCTGCTGGAACCGGGCCACCGCACCGGTGCCATCACCTCCCTGCTCGTCGATGCTGTGCTGACGGCCGACTACGAACCCGGAGGTATCGTCACCGCGGCCGATGAGGCCGACCCGCTGCCGATGTCGAGTCAGGCCCGGCGCACCACGCCGGTCGACGACTTCGGCTGGGAACTGTCACGCGCACTGAGGTGGCGCGAGGGCCTGCCGCGACAGGCCTACACGGTGGCCAGAGCCGCCCTGTCGCACACTGGTTGTCTGGAATCCGAAATCGATCTGGTGCGCGATCACCTCGAAGCGGTGGCCCAGTGCGTGGTGGACGGCTATCCCGACGACGTCGGCGATGACGCCCTCGGTGATTGGCAGTTGTTGGCGACGGTCGACGCGCTAGTCGACAACGACGCGATGCGTGCCAACTATCACTTCGCCTGGTTTCACGCCCGATGACCGGCGACCGACTCGACGCCGATGCGGATCAGTACCGTCAGGCCGCGGTAGAGAATGTGGCACCGCCGACCATCGCCTCCGATCCCCTGGTGGCGGGCATGTCCCCCACTGAACAATTGCTGCGAATCCTGGGGCTGGCGGCCAACGCCGATGACCCGCAGGACATCGCTGACAGTATCGACGCCCAAGCCGAGCGCGACGCTCAGACGATGGCGGCCGCGGAAGCGTTCACCGCCCAGGATAAGGAAGCTGCAGCTAAGGTGAATAGTGTTGCGGCACAAGATCAAACGACTCAACTTGTTCAGCAGATCCCGCAGCTGATTTCCGGCATCGCCGGCGCGGTCACCGGTGCGCTGGGCGGGGCACTCACGCCACTGGTTCAGATTCCGCAGCAGCTCGCCCAAGCTGCCTTCCAGACGGGGATGGGAACCTACCGGGGCGACGGTGCATTCGATCTCCCGATCAACGACCCGGGTGCGCTCGACGCGTTACCGGCCGACGATATCGCCACCGATACTCCCGCACTCTCCGACGCCGATCTCGGCGGTGACGGCGGCGGCGGCGATGACTTCGGTGGAGGTAGCTTCGGTGGGGCAGCCGCGGGGGGTGGCAGCGCTCCGATGACCGGCACCATGCCGACCGGCCTGCTCGGCCCGCCACCGGTTCCGTCGGCCAGTACGGCACCGGCGTCGGCGCCGGCTGTCACGACATCACCACCGAACACCGCGCCTGCGCCCACGCCGGCGGGCGCCGGTATGGCCGGTGTGCCGATGGTTCCCCCCGGCGCGATGACAGGTACCAATGGCACGGATAAGGATGTCAAAGCGGACACCAAACGGATTTCGGTTCCGCAGGTGCGCAACGGGGCGCCGGTGCAGGGCCGACTGACCTCACCCCCGGTTGCACCGGTCATCAAGAGGGTGGAGGGCAAACCGGTTGCCGCCAGACGGATCATCGCCCCCGGCGACGCCGAGGATCAGGGCGCGGTCATCTCCTGACCACGCCGGCCAGCACACCGGGCATCATCACACCGGGCATCATCACACCGGGGGACGGCCGGTCCGGATGCGCCAATTCAGATCGTGCAGAAGGACATTGAACGGAAACGCTCGAACGAATCGTGGTGACAGATTGTTGGCCATGCGGATGCCGGACATCAGCCGGTCGAACTCACGTTGTTTGACCGGGTTCCAGTCCAGGTGCATCTCGTCGCGAAATCGCTGCGGCAGGAAGCCTGTCGTGATCAGCAGTGCCACACTCTCGTTGAACTGCTGGAACCGACCGGGGAGGCGGACGCCCTTCATCCGCGACACCGCGATCGGGTACAGGTATTCACGCACGGTGTCGTCGATGTGGACCTTCTCCAGTGACTCCTGCCAGTACCGGTCGAAGGCCGGCCGGTCAACGGGCCACATCTCCTCGGGCACCTGAAGCATGGTGGCCAGAGCCATCCCGTCCTGATAGTGCCGATCGGCCGTCGCATCATCCATTTCGCCGACGAATGTTCGGTAGACGTCGACACCTCCCTTGTAGAGGCAGGCGCCCACCCACAATTGGAGATCGCGGTCGAATGCGTTGTAGTGCACCGGACTGTCGTCGGTCGAAAATACCTGAGCGTGAGCACGATTGACCGCCCGGCGGTAGGCCTGCTTCTGCTGTTCGCTGCCGCGGGTGGCGACGGCGAGATAGGTGAATGTGGTTCGCGCCCTTTTGATCGGGTGCCGATCGACGCGTCCACTTTCGACCCGGCTCTCCAGCACGCCGTATCCGACGCCCGGACGGGCCAGTTGCATGATCACGTTCGCCGCCCCCGCCAGCAGGGCGATCCCCATCATTCCGTCGTCGAAAGCAGCGGGACGCGGCAACCACCGCCGACCGGGCCGGCGGGCGGGCGTGACCGCCGACTCGCTGACCGGCCGCTCGACGGGGTTAGTGCGCAACGCACGCCCGTGTTCCACCAAGCTCGAACTCGGCATCGGGGTTGTTGTGCGGCCGGATCACGACGGGTACCTCCTCCTTTGTCCGCATTGTAAGCGCGGGGGGCGGTCGGCGCGGTCATGATCACCGCGGCGGTACTGGTCGTCGTACTGCGTGCCACCCCTGATCCAGACAGGTCCGCGGGGAGTACCCTCGGTCCCAATCCACCGGTTAGTTAAGTCCGGCCATCCGCACCTAGGGAAGGCGATCGAGCATGCCCATCGCGATCGAATCCGAGCACGTCGAGCTATCGAGATCAGTCAAGAATCTGCTCGATAAGGTGGCTCCACCGGAAGTCCTGCACGCCGCCCTCGAGGCGCCGGTGCAGAACCCGCCGGTGTACTGGCGTGGTGCCATCGAGCAGGGCTTGCAGGCGCTGCATCTGTCCGAGTCGGTGGATGGCCAGGGCGCGGGGCTGCTGGAACTGGCGATCGTCATCGCCGAGTTCGGTTACGCGGCCGCGCCGGGTCCGTTCGTCGGGTCCGCGATCGCCAGTGCACTGATCTCGGCGCACGACCACGACGCCGCGGTGCTACGCGGGCTGGCGGCCGGGGAAACCATCGCCGCCTATGCGCTGGAGTCGGAGCTGACCGCCACCCGGAACGGCGACACCCTGACGATCCGCGGCGAAGCCCGTTCAGTTCCGGGCGCCGCGCAGGCCGACATCTTGGTGCTGCCGGTCGCCCTCGACAGCGGAATCAAGTGGGCGGTGATCGACGCCTCCCACCTCAAGACCGGAGCCGTGGAGATTGAAGTCCTGCGCTCGGTGGACCCACTGCACCCGGTCGCGCACGTGCGGACCACCGGTATCGAGGTCGGAACCGACGCGTGGCTGTCGAATCTGTCACCGGCCGCCGGACGGGCGATCATCACCACGCTGCTGTCGGCGGAGGCTGTCGGAATCGCCCGGTGGGCCACCGACACCGCGTCGGAGTACGCGAAGATCCGTGAGCAGTTCGGTCGGCCGATCGGCCAATTCCAGGCGATCAAGCACAAGTGCGCCGGGATGATCGCCACCACCGAACGCGCCACGGCGGCCGTTTGGGATGCCGCCCGCGCTCTCGATGAGGCAGCGGGTCAGGGTTGGGACAACGAAGCAACCTCCTACGAGTTCGCCGCCGCCGTGGCCGCAACCCTGGCACCGGTGGCCGCGCAACATTGCGCGCAGGACTGCATCCAGGTGCATGGCGGTATCGGTTTCACCTGGGAGCACGACACCAACATTTACTACCGGCGCACGCTGGCTCTGGTCGCAGCATTCGGCCGGTCGACAGAGCACGCGCAGCGGGTGTTCGACACCGCGACGAGCACTGGGATGCGCGAGATCAAGATCGATCTCGACTCCACAACCGAGAAGCTCCGCGGCGAGATCCGGGCGGAAGTCGATGCGCTCAAAGCAATTCCGCGCGAACAGCGGGCGGCCGCGATCGCCGAGGGCGGGTGGGTGCAAACGCACCTGCCCAAGCCGTGGGGCCGCGCAGCTCAACCGATCGAGCAGATCATCATCGCGCAGGAGTTCGCCGCCGGCCGGGTCAAACGACCCAATATGGGTATCGCCGCCTGGCTGATCCCATCCATCGTCACCTACGGCACCGAGGAGCAGAAGCAGCGCTTCCTGCCGCCGACGTTCCGCGGCGAAGTGATCTGGTGCCAGCTGTTCTCCGAGCCCGGCGCGGGATCGGATCTGGCGAGCCTGTCCACCAAAGCCACCAAGGTCGACGGCGGCTGGCGTATCACCGGGCAGAAGATCTGGACCACCGCGGCCCAGTTCTCCCAGTGGGGTGCGCTGCTGGCAAGGACGGACCCCAGCGCTCCCAAACACAACGGAATCACCTACTTCCTGCTTGATATGAAAAGTGAGGGCGTGGAGGTCAAACCGCTGCGCGAGCTGACAGGTAACGCCCTGTTCAACACCGTGTACATCGACGATGTGTTCGTGCCAGACGAGATGGTGCTGGGCGAGGTCGACCGCGGCTGGGAGGTCAGTCGCAATACTCTGACCGCCGAACGTGTTTCGATCGGAAGCGACGAGCCAGGGTTCCTCCCGAACCTAAACCGCTTCGTCGAGTTCGTCGGCGCAGGGAGCTTCGACCAGGTTGGCCACCACCGCGCCGGAGAGCTGATCGCCGAGGGGCACGCCGCCAAACTGCTGAACATGCGCTCGACGCTGCTCACCCTGGCCGGTGGCGATGCGATGCCTTCGGCGGCGATCTCCAAGCTGCTGTCGATGCGGACCGGTCAGGGCTACGCCGAGTTCGCGGTGTCCTCCTTTGGCACCGACGGCGCGATCTGGGAGCAGGATTCGCTGCAGGGCAAGTGGGCGGAGTACCTCCTCGCCAGCCGGGCGACCACGATCTACGGCGGCACCTCCGAGGTGCAGTTGAACATCATCGCTGAGCGTCTGCTGGGACTGCCCCGCGATCCGTAAAGGTCCGGCTCCGAGGCCATCCCCTGGTGCGCTCCCTCTGGTGCCCTCCCACTGGTGCGCTCCCCCCTGCCCGAGCAGACGCAAAGTCGCACGGATTCGCCCCGAATTGTGCGACTTTGCGTCTGCTCGCGAGGGAAGCGTTAGTGGATTTCGATCTGGCGCAGTTCGCGTTTGAGGATCTTGCCGGTGGGGTTGCGCGGCAGTTCGGTCAGGAACACGACCTCGCGCGGAACCTTGTACCGCGCCAGATGCTCACGGACGTACTCCTTAATCGCGTCCTCGGTAGTGGCGGCTCCGTCGCGCAGGACGACGAACGCCCGCAGTCGCGCACCGAAGTCGGAGTCGTCGACACCGATCGCGGTGGCCTCGACGACGTCGGGGTGTCCACTGATGAGATCCTCTACTTCGGCGGGGAATACGTTCTCCCCACCGGAGACGATCATCTCGTCGTCACGACCGCTGACGTAGAGCAGACCATCAGTGTCGAAGTAGCCGACGTCGCCGGAGGACAGCAGGCCGTCGATGATCTCCTTGTTGCCGCCGCCGGTATAGCCCTCGAACGGCATCGGGCTGCCGACGAAGATCCGCCCGACCTGGCCCTGCGGCAATTCTTGACCGTGCTCGTCGAGGATCTTGACCTTGGCACCTCGGACCACCGGACCGACCGTGGCGGGATTTTTCTTCAGATCCTGCGGCCGGGCGATGGTGGCAAACGCGACTTCGGTTGAGCCATAAAGGTTGTAGACCACCGGCCCGAGCTCCTTGATCGCCCGGGTTGCCAATTCGGCCCCGAGTTGCGATCCCGAGACGAACACGATCCGCAACGAGGACAGATCCGGTTTGGGATCCATCGTCTCCAGAGCATCGAGCATCCGCGACAGCATCACCGGAACGACCACGACGGCGGTTACCTTGTGCTGAGCGATGTCCTCGAGCACGGTGGCAGCTTTGAACCGGCGGTGCAGCACCAGCGTCGAGCCCAGTGTCGCGGCGATGGCGGCATGCAGATAACCGATGGCGTGGAACATCGGTGAGGGCAGTGCCGTGATCTCGCCGGCCTTGAACGGGACGCTGGACAGGACGCCGCCCACCGGTGCCAGCGTCGGCGGCGAATGCCGGGTGGCGCCCTTGGGCGTTCCGGTCGTGCCACTGGTGAGGATGATGATCGCCGAGCGTTTGGTGGCTTTGGGGGCGGGCGCTGCACTGCTGCGCGCGATCAGTTCGACGAGGGTCTCGTCGGTGCTGCCTGAGGGTTCGTCGGTCTCCGGGTTGGACCCCAGTGCACGCAACTTGCCGAGCGCAGGCTCGGCAAGTGCGACCGCGTCGGTGTACTCGTCGTCGTAGATGATCAGTTTGGCGCCCTCACGTTCGCAGACGTCGCGGATTTGGGGCCCGGAGAACTCGGTGTTGAGCATGATGGTGCGCGCGCCCACCCGGGCGCACGCGTAGTTGGCGATCGAGAACCAGCGATGGTTGCGCGCCAGCACACCCACTCCGTCGCCGCCACGCACACCCATGGCCAGCAGTCCGTTCGCCACCGCGTTAACGGCATCGTTGAGATCGGAGTTGGTGATCGACCCTTCGTCGTCGATGATCGCCAACCGGTTCGGGGCGCGACGAGCGTTGAGTGCCGGAATCATTCCGACCTCGCCCCAGCGCCGGACATCAGCGACCATGGCGGCCAGGTTTTGCGGTGGCTCGATCCCGAAGGCGCCGGAGCCGATCATCTTCTGTAGGTAGTGCAATTCCGCGGACCCGCGTTCGGCATACTGGCGAGCCTTGTTCAGTGCACTGGAGGCGAGGTCGCCGATGATGGGCATCCGCCAAGGGTAGGTGAGCGCCATCCGCAGGACGGGCTTATCGCGCTGCCCTATCCTGTTGCGGTGGCAAGCACCAGCAGCACCCGAACACTGGCGGCCACACCGCAGGCGGTGTGGGAGGTGCTCGCCGACTTCGGATCCCTGAGTACCTGGGCGCGCAACGTCGACCATTCCTGCCTGATGCAGCACGGCGCTGACGGGGTCGCCGTCGGAACCACCCGCCGGGTCCAGATCGGGCGCAACACCCTGGTTGAACGGGTCACCGATTGCGCACCGACAACCACCCTGGGTTACGACATTGAGGGCCTGACGCGCCGGCTGCATCGGGTGGCCAACCGGTGGACGCTGGAGCCCACGGCGCCGGGCTTCACCGCCGTCACCCTCACCACGACAGTGGAGATCGGTGCCAACCCGGTGGCACGGGTCGCCGAGCGCGCGATGTGCCGACTGATGACAAAGCAGTCCGATGTGATGCTGGCAGGGCTGTCGCAACGAGTGGAGAGTAGAAGATGACCGAACGTCCCGACGTCATCATCATGATGACCGACGAGGAACGCGCGATCCCGCCGTATGAGACCGACGATGTGCGAACCTGGCGTCAGCGAACACTGACGGGCCAGCGCTGGTTCGACGAGAACGGGGTCAGTTTCACACGGCACTACACCGGTTCGCTGGCGTGCGTGCCCAGTCGGCCGACGATCTTCACCGGCCAGTATCCCGACCTGCACGGCGTGACCCAGACCGACGGCATCGGCAAGGTTTTCGACGATTCCCGGATGCGCTGGCTGCGCCGTGGTGAGGTGCCGACGCTGGGCAACTGGTTCCGGGCGGCCGGCTACGACACCCACTACGACGGCAAGTGGCACATCTCGCATGCCGATCTGCACGACTCTGCCACGGGCGGCTCCCTGGCGACCAATGACGACGACGGGGTGGTGGATTCCGTTGCGGTGCAACGGTATCTGGATGCTGACCCGTTGGCGGACTTCGGCTTCTCCGGGTGGGTGGGCCCGGAGCCGCACGGAGCCGGCCTGGCCAACAGCGGGGTACGCCGCGACCCGTTGATCGCCGACCGCGTGGTGGCCTGGCTGGAGGATCGGTACGCCCGCCGCCGTGCCGGTGACGCTGAGGCACTGCGGCCCTTCCTGTTGGTGGCCAGCTTCGTCAACCCGCATGACATCGTCCTGTTCCCAACGTGGCTGGTGCGCAGCCCGTTGAAGTCCTCGCACCTGGATCCGCCGCCGGTTCCACCGGCACCCACCGCTGACGAGGACCTGCGCACCAAACCCGCCGCCCAGATCGCGTTCCGGGAGGCCTACTACTCCGGCTACGGCCCGGCCGGCCCGGTGGAGCAGATCTACAAGCGAAACGGCCAGCGCTACCGCGACCTCTACTACCGATTGCACGCCGAAGTCGACTCACCGATAGACCGGGTCCGGCGCGCTGTCACCAGCAGTTCCGATGACGCCGTACTGGTACGCACCTCCGATCACGGAGATCTGCTGGGGGCGCACGGCGGGCTGCACCAGAAGTGGTTCAACCTCTATGACGAGGCCACCCGGGTGCCCCTGATCATCGCCCGGATCGGTTCCGGTGCCACCGCGCCGCGGGTCGTGACCGCACCCACGTCCCATGTCGATCTGGTTCCGACCCTGCTCAGCGCGGCCGGCGTCGACGTCGAAGGGGTCGCGGCGATGTTGCGCGAGAACTTCTCCGAGGTGCACCCACTGCCTGGACGCAATCTGATGCCGGTCGTCGACGGGGCGCCGGCCGACGAGGACCGCGCGGTGTACCTGATGACCCGCGACAATATGCTCGAAGGTGACAGCGGGGCCTCCGGTATCGGTCGGATTCTCAAGCAGACCGCCAATCCCCCTGCACCCCTGCGGATCCGGATCCCCGCCCACACCGCCGCCAACTTCGAGGGACTGGTGGTTCGGGTCGACGACGCCGAAGTGCCGGGTGGGGCGGGGCACCTGTGGAAGCTGGTCCGCAGCTTCGATGACCCGTCGACCTGGACCCAGCCCGGTGTCCGGCAATACGCCGCCAACGGACCCGGGGGGGACGTCTACCGGACCAGCCCGCTCGACGACCAGTGGGAGCTGTACGACCTGACTGCCGATCCGACCGAGGCGGTCAACCGATGGACCGACGAGGGTCTGCACGAACTTCGGGGCCATCTGCGGACGCACCTGAAGTCCGCGCGCGCCAGTTCGGTGCCGGAGCGCAACAATCCCTGGCCGTACGCCTCCCGGCGGTCGTAGACCGATCAGCCGACGCCTTGACTGACCACTCCGTCGCATGTGACGATTTCGTCAGATTTTTGAGGAGGGGTACCCCATGGCTCATCTGGTCGGTGCACACAACGAACTGCATAGCGAGCACGGGGCGCTGAAGGGCGAGCACCCCGGCCGGTCGACCAACCCGGTGATCAAGGTCTCCGACCTGGCCTGGCTGGAGTTCGAGAAGCCCGACCTGGTGCGAGCCGAAGCCTTCGCGCGGGCGTTCGGATTTCAGACCGCGCAGCACAGCCCGGACGAATTACACCTGCGCGGGACCGACCCGGGCGCACCCGCGGTGATCCTGCGCCGCGGGCCGCACACGAGATTCTGCGGCATCGCCTTCACGGCTGTCGACGAGATCGACGTGCTGCGACTGGCCGATAAGACCGGCACCACCGCGGTGCCCCTACCGGAGGCCCTCGGCGGCATGTCGGTGCAACTGACGGATCCCTCCGGCGTCCCGGTGCGGGTGGTTGCGGGCCTGCACCAACTGCCCGAGCTCGCCGACCAGCGACCGCAGGTTGTCAACGTCGGCCACGAGTTGAAGCGGATCAATGCCACCCAGCGCCCGACGCGGGCGCCGGCCCGGGTGCAGCGACTCGGCCACCTGGTATTGCAGTCCAGCAGGTACCTGAAATCGGTCAACTGGTATCTGGATCACCTTGGGCTGATCGTCAGCGACTTCCTGTACTTCGCGGGCCAGCGGGAGCGCGGACCGACCATGAGTTTCATCCGCTGCGACCGCGGTTCGGTGCCCGCCGATCACCACACACTGGCCATCGCACTGGGCCCGGTGAACCGCTACGTGCACTCGGCCTACCAGGTCTGCGATCTCGACGCGCTGGCCGCCGGCGGCGAATACCTCACCGAGCAAGGCTATTTCAGATCCTGGGGAATCGGCCGACACATCCAGGGCAGTCAGCTCTTCGACTACTGGCGAGACCCGGACGGCTTCATGGTGGAGCACTTCACCGACGGCGACATGTTCGACAACACCGTCGAACCGGGATGGGCGCCCTTCACCGCATCGGGCCTTGCCCAGTGGGGTCCGCCGGTCAGTAAGGACTTTCTCGGAACCACTCCGAAAAGCGCTCGCCACGAAGCGGTTTCGATGTTGGCAGCGCTACGGCAGGACAACGAGTTCGATATCCGCCGGTTGATCGGGCTGCTGAAGGCTGCGGCCTCATGACCGTGGCAGTGCTGCGCACCGCGGCCGGATGGTGGGTCGACTCACCCACGGGCGCCGCGAAGATCGCCACGGCGGCGGCGACGACGAAAGAACTGCTCGGTGATCGAGCAGCCATCGAGGCGGCGGCCGGATCCGGAAGCGTCGCGCGCGGTGATCTCGCGCTGCTGTCGCCGGTCACCGCACCCTGCCGGGTGGTGGCGCAGATGACGAACTTCACCTCCCACGTCAAGGACGCCGGGATGGATCCGGCGGCCATTCCCCTGACCTTCTTCCGGAAGTCCTCGGCATCGATCAACGGCCCGTTCGACGATGTCGTCAAACCCACGCACGTCCGGTTCCTGGACTACGAGGTGGAGATCGGACTGGTGATCGGCCGCGAGATCCCAGTTGGCACCCGTATTTCGGATGCCAACCTCGCCGACTACATCGCCGGGTTGGTGATCACCAATGACGTGTCCGCACGGGATGTACAACTACCGCAGACCCAGTTCTACGAAGCGAAGTCGTATCCCACATTCACCCCGATCGGTCCGGCACTAGTGCTGCTGAACGCCGACGAACTGAATCGCTTCGGGGACTTGAGACTTCGTCTGAGCGTGAACGGCCAGGAGCGGCAGAACGCACTAGTCGAGGGCGACATGCTCTACCGCCCGCTAGAGGCACTGCAGTCGCTGTCCCGGTTCCAGGACCTCAGCGCAGGCGATGTGATCCTGACCGGCACACCGGTCGGCACCGCACTGAGCGCGCCACCGAAGCCGATCCAGATGATCAGTGCGCTGCTCCCGCCGGCGGTGAAGTGGAAGGCATTCTTCAGAAGTCAGGCCTCCAACCCGAAGTATCTGAGTCACGGTGACGTCATCGACGCCTCGGTGCGCACCGATGACGGTGCGATCGACCTCGGAGCCCAGCGGATGACGGTGGTCTACGCCTGAATCGTGATGTCGGGAAGTGCCCGTGCGCAGATCTCCTGCGCGTCAAGGGCATCCATCCCGAATAGCCGCAGCAGGTCCTCAGTCAGCGCATCGGTGGTGAGCGCGTCATCACGGTCGGGGTCCTGCAACAGGCTGGCCAGACCGAGCAGGACTCCAGCGGACACGGCAAGCGCTCGCTCGGGATCGTCCACCTGGAAGCGGCCGGCAGTGACGGCAGCACTGATGTCGCGCAGCGCTCTGGGCGCCAGTCCCCGGTCCGAGGTCATCAGGGTGGTCCAATTCGCCAGCAGGATCCGGCTCTCCCGGGGGTGGCTGCGAAAGAATCGTCCGGTCAGCCGAAAGCTGGCGGCGAAGGTCTCGGCCGGATCGTCGATGTTCGAACCGATCTGGTCGAGAACGGCCCCGTGCGCGTCGAGGACGTCGACGACAGCCGCCTCGAAGAGTTGCTCCTTGCTCTCGAAGTGGTTGTAGAACGAACCCATTCCCACATCGGCCGCCTGGGTGATCTCGAGGACCGGAACGTTGAGCCGGCCCGCCGCGACGAACGCCTGCGCCGACTTGATCAACGCCGCGCGAGTGCGCTGCTTGCGTCGCACCAGCCGGTTGGCGGTATCGGGTTGCTCGCTCACGGGTGGTGGTCTCCAGATTCCCTTACGACCTGCCGATCTTAACAGTCATCACTACTGACGATTTCATCAAAACTGCTTGACCGGCGATCGGTCGGTATGTGACGATTTCGTCAGTCCGATTAGGGAGGCCCGATGGTCGAGCACACCGGTCACCCGGTGGTGATCGTCGGCGCCGGACCCACCGGAGTCACCGCGGCGACCCTGTTGGCCCGGTACGGCGTAGCAAGCCTGGTGTTGGACCGGTGGTCGTCGGTCTACCCGCAACCGCGTGCGGTTCACCTCGACGACGAGGTCTACCGGATCGTGGACCGACTGGGGATCGCCGCGGAGTTCGCCGAGATCTCGCGGCCTGCACTGGGCCTGCGACTGCTGGATCCGAAACTGACCGTGCTGGCGGAGTTCCGTCGCGACCCAGCGCACACCCCGCACGGCTACCCGCAGGCCAACATGTTCGACCAACCGGAATTCGAGGCGCTGTTGCGGACCAACCTCATCCGCTACCCGCTGGTGACGCTCCGCGGCAACGTCGAGGTAACCGACGTCGCCGCGATCGGTGCGGGCCGCAGTCGAGTCACCTACACCGACCGCGGCGACGGCCGGGAGCACCGTGTCGAGGCCGACTACCTGCTGGGGTGCGACGGCGCCAACAGTCTGGTCCGGTCCCGGATCGGCGCCGCAATGCGCGATCTGCGGTTCGATCAACGCTGGCTGGTCATCGACGTCGCAACGACGGCCGATCTAGGTCAGTGGGAGGGCGTCCATCAGGTCTGTAACCCAAACCGGGCGGGCACCTTCATGCAGATCGGTGATACCCGCTACCGGTGGGAGTTCCGACTGCTGCCCGGGGAGACCGCCGACGACTTCGCCACGCTGAGCGCGCTGCGCCCGCTGATCGCTCCGTGGACCGGCCGGGTCGGCGACGATCACCTCGATCTCATCCGGGTCGCGGAATACACGTTCCGCGCCCGGATCGCCGAAACCTGGCGGCGCGGCAATACCTTTCTGCTCGGTGATGCGGCCCACCTCACACCCCCGTTCATCGGCCAGGGCATGGGGGCGGGTTTGCGCGATGCGATGAACCTGTCCTGGAAGTTGGCCGGGGTGCTCGACGGCAGCCTGCCACCGGCCGCGCTGGACACCTACGAACAGGAGCGAAAGCCGCACGCCCGCAAAATGATCGGGCTCGCGTTGACGGTGGGACGTGCCATGACAGCCGGTGGGCGGGTCGGCGATCTACTGCGCCGCGCGGTGGTGCCGAGGATGCACCTCCTGCCCGGCATGCGGAAAAAAGTCATGGATTCGACGACACCCCCGCTCAGTCGCTCACGCCTCGTGCACAAGGGTGGGAGCCGACTCGGCGGCACGTTGTGCCCCAACGCGGCGACTGCAGACGGCCGCCGTATCGACGCCGTCCTCGGAGACGGCTTCGCACTCGTCACCGCGCGCGCACCCCAGCCGGCCGATCGCCTACTCGCCGAGCGACTGGGCGCACAGGTGTGTGCCGCCGAACCCGGAAGCGAACTCGCGGAGTGGCTGCACCGCGGCCGGGCCGAGGCCGCGATCATCAGGCCGGACCGCACCGTGCTGCGGGCCGGCCGGGACGTCTCCGTGCTGTGTCAGGCACTCGGTAGTCCAGCGCGCTGAACTGTGGATACCATCGGTACATCAACCGCAGTCAACCCTGACATCGAGGACAGCTATGAGTCTGTACGCAGTGGTCAACCCGGCAACCGGCGACGTGGTGCAGGAGTACCCGACGGCCACCGATCAGCAGATCGAAGGCGCGCTGGCCTCGGCGCAGCAGGCCTACCGGGACTGGTCGAAGAAGTCCACGGTGGCCCAGCGCGCGGCATTAATCCGCAAAGTCGCCGCATTGCACTCCGAACGCCGGCAGGAACTCGCCGAGATCATCAACCGGGAGATGGGCAAGTCGGTCGACGGCGCACTCGGCGAGATCGACTTCAGTGCGGCGATCTACGAGTACTACGCCGATAACGCCGAGAAGTTCCTCGCCGACGAGACG
>Ga0114963_10001813_pt1 | contig 14548 bp, 12 predicted proteins | sample C_131016_EF_Meta_FD_87019 | JGI IMG/M metagenome (GOLD analysis project Ga0114963, IMG submission 87019) | Freshwater microbial communities from Lake Croche, Canada to study carbon cycling - C_131016_EF_MetaG | ecosystem: Environmental > Aquatic > Freshwater > Lake | place: Lake Croche, Canada...
CGAATGGCAGGCATTAGGGTACTGGGCGGAGGATACCGCAGATATCGATCCGACAGCGCATATTGCGCCGACAGTCCATATCGGACGGGGCGCGCGGATCGCTGCGGGAGCATCGCTGATCGGTAAGACTGTCATCGGATCGAACTGTCGTATCGGTGCGAACGCTGAACTGACGGACTGTATCCTGGAGAAGGATGTCATTATCGGCGAGGGCGTGAAGTTGAGCGGCGTTATCCTCGATGATGGATCGCATGTCGCTGCCGAATCCGTGGTGACGGTTCCCGCTGTGTTCGCCGCCGGTAGCGTTCTGGCTAAAGGAACTCGCATTACCGCAGGAACGATCGATTAGCGTTCACTGCCGCTGATACCCGGAAAAGAGCGACCTCTATGGAAGCGGTCGCTTCTCCGCTCTGATGATATGCGGGGAAACCGGTGGAGCGACTTATAGTAGGCGACATATGTAAAACTGTGCGACGCTCTCGATAAATCATCTGAGAGAGGGTGACCCGCATCCCTGCGATACAACGATACCGCCTGACGACAGTAAAGTTGTGTCGTTCCTCCACTGACCTGAAACTGTTGCCTCTTGTCGGCGTCAATAAAAAGCGTAGCGGAAGAAGCAAGGGACTTTCCCAGACCCTTAGCCCGCACTCATTAACCGTGAATGATGAAAGTTCCTTTAGCCAATCTGCCCGCACAATACGCCGCCCTGAAAGCGGAAATGGATGCGGCTCTCTTATCTGCGCTTGCCGATGGCGCGTTTGTGCTGGGGACGACCCCGGCGGCAAATGAGCGTGTCGAAACATTAGAGCAAAACGTCGCCGCTTTCTGCGGCGCAAATCACGGAATTGCTGTCAACTCCGGAACGGACGCTTTACTGCTTTCGCTTATGGCTCTCAACATTGGTCCCGGCGATGAAGTGATAACGACCCCTTTCACTTTTGTCGCGACGGTGGAAACGGTCGCACTTCTGGGCGCAACGCCGATTTTCGCCGATATCGACCCGGTGACATTCAATCTGGACGCCGCCAAAGTCGCTGAGAAAATAACGCCACGCACCAAAGCGATCCTCCCGGTGCACCTGTTCGGGCAGATGGCGGATATGACTGCGCTCGCCGAAGTCGCTTGCGCTCATGACATTCCCCTGATTGGCGATGCGGCGCAGGCTATCGGTTGCGCTCACGCCGGAAAATTGGTGGCTGAGTGGTCTTTGCTGACAACCCTCTCTTTTTATCCCACTAAAAATCTAGGTGCGGCTGGCGATGCGGGAATGGTCCTGACCAATGACGACAGCCTGAACGCCAAACTTCGCGCGTTGCGCTTTCACGGTTCAAGCGGACCGTATCGGTATCAGTATGTCGGTATCTGTTCGCGTCTCGATGGCTTGCAGGCGGCGATCCTGAATGTCAAATTGCCGCACCTCGCCGGATGGAACGAAGCCCGTCGGCAGAACGCCGCCTATTATGCGCAGGCGCTGGCGAATGTCGACGGAATCTGTCTGCCTGAAACCCGGGCGGATAACGTCCATACGTACCATCAGTATACGATCCGTGTCGGAAATGGGAAGCGGGACGCGCTACGCGCCTACCTGGCGGAGCAGGGCGTTTCTTCCGGAATCTTCTATCCCGCCCCGCTTCATCTGGAAGCGGCATACTTGCGGTATGGCGGTAAACCCGGCGGTTTCCCCGAGTCAGAAAGAGCCTGTATCGAGGTTCTGTCCCTCCCGGTGATTCCGGAGTTGACGCCAGAACAACGAGAATATGTTGCCACAAAGATTCGGTCATACTTCACGGCATAGCGCATAAATTTCTTCATGCAGGGTAAAATAGAGTCGTAATGTCATGTTGCGACTTCTCCCTGTGCCTTCGTCGTCGGTACGTCCGTCGTATTGAAAGCCCTCTTTCTCCGCAATGTGATAGGCGTATGATGAACCCGCTTCTTCTCGCGCCGCTCGCTTATGATCATGCGCCCCGACAGATACCGACGGGGGGGCTGATAGTCGTTCCCATGGTCTGCCGTTTCCTCCTGCGGCGGAACGGTAAACACTCGGGAATGGATTTCACTTTCCGTCGTCCCTGAGCGGACGCCCGGTAGGAAATCGCGCTCTTTCGTGAAGAAAATTTCGGCAGGGATAACTGATTCCCTGTCCGCAGGCAAGTTCGCCCATCGGGGCGGGCAATCCAAAACCGCAAGGACATGTAACTAATGAAAGCCATGATATTAGGAGCGGGAGTCGGCTCGCGCCTCGACCCACTCACCCGTTCCCTACCCAAACCTATCGTTCCTGTTGTCGGTAAGCCCGTCATGGGACATATCATTGACCATTTGCGGCACACAGGCATTACGGACATCATCGTCAATGTGCAATACCTCGGCGATAAAATCGTCGAGACGATTGGCGATGGTTCCGCTTACGGGGTCAAGGTCACGTACTCCTACGAAGATCAACTCTGGGGCGATGCAGGCGGGCTGAAGCTGGTCGAGGAGTTTTTCCGAAGCGACGATGATGATACCCTTCTGGTCGTCGGCGGTGATGACCTAACCGATACCGATATTGGCAAGATTATCAGCGACCACCGGCAGAAAGGCGCGATGGCGACTATCGGCGTCACCCCTGTTCCCGACCCGTCCCAGTTTGGCATCTGCGTCACGGATGATCAGGGGTTTATCACCCGTTTTCAGGAAAAGCCTGCCCCTGGGACCGCCTTTTCCAATCTTGCCAATACCGGCATCTATGTCTTCAATCTCAAAGTCTTCGATTATATCCCGGCGGGCGCCTTTTACGGTTTTGGAAAAGATGTTCTTCCCGGAATGCTGGCGGCAGGCGAACCGATGCTCGCCGTCCCCTCTGATGCCTACTGGCAGGATGTCGGTAATCTCGTGATCTACCGGCAGGCGCAGAGAGACGTTATCGATGGCAAAGTGAAAGTCGATTTGCCGGTGGGCGCAACGCTTAAAGATACCTGTGTTATCTGTGCGGGCGCGACCGTCAGCGGAGAAATTTCCGATTATACGGTTGTCGGTGCGGGCGCTACGGTAGAGGCGGGAGCCGTCGTCAAAAACTCGATCCTCTGGGATGGCGCAGTGGTTAAGGCGGGGACTTATCTCGAAAACAGCGTTGTAGGAACCGGGGTTACCGTTTCTTCCTCCCATGGACTGTTCAATGCCCTTGCCGTGGAAGCGAAGCGACCCAGCTAATTCCTGCGAAGCTAATTTCTACAAATTCGAGTCCTTCTACAAAAAGATCGGGCGCAATTGCACCCGATCTTTTTTTTCTTAGACCTACAGTCATCGCGTCGCTTTTGATCGGCGGCGCCGCTCTACTGGTTCGTCGCCGAAACGCTGCAGCTTCCTGAATTGAAGAACGTGATTCCCTCTGCAAAAATCCATGTGTCAAGTTTTTGCAGGGGGAACAGCGATACGATACAGATTGTTGCTTCGGTTTTGCCTCAGCTCTTTTACAGGAGTTCGTAGCGGGTATTGCGCTGTCGGGGAGTGTATCCCGCATCGCTAATCAACCGCTCAATTTCATCCGGGGGAACGTTGAAGACGCAACCGGCTGCGGAAACCACATTTTCTTCCATCATGGTGCTGCCAAAGTCATCAACGCCGAATCCCAGAGATATCTGCCCGGTCTTCGGTCCCTGAGTGACCCAGCTTGCCTGAATGTGGGGAAAGTTATCCAGGAAGATGCGGGAGACCGCAATCGTGCGAAGGTAATCGAAGGCGGTCGCGCGATTGCCGCCCAACTCCGTACCATCTGGCTGATAGTTCCAGGCGATAAAGGCGCGGAATCGCGCCGGGTACGCCTCGGATTCGTCCTGCAAATCGCGTAGTTTTTGCAGATGCTCCACCCGTTCCGCAAAGGTGTCGATTGATCCGTACATCATGGTAGCGGAGGTATGTAGCCCTACCTGATGGGCGACGCGCATACAGTCCAGCCACTCTTCAGCGGTGTCTTTATACGGTGAGATGAAATCACGCACGCGATCTACCAGAATTTCCGCTCCGCCGCCGGGAACGCTATGCAGACCGGCGTTTTTTAATCGCGTCAGCGTTTCCGTCATAGTAAGCTTGCTGATGTTTTTGATGTAGATCAATTCCGCCGGCGAGAAAGCGTGCATTATCAGATGCGGAAATTTCTCGCGTATGGCGGAAAGCAGTTCTTCATACCACTCGATCTTCAGTTTGGGGTTCAGACCGCCCTGCATCAAAACTTCCACGCCGCCGACATCGGAGAGTTCCTGTAGTTTCTGGAAAATCGTTTCCCGTGAGAGCGTGTATCCGCCCTCGGCGCCGGGAACGCGGTAAAAGTTACAGAAGGAACAACGCACCCAGCAGACGTTCGTATAATTGACGTTACGCCCGATAACATAAGTGACGAACCGTTCCGGATTCAACCTTTTTCGTACGGTATCCGCCAGAATGGCTAAGTCTGTGAGATTGGGGTGATGGAACAATCGCAGGGTGTCGTCCGCATTCAACCGCTCTCCCTGAAAAACTTTGTCCGCGATATCGGAAATATCGCTTTCCGGTCCTCGCTTCGTTTCAAACATTGTTGGCGGTTCCGCCGTCAGCATTTTCATACCAGCGCCTACTCTAACGCGACATTGAACGCGTACTCTAACGCGACTTTGTGCGCGATTTCACAATGTGTTTGTAGTGTATCCGACAACCCGCTTGCTGTAAAGTCTTTCTCTGTAACGCAATAATCCTCTGTTTTCCGGTGTTCTTTCCGGTGCGGATTTTAGAGGTATAATAACTCCATGCGCATTGATAAACTGCTTCAAAAAGGATTGCCTTCCTGTTCATTTGAATTTTCGCCGCCTCGGGACGATACAGGTTTTGAACAGCTTTATAAAACTATCGATCGTCTCAAAACGCTGCATCCCTCCCATGTGTCAGTGACCTATGGGGCGGGCGGATCGACGCGTCGAAAGACGGTTGAAATATCCGGGCGCATTCAAAATGAAATCGGGTTGCGTTGCATGGCGCATCTGACGTGCGTTGGTCATACGCGTGACGAAATCGTGGAAATCACCGATTCGCTTTACGATTCCGGAATTCGGAATATTCTGGCGTTACGGGGCGATCCGCCGCAAAGTGAACGCTGGTTTACGCCAACGGAGAACGGCTTTGCGAATTCCTCTGAACTGATATCGTACCTGCGAAACCGTTACCCCGATCTGTGTATCGGCGTTGGCGGGTACCCGGAAGGTCATCCCGAGTGTTTGAATCTGACGCGGGATCTCGAACATCTGAAGCGGAAAATTGAAAATGGCGGTAACCTGATCATCACGCAACTGTTTTTCGACAACGAAGTGTTTCGTCGCTGGCGTGATCAGGCGCGAGCGATGGGCATAGATGCTCCTGTCATCGCCGGAATCATGCCAATCAAAAATGTCGCCCAAATCAAACGGTTTGTCACACGTTGCGGCGCCAAAATTCCCCAGCCATTACTGAAAAAAATAGAGAGTGCGGAGGGGGATGATGATGCGGTGTACCGAATCGGCGTGGATCACGCCATCGCTCAGTGCCGTGATCTGCTGTCAGATGGCGCTGTGGAGGGAGTCCATTTTTACACCTTAAATCTGAGCCGTGCGACGGTGGATATTTGCCACTCTCTGGACACGAAATTCGTTTCCTAGTTTTGCTTCCGGAATTGGATCGATTTTGCGTCCGAAGAACAGAAATCGCAGGGGATGGTAAAGACTGACCGGAGTAGCCCCCTATGCCGGATCAGGAACTTATTCCCCTGTTCGCACGTTGGATAAGGGGGTAAGTGAAAGGGGTTTGCGGAGCGACAAGTATCTATGGCAGTTTTCCTACAGACAGCGCGGAGCGATTCCGCGAAACGATCCGGGCGCAACACAGGCGTTCCGGCGGAATATTCGCCCGGTACGACACAGGATTTGCCCGCCGCCTATGCGCACTGCCGACAAATTAATCGTCACTACGGGACAACCTATTACTTTTCCACCTGCTTTTTTCCAAAGCGTTTGCGACCCGCTGTCCATTCCCTGTACGCATGGGTGCGCTACCCGGACGAATGGGTAGACAATCCCCACGGAATGACGCTGGACGAGCAACGCGATCGACTCCGTCAGTGGCGCGATGCGACCGCCGATGCGATAAAAACCGGCAACAGCGATCATCCCGTTCTTTCGGCATGGGCGGATGCCGCCCGACGTTTCGAAGTTCCTTCCCAGCATATGCGTGATTTTCTGGATGCCATGGAAATGGATTTGACCATCACGCGCTACGAGACTTTTCAGGATCTCCAGAGGTACACGTGGGGCTCCGCTTCCGTCGTTGGCTTAATGATGTGTCATATCATCGGGGCACGAAGCGAAGAGGCGATTCCGCATGCTACCAGCCTCGGACTGGCGATGCAACTGACGAATTTCCTGCGCGATGTGGGGGAGGATTGGCGAGAGCGGAACCGAATCTACCTACCAATGGAAGATTTACGGCGGTTTAGCGTTTCTGAGGACGACATTGCATCAAATAGATTGACAGATAATGTTCGTGCACTGGTCCGGTTTGAAGCGGATCGCGCACGCGAGATCTACGCGCATGCCGATGCTGGTATGCAGTATATACCTCGGGAAGGGCGACTGCCCGTCCGTTTGGCGCGCGTTCTTTATTCGCGTATTCTGGATAAAATAGAGGACAACGACTATGATGTCCTCACGATGCGCGCCCGCGTCCCCACTTCGGAGAAGTTGAGGACGCTGGCGTACGAAATGTTACGATCTTAAGCGTATCTCCGTAGATGATCCGTAGATGATCCGTAGAGGACGTACCACAAAACCCTCGCTCGTGAGCCGGACGAAATGCCCACGAGCAATGGATTCATCCGAATCGTCCCCGAACGAAGTCTTCCGTCTCTTTCACCGCAGGCTGGCTGAAGAGCTGTTCTGTCGGCGCAAACTCTTTCAACTCTCCCAGTAACCAGAAACCTGTGTAATCGGAGACGCGAGCCGCCTGTTGCATGTTATGGGTGACGATGATGATGGTGTACTGCTCTTTGAGTTCCGAAATGAGTTCCTCAACACGGAAGGTCGAGTTCGGGTCCAGAGCGGAACAGGGTTCGTCCATCAGGATCACGTCCGGCTTGACGGCAATCGCTCGGGCGATACAAAGACGCTGTTGCTGACCGCCAGAAAGCGCAAAGGCGGACTTCTTCAGCTTGTCCTTTACTTCTTCCCAGAGGGCCGCGCCTTTGAGAGATGCTTCCACCAGTTCATCCAACTCGGCTCGTCCTCGCGTTCCATGAATGCGCGGACCATAACAGATGTTGTCATAGATGCTCATCGGGAACGGGTTCGGTTTCTGAAAGACCATGCCAACGCGCTTTCGCAAGTGAACGACATCCACAGATTTGTCGTAGATATCGCGTCCATCCAGAGTCAATGCGCCAGTGAGGCGTGTCCCATCTATCAGGTCATTCATCCGGTTGATAGTACGCAGGAAGGTGGACTTGCCGCAACCGGAAGGGCCAATAAGCGCGGTCACCTGCCGTTCCCCGATCCTGATATTCACGTTCTTGAGTGCGTGAAACCCGCCATAATAAAAATCCACGCCTTCCGCTTTGACTTTGACGCGTGCAGGCGGGGCCTCTACGCCATTTCGATTGGCGGAGACGGAGCGGGACATATCGATTTTAGTATCTTGAGCCATAATTTTCGTTTCCGATTTGTAGCGCAATGCGCGAAGACAGTCCTTACTTTTCTTCGATGTTACTTTTGGTTGCGAAACGGGCGGCAACGCTGAAGATAAGAACCAGTGAAATAAGAATCAAAGCGGTCGCCCATGCTTGATTATTCTGATCCGTATCAGGTCCTGAAGCGTATTTGTAAACGCGCAAGGGCAGTGCATCTACAGGTTCATTGAATACCGGAATGCTAAAACTCATTCCCAGAAAGTTTACCGGTTGCATGGAAGGATAGAATTCGCTTCCAAGAATGGTGAACAAAAGCGGAGCCGTTTCTCCTGCAACACGGGCAAGGGAAAGCATGATGCCGGTAATAACGCCGCCCTTGGCAATGGGAAGCACAACGCTCCACATCGTCCGCCATCGCGTCGCTCCCAGACCCAGGGACGCTTCACGCATCGTCCCCGGAACAAGCCGTAGCATTTCCTCAGTCGTTCGCATGATCAACGGAATCATCATAATTCCCAGAGCGAAAGCTCCCGCGAAGACGGAAAAGCCTTTCCCCGGATTGGATTGCGAAACCGGGTATACCCATACCGCATAGACGAAAATCCCGATAACGATGGACGGAATCCCGTTGAGAACGTCCGTCATAAAGCGCACCAGATTGGCGAAAGGTCCCTTCGCTTCCAGTTGATAGATACCGCCCAGAATACCGATAGGCAGTGCGAACAGGCAGGCGCCTAAAAGAAGCAGAAGCGTACCCAGGAGGCTGTTTGCAACGCCGCCCAGTTTAGGTTCGACCGCATCCGGTAGTTTTGTAAACAGATTCCAGCTCATGTACCTTAATCCTTGAGAGGCGAGAAAGTACAGAACCAGAAAAAGGGAGAGCAAGCCTATCCCTGCGGCGACGATGCAGAGGCCTAGCATCAAATTGTTCTTGAATTGTCGGCCTACAAGATTGCCATCGCGCTTACTCAAGGCGTCATGAGAGAGGGTTTCCGGGGCAAGGTTTTGCGTAGACATATTATTTGCCTCCTTGAACGTCTCTGGCTGTGTAATAGACCAGCGTTCTTGCCAGAATATTGACAATGATGGCGACGAAGAAAAGGATGAATCCGATACCTACCAGCGCTGCGGTATTCAGACCGGCGGACGCTTCCGTGAACTTATTCGCCAGAGCGGAAGACATTGTATATCCCGGTTCGAAGAGCGAAAAAGAAACTCCGGAGGGTGTCTGCGGTGATTGATTGCCAATGACCATCGTGACCGCCATCGTTTCGCCAAAAGCGCGACCCAATCCCAGAATGACGGCGCCAATAATTCCGGATCGGGCGAACGGCAAGACGACCTGTGAGATCGCTTCCCACTTGGTCGAACCGAGGCCATAAGACGCTTCACGTTGTGCACGAGGAATCGCACGCAGAATATCGCGAGAAACGGCGGTAATGAACGGCAAGATCATGATCGCCAGAATCACGCCCGCCGCCAGCATACTGGGACCTGCGGTAAAACCGGAGAACAAGGGGAACTTCCCCAGAGGTGAGGCGCCGATAGGCTCCATGACATACTGCCGCAAAAAGGGCAAGAGGACAAAAATGCCCCACAGACCATAAACGACGGACGGAATCGCCGCCAGCAGTTCGACAAGGAACGTCACCGGGGTGCGTATCCAGGGTGGCGCCATTTCCGAAAGAAAAATTGCGGTGCCCAGACTGATAGGCACTGCGATCAACAGGGCGATAAACGAACTGTAAAGCGTTCCGAAAATATAGGGCAGAATGCCAAACTGCTTCTGGCCATCATCCCAGACGGAACCGGTGATATAGCTAAAGCCGAATTGTTTGAATACAGGAAGGCTTTGCCATCCCAGACTCGACGCTATCCAGATAATGATAACAAAAATAGTCAGAGATGCCAGAAAGGTAATAGCGCCATAGATTTTGTCGCCTATTGACCCGCTACTGGAAGATAAGGGGGGACCGGGAACCTCATCTTCGATGGCGGCGGAAAGGTAAGGCGTCATATTGGTGATTTCGCGCTGGGGCGCCTGTTCGCTCATTGAGGTTGTGCCTTTGAGACGTGTGCAGAGAATGCCAGAAATGGTAAAAAACGTTAGAAGACGGAGCGCTCAGCGAGCAACCGCTGAGGGATTTGTCGAGATAATAACCGAGTTGCGCTGATAACTGCGGAGATAGCTTACAGTTAAGGTAGCGGAGGAGATTTCCTCCGCTACCTCACTATTTTACTGACCGATAGCCTTCAGAGCGCGGGTGCGCACCGCTTCAGGCAACGGAGCGTATTCAAGCGCGGGAGCAGATTTCTGACCGGTGGTCAAAGCCCAGGTCAGGAACTTCTTCACTTCCGGCTTGGCATCCGGATAGATCAGAATCCAGGTGAACCCGGTGATGGGGTAAGCCTGCGGAGCCATCGAGTTGGTGATGAACGCACGGAAGTCAGAAGGAAGTTTCGCTCCTTCGGCGGCGGCGGTCGCCGATTCCAGGGACGGCTCGATGAAGTTACCCTTCGCATTCTTGATATGAGCGTAAGTCAGCTTGTTTTTGTTGGCATATGCTACTTCCACATAACCGATAGCGCCACGGTTCTGTCGCAAGAGCGCAGAAACGCCGTCATTGCCCTTACCGCCGAAACCGACGGGCCAGCGGATCGACTTACCTTCGCCCGGTCCGCCTTGAAAACTGGCGCTGACCTTGGCGAGGTAGTTGGTGAAAATCGCGGTCGTACCGGAGGAATCAGCGCGGAAGCAGGGGACGATACGAGCGTTCGGGAAGTTGACGCCCGGATTGAGACCGGTGATCTGCGGGTCATTCCAGGTGGTGATTTTACCGAGGTAGATATCGGCGACAACCGGACCGGTCAGCTTAATGCCCTGCGGGACGCCGGGTACATTGTACGCGACCGCAACAGCGCCTGCGACCATCGGGATGTGCAGGACGCCAGGAGCGGCGGCGAGTTCCGTCGGGTTCATCGGGCCGTCAGAAGCGCCGAAGTCGACCGCACGCGCGGTAATATTCTTGATGCCACCGCCGGAGCCGATAGCCTGATAGTTGACGCGGATATTGGTCTCACGACCGAATTCCTGCGCCCAGCGCTGGTACAGCGGAGCCGGGAAGGTAGCCCCCGCTCCCTGAATGGTCTGCGCGTTGGCCGCCGAAGCGCCAACCAGACCAAAAGCAGCGATTGCCGCCAATTTTATCGCATTTGCGTTCATTATTGATCTACTCCTGAAAGGTGGCGGCGCAGGTTGCGCCGCCCCGTTGAGATTACGCCTGTTCCGAGCGAAATCACTCCCACTCGTCGCATTAATAGTGTAAGAATATTTTTTAGAACTTTACCTGGATTTCCGCAGTCAGTAAGTCCTTCTTCTTCAAGAAGTCAGACTGACCCGGAAGGTTCGGATAGTTGGTCGGGATTTCGTACCACAGTCGGAAGCGCAGAGCCTTGTCCGGGTAGTAGAGAAGACCGACATGGACGCGCTCTTCCAGGAAGTCTTTCTTGTTCCATTTCTGGTTCGGTTTGTCCTGATAAACGCTGTATCGTCCGCTGCTGTCGGGCTTGGAGTTTCGGTTGAAGAACTCGTATGCGCCGACCAGTTTGAACTTCTGGTAGCTGCCGTCATCGTTACGGGGACCAAAGTTCAGCGCCGCTTCGCCGTATCCGCCTTCGACATGCTTACCGTCCACATATGGTTGCATATTGGACGGAATGGTCGGCCCTGCCGCCGATCCGTAAAGACCGCCCATACCGGACACGTATTCCGCCTTGAATTCAAGGCTGCCGGCGACTACTTGAGTATTGATGTCCAGCAAAGACTTGCTGCGTTTGCGCTGATTGAAAACCGAGGGAATGCCACCGACCGGAGGGTTCGGAATGGAGGAACCGCTACCGGAGAAAGTCGTTCCTGTACCGTTGCCTTCGCCATCGTAGCCAGAAACGCCGACCGCCCAGTAGCGCGACGATGTCGGGACTTCCGAAGAGCTTGCCGTTCCAATCAACGGAATCAAGATACGTCCAATGAAGTCTTTACGTCGCCCCGGATCGTTGGTGGCGGTACCGGTACCGTTGTAGATACCGACATGATACTTGTAGCGTCCGGAAACAAGACCGACAAGTGCAACGCCCTTGTCGTAGTCTTGGCTCGGGAACAGACCGACGCCGATATCCGAGAAGGCAAGGTAACGTTCGGGTGCATACCGTTCGCTGGACGAGAAGAATAGAAGGTGTCCAAACGGCACAACGCTCTGGCCAAGCCACAGGTCGGTGGTTACCAACTGCTTAGGCTTGCTGGATGTCGCGATGGGGAAACCCTTCGCCACGACATAGGCTTCCTTTACCGTCATTTCCTGCGCTCCGGGAGTGTTGGCAGTCCGTGCGTCTAACTGGATACGGTAAGCGGCGCGGGGCGTGACATCGCCGCGGATATTGATACGGGCGCGGCGGACCTGGAACGTATCGCGGTTGCCGTTATAGCCACGGTTGACATCGGTATAACCTGCGGTTCCACCGGGGTTCGCTTCCGGGGCTTCCGAGTTATTGACGTTCATACGGCGGGTGTAACGCGCCTGAATATAGCCATCGATACGCTTCTTGTTGATTTCATTGATGGCAGTCAGGTTTGATTCGTTGAATTTGCGCGCATCTTCCAGTTTGGCTTCCAGATCGGTAATACGTTGCTCATGATCGTCTAACATCGCTTTTACTGCGGTCAGATCCGTTCCGATCGTCGCCAATTCCACCTTGAACTCATTGAGTAGCTTTCGCAGATCAGCGGCATCAGCATCAGAAAATCCTCCGCCGGAAGGAAGGGTAACGCCGGGTTGAGAAAGCTTCTCAGCAATACGATTGATGACCATCGCAAATTCATAGCGGGTCAGGGTTCGATTACCCAAAAATTTGCCGTCTGGATAGCCCAGGATATATCCTTTGCTTGCCATGTTGTTGACGGCCTGGTAAGCCCAGTGATTTGCAGGAACATCAGGGAAATTTCCCTGTTGCGCGAACGCAGGGGCGGCGCAAACAAGAGCGGCCATGCCCAGCGATGCCGCGATAAAGGATGATTTTTGCAACGCTTTTTCCTCCACAATGCTTCCGCCGACACTTAAAGTCACTGAGAGATGAATGCGGACGATGAGAATGATTTCTCGCTATCCCATTCCCACGATGGTCGGTCTAATTCCGTTTGGAAGTCTATAATGAGTTTATCCTAAACGATATGGTGGAAATATTAAGCAAATGTTAAATTTCATGATTCAGGGAGGTTTTGACCGCCATGGAATTTTGCAGGAGGGGTACAATCAAACGTGTTACAGAGGATTCCATTACCTCCGGGAGCGCCGGAAGCGTTGTTGCTACTGGTTATTCTGGTCGCTATAGCCAGTGTTATTATGCTGGTACGTCGCCGTCGCCGTTTCGCTCGCATCGAAGCGGATGTGGAATTGCCGGATTTGAAAACGGAGCAACGAACCCTTATTACTTTGCGCCGGATCTTCCGTGACCCCGCTCAAGGTGTATGGCTTGCTGAAGGAACATCCGGGAAAACAGGCAAGCGGCGTCTCGTTTTATGCCTGACCGACTATGAAGCGAAGCGCAAACACTATGATGAGTCTGTGGGAAAGGTAACCGATTTTTCGCTCTTCGGCATGGCAACGCTTGCCGCCGGTGGCGCTGAAGCGATGCGGGATCAGATTCGCGACGCTGACAAAATCACCGGAGACGCCATGCGCCTGATTCCTGCCGGTCAATACGCCAATGACTACGTCGTCATCGGGCGCATTGCGTCCCGGCGCGAGGATGCGGTAAACGGTATCCCGGTCATGCTATACCGCGTTCAGGTCACTGCCGCCGATGACCTGACCTTGATGCTGGAACTTGCCTGCGACCCGGATGTGACGCCAGCGCTTTCAGAAAACTCCATGACGCATGGTGCGGCGCGTTTGTATGGCTATTTGCCGGGCTGATCCGCAAGCAGTTCGTGGACGATACGTTCCCATTCGGAGTCCAGAGTTCCGGTAGCGGCGGATTTTCCCGCACGGCGATACCAGTAACCGGCGTTTGCGTCATCGCCTTCTTTACGATGAAGGTAGGCGTGCACCCAGGAACCATCCGGTGTCATATCGTCCTGCAATAAATCATGTGCGGCGTTCCAGTCGCCTTTATAGTCGCTCCACAGGGCGCGAAGCGACAGCGATGCCGCTTCCATTCCCTCTGGTCCCTGCTCTTTGAATTCTTCTACTGTCATGTATTCGCTATCGACCTCTGGTAACCGGCTTTGCCGTTTCCGTAATGGCGCCGGGAGTTGCGCTCGCTCCGCCAACGATTCTTTTCGGGCCGATTCCCGGTTTTGCCATCGTTGCCGGCGTCGAACCGTCACTGACAATTGGCTTGGAACCGCCAGCTCCCCCAAAAGGTTCGTAGGCGTATGCCAGTTTTCCTTCCGCTTTAATCTTTCCCACATTCGATAGAGGCGCATCGCCCTTCGGGTAAGAGATCACCTGAGGATCGCCGTCTGAAATATACCGGGGCATTCCCGCCGTGCCATCGCCCAGTTTCTTGATCCAGTCCCGGATACCGTTCAGACCATCGACGGAGTCGATACGCTCCAGGCGGACCGGGTTGAACTTCAGCGAAGCGGGCGAAGGCATCGGACGCCATGCCGCCGTAAACGCCGCAGAATATTCGTAGGGCGTCCCCCCATACTCCCCCTTCAACAACAGCGGCCAGAGCTTTTTATCGCGTGGGTATTCGCCCATCGGCGCGGCGAACACGGAGATTTTTGCATTTGGAGCCGCTTCCAGAATAGACTTGTGCGCCCCGCCGGTTTCCTGCTGAATTTCCGCTGACGTCATTCGCCGGAGCGATTTGTGCAAAACG
>Ga0114963_10001814_pt1 | contig 14543 bp, 13 predicted proteins | sample C_131016_EF_Meta_FD_87019 | JGI IMG/M metagenome (GOLD analysis project Ga0114963, IMG submission 87019) | Freshwater microbial communities from Lake Croche, Canada to study carbon cycling - C_131016_EF_MetaG | ecosystem: Environmental > Aquatic > Freshwater > Lake | place: Lake Croche, Canada...
AACTGGGCATCCCCCTCAAAATCCGGGCCAGCGCCAGGGAGCAGGAATTTGGAAAGATCGATCCATGCAAGGGCGGTCTTAAAAGAGTAATGCTTTTGCCATGCCTCCATGGGATCAAAGGCGAACACGGCCGTCAGTCGGGATTCGTGAAAAGCAGGCAAAAGAATGGTGAGCCCGGCCAAGGACGCAACCAGTCCAGCTCCTAAATAAGAAAGAAAAACGCGGAATCTAGGGACTTTCGACCGCATCAGACAAAATCCTGTCCAGACCAAAAGCATGGGCAGAATGGTCACCGCCATTTTTGTGTAACTGAGGGAAAGACCCGCGGCCGATAAGCCAAGGAGGACAATTTCCTTCGGGGAGGACGTTTGGGTCAAAATCCAGAGCCCCCTCAAAAGTAAAGGAACAAAAACAAAGGCTACCGAAACCTCGACATGTTCATACATGACCGCTCGAACAATAATCGAAGGCATGGTGACATATAAAAACCCTCCTATAACGGCTGTTTTATTATTGATCGTAAGACTTCGGAGGAAGACATACATGGTCACCCCAGAAATGCCCGTAAAGAAAAGCGTGGCGATTTTCATCCCAGCCAAATCACCCACAAATGGAGAAACGAAAAACTGGGCAAAACTCAGGGACCAAATGGAAAAAAAGAAAACATTCAAAAGGACTTCGCTCCTCCCTAAAAGATACTGAGGTGTCCACCCAGAAGAAAATCCATGAAAATAATCACTGAGTACGCCTACATCCCCTCCCAATTGCTCAGACGAAGGCCCCTTAAGGATCCAAGCCCACCCGGCAGTCATTAAAAACGCTCCACAGAAACACAGCCAAGGGAGAAGCTCCCCTTGAGTAAGCCGCGTAAAGATTTTGGATTTAGCCGGCTTTAACCTGCGACGCATAAGAGATTACACTATACCACTTAAAAATTAATGCGCTCTTTTTCCACTACCAAGGGCCGCTTCAAAACCTGAGTATGAATTGCGCCGATGTATTCGCCAAGAATCCCGATAAAGAAAAGTTGAACTGAGGCAAAGAAAAAAAGTCCGATGACGAGTGGAGCCGCCCCCACAGGAAAACTGTTCCAGAAAAGTATCTTGTAGATTAGGTAAATTAGTGCGAAAATTAAACTGACGATTGATGCAGCAAAACCAAGCATTGCAGCGATGCGTAGAGGAACTTTTGAGAAGTTAGTAATGCCAAGCATCGCTATATCGTAGAGCGTGTAGAAGTTGTTTTTACTAAATCCCCTCTTCCTTACTGGTTGTCGATATAGAACCCGGCTTGGCTGAAAACCGGAATCAGCAACCAAACCCCTGAAATACGGGTAAGGGTCACCGAGTTTTCGCAGATAATCAATCACCACTCGATCATACAGACCGAATCCGGTAAAGTTCTCAATCAACTCAGTTTCGGCAAGTTTTGATACGATCCTGTAATATATCCTTCTAGCCAAAAAAAACAGCTTACTCTCATCACTATGCTCTTTAACTCCTACGACAACCTTGCTTCCCTGTTCCCATCGTCTTAAAAAATCAGAAATCAGCTCTGGTGGATCTTGCAGGTCCGATACAAGCAACATCACAGCATCACCTTCTGCCTGAAGGAGTGCATGGTATGGAGAGCGGATGTGACCGAAGTTTCGCGTATTAAATATTAACTTCACCCGCTTTTCAGTAGCGGCGTAAGAACGGAGCAACTCCTGAGTTCGATCGGTCGAACAATTATCAATTACAATGATTTCATAGTCATACTGGGGAAGCTTATTCATCACTTTTTTCACGCGAACCAGAAATTCCTCAATATTACCCTCCTCGTTGTAACAACCACTGACAATGCTGACTTTTCTCATGATTTAATATATGTTGATTTTAATGAAATGTCGCTTGGGACTCACGAGTTGAAATCAGGTCGTTTTGAGATTGTGAACCGAACGATAAAGCTACATCAACTAATTTAATGACATTAAGCCCACCTTGGGAGTTCAGGAAATCCTGATTTCCGATAAGGTCTGACACATTTCTACTAAGAGATATTGTTTTCATTCTTGTCTGAATGATCGTATCAGCTAACGCTTCTCTTAAATACGATCCAAAACCACCTGCAGGAAAATGATCTTCAACGGATATAATCGCCCTATGTTTGCTTAATTCAGCTACGATATTCGATTTCGTTTCCTCATTCCATAATGGAAGCGAAACAACACCCCATTCTCCATGCAGTTGAGGATGACGAATCGCCTCAATAGCATAGCGAAGAGAAGTACCTGTAGTAAGAAAAACTCCTGATTTTAACATCTTGCCTTCAACTTCTATTATTTTACCTAAATCTAGCGATACTTTATGTTCATGAATGATTGGCTCACCCGATTTACCAAGCCGCAAGTATGAAGGTTGTGGATTTGAGACTAACCATTGAACGCAGGCCACCGTTTCAATTGGATCACCAGGAGCTGCAATCGCAATCGGATTCAGACACCTCATGATAGCATAGTCTTGCACTGCATGATGAGAATACCCAAGATTGCCGTAAGCGAGCCCGCCTCCAACGGAAACAACTGTTACGGGGTATCGGTGATAACAGACATCATTGCGAATCTGCTCCAAGCAACGGAATGTTGGGAAATTCGCTATTGAGTAGATAAAAACATGAAACCCCTCGCTTGCGAGACCCGCAGCTACGCCTACCATGTTTTGTTCAGCAACTCCCATATTTATGAAACGCTCCGGAAATTCTGCAACAAAAGGCTCGACTACTGAATATCCGAGATCCCCAACAAGGAGAAAGATTCGGGGATTCATACGCGCTTGGAGAATCAATTCATTTATAAAAGCCGTCCTCATACAAATTGGTTATCCAATCCGCTAAGCGCAATATCTAGCTGCTGTTTGTCAGGGCTCTTGTAATGCCATTGGAGTTCATTCTCCATGAACGACACCCCCTTGCCTTTCACAGTATGAGCAATTAGGCAAGATGGCTTTCCTGGCGCCCAAGGCACTGTGGTGAGCGCATTCTTGAGAGCGCAATGATTATGCCCATCTACCTCTTTCACAGACCATCGAAAGGCATGAAGTTTTTTTGCCAGCGGATCAAGCTCCATAACGCTCGCAACTGAACCAAAACTTTGGATTTTATTATAATCAATTATTATAACGAGGTTATCTAATCTGTGTTGAGGAGCGAAAAGGATGGCCTCCCAATTTGATCCTTCATCTAACTCCCCGTCACTCAGAATAGTAAATGCGCGCCATAAAGCGCCTCTTCTTTTTGCTGCGACAGCCTTTCCACAGGCATAAGGAAGCCCATGTCCGAGCGATCCGGTGGAAAACTCCACACCTGGTACCGTGTGGCATACATGAGTCATAAGACGAGACCTATCTCCGCCGAAGGTTTCTAATTCTTTTAGCGAAAAAAATCCTCGAAAAGCAAGGGTGGCATAAAGTGCCGAGCAACAATGCCCTTTACTAAGAATAAGGCGATCACGGTCGCACCATTGTGGCTCCTTAGAACGGAATCTTAATACATCCTGATAAAGCACGGCCAAAATGTCGGCCATGGAAAGCGAACCACCAATGTGTGATGCTTTGGCAAGGGAGACCATCTTCAGCACCTCCCTACGTACTTTGGAAGCAAGTTGTTCGGATTTTTTTGACATGGCTAGGAAGAATAATTTTGAACCAAAAAAATCAAGGAAGAGTTTCTTTTTTTTGAAGGATTAGAAAGTCATTAAATTTGATGACTGGATCAAAGTAGTTCATCATTCGGCCAGTATACTCTGTATTTGGAAAATATGGCGAGCGCGTTGCTTTGCTATTAACAGGGAAAATTAACAATTTTGAGAGAAAATCGCTCACTCCTCGTGAATAGGCTTCTAGATTAATTGGCCCAGCTAAAGGAGCAAAAACAAACTCAGGGGTTACGAGAAATTTGTAGGCACTACTTTCAACAACCCGCTTATCAATCTGTTCCCGAGTTGAGGCCCCTTGGCTGAATGCATGGAAAAAGTCAGGAGGCAAGACTCTCTGGAGATTGAGAAATCTTGCGAGCCAGTAGTTTCCTTCATCGCCACTCGTTAGAAGCATTGGTCCGTGCTCGGCAAACTTTAGAAGCTCTTCCGGGAACGGCAGAACCTTGCTCCAGTGGAGATTCTCTCCATTCGGGGAAGTCTTTTTTAGCCGATCCCACTGGGACTTCCAAACATCCACCATCTCCCGATTCTGTTCATAGAACCTATGCATCCTAATGGCACTCAAATAGTTTCCGTAATAATGGTTCCAATAAGAAAACTGGAAAATAACCACGAATACTGTTACGTAATAAAGAGCCCAACGGCGAAACCATTCAGCACCCATCGCTGCAGTAGCAGAAAACATGATAATGATTGGCAACAGCCCATTATAATATATATGCCCCGGATCAGAGCGCCCGAAGGCGGCAGGGAGGAGCATTCCTCCAGCCACTCCTAGTGCTGCTGCGAGGGGGGATCTTTTTTCAGATGGATTATACAGAGCTGGTGAGATGAGTGCGGGGATAATAAAGAGGGAAAGACAGACTAACGTAAGGTTATGGAGATTCGGGTAAATTGGAAAGTTGCTTCCCCCTGAGGCAAAAGCGAAGACGCTTAAAAGATAATTGGGGAAAACTCGTAAAACCAAAACTACTGCAACAAAAACACCCAAGAAACAGGAAATCCCAAGACTAAAGGAAAAGCGGAGCAGTAAAATAAGGCCATAGGCAGCAACTGCAGCCCCACCTGCAATTCCCATCTCCGGAGAGATGGAAAAACAAGCTAGCACCGCGAAGACCGAATAAACCCACATTTTACTCAAGCCCCAAAAGTCACCAAGTTCCTGACGTCTACCAAAGGCATCCAGTAGAATTAGGCAAGCAGGAACGATAACAAACCGAAGAGGTGAATACTGTAATCCCATCGAGAAACCACCCCAACTAATAAGAAGAAGAACCAGAGAAATTATACGCCTAGACTTAGAGAGATTAAGTAGATGAAGAATCATGAATAAGGCAACAAATCCGCCGCATGTAAAAAGCGCTAAAATGATGGGGTAAGCCTGTTCGAAGCTTAGTCGTCCGCCACTCAGAAACGAAAGCCAGTAAGGAAGATAGAGCGTCGTCGGCCCGTAATTAAACATGAAATCCTGGTAAGGAACCCGCCCCAATGCCAACAGATCAATACCATAATAGAATCCTCTCGCTTCACACCAGGCAGGATCGACAAGATACCCTCCCCAGAAAAAAATCCATGTACTCCATAAGATGCATGCCAAAATCAGAATACTATATTCTGCCTTGGTCTCACTCCAAGATGGAAAAAATCGTGGCCTTTCGGATAACCACAGATAACCCTCGACTTGGCCACACCCAAGATAACTTGCCGTAATTCCTAGAAAAATCGAGGCTCCAAGGGCCAGTATGCCGATTTTGTTATTAAAGCCGAAAGCATAAGACTCGCCGGGGACCGGAGTACTCAAAGGACAATACCAAGGAAGCCAAAAGACCCCGATTGCCGCGGTCATGATAGCGAGAATCCATAGAAGCTTTGCCGCTTTTTTTTGATGGGACCTTGTTTGGGTGTGTGAAAAACTCAAGGTCTTAATTATTCTTCCCCAACTCTCTGAAAGCGACAAAAAACATGGATTTACCATTGCCACCGGCTAATATGGTAGTCCTATGAAAAAAGTCCTCGTAACTGGCGGAGGAGGCTATAAAGGCTGTATCCTAGTTCCAAAACTACTCAAGGCAGGCTACTCAGTCGTCGTTTATGACCTTATGCTTTTCGGAGATAAAGGCCTACCTAAACACCCAAATCTTTCTGTGGTAAAGGGGGACATACGGGATATCACATCCTACTCAAAAGCACTCAAAGGGTGCGACTCAGTGATCCATATGGCCTGCATATCGAACGATCCAAGCTTCGATCTCGATCCCTCGCTAAGCCGCACAATCAATTACGAGTGCTTCGAGCCGATGGTTGTGGCTAGCAAGAAAGAGGGTGTCAGTCGCTTTATCTATGTCTCCACGAGCTCTGTTTACGGAGTTAGCGATGCGCCCGAAGTGACGGAGGATCATCCCTTTGTCCCCCTTACCGATTACAATAAGTACAAAGGGATGTGCGAACCCATACTACTCGAGCACCGCTCCCCAGGCTTTGTCCCCGTGATCATCCGTCCGGCCACCGTCTGTGGTTACTCGCCGCGCATGCGCTTCGACCTAACGGTCAACATCCTCACCAATCTTGCCGTCCACAAGAGTGTCATCACAGTCTTCGGAGGCGCCCAGAAGCGCCCGAACGTCCATATCGAGGATATAACCGATCTCTATTTGTATCTTCTGGAGGCACCGACAGACCTAATCGATGGCGAGGCTTTTAATGCCGGCTACGAAAACCACACTGTTGCACAGCTCGCGGAGTTTGTCCGGATCGTCGTGGAGGATGAGTATCCCGAAAAAGCCCCGATCAAGGTCGACACATCAGTCTCCAATGACAACCGCTCCTACCACGTCTCCTCGCGAAAGATTGCCATGAGACTTGGATGGAAACCGAAACGGACCATCGAGGATGCCGTGCGCGATCTATGTAAGGCCTTCAAGGAAGGGAAATTTCCAGACAGCATGACGAATGAAAATTATGTCAACGTCCGCACGGTCAAGAGTCTCGGCTTGAAATGAAGACCGCCGTTGTCACGGGTGGAGCCGGTTTTATCGGCAGCCACATGGTAGACCTCCTTCTAGGCGAGGGAATTCGTGTTCATGTGATCGACAACCTAGTAGGTGGACGTCTTCAGAATCTGGAACATCACAAGGGCAATGCCAACCTCGCGGTTGAGGTAAAGGATATCCGTGAGATCGAACAGACCGATCCCCTCTTCAGGGGGGCCGAGTACGTCTTCCACTTCGCCGGTATTGGCGACATCGTCCCGTCGATCGAGCAACCCGTGGACTATCTCTCCACCAATGTCATGGGAACAGTCAGGGTGCTCCAAGCCACACGCCATGCTGGCGCCCGCAAGTTCGTTTACGCCGCCTCCTCCTCCTGCTACGGCCTCGCACAAGTGCCCACACGCGAGGATGCCCCTCTCCAACCTCAGTATCCCTATGCATTGAGCAAATACATGGGAGAGGAAGCCGTCTTTCACTGGGGCAAAGTCTACAAGATTCCGGTCAACTCGATTCGCATCTTCAACGCCTATGGTATCCGCTCGCGAACATCTGGAGCCTATGGGGCCGTCTTTGGTGTGTTCCTTGCCCAAAAGTTGGCCGGCAAGCCGTTCACGGTGGTTGGAGATGGAACCCAGCGACGCGATTTCCTTTATGCCAGCGATGTAGCTAGGAGTTTCTATCTAGCGGCAACTACCGAAAAAGTGAACCAGGCTTACAATGTCGGCGCAGGTTCACCCCAGTCGGTAAATCGACTGATCGAACTACTAGGCGGTGGCAAGGTCATTCATCTCCCGAAGCGCCCGGGCGAACCCGACTGCACTTGGGCAGACATTTCCAAGGTTCGCAGTGAACTCGGATGGGACCTCCTGATTAGTCTGGAGGAGGGGGTAGGACGGATGCTTAAAAATATCGAATACTGGCGCCAGGCTCCTGTCTGGGATGAGCAGTCCATCAAGAAAGTCACTGAGCAGTGGTTCAACTATCTCAAAAACTGATCAAATTACACTCACTTACTAGAATGTCCTCCTCGCCTAAAATCAAAAGTCTCGAAAGCGCGGCCAAGGCTCTGTCCGGAACTCGCAAGGAAGGAAAAAAAGTCGTTCACTGCCACGGGGTCTTCGACCTCCTTCACATCGGTCACCTTCGTCACTTTCAAGAGGCGAAGAAGATGGGTGATGTGCTTATCATTACGATAACGCCGGACCGCTTCGTCAACAAAGGCCCGGGTCGCCCTGTCTTCACCGAAAGCCTGAGAGCGGAGGCCCTCGCCATGCTGGAGTTTGTCGATTATGTTGCGATCAACAGCTGGCCTAGTGCGGTAGAGGTCATCCAATTACTTAAACCTGATCTCTACGTCAAGGGCCCTGATTACAAGGACGCGGAGAAGGACATCAGTGGTGGAATCATTTCAGAACAGCAGGCAGTCGAAGCTGTGGGAGGCAAACTCGTCATCACCGACGACATCACTTTCAGCTCCTCCAATATACTCAACAAGCACTTCTCTAGCCACTCTAAGGAGCTCAGCGACTATCTCGCGGAATTTTCAAAAAGGCACTCAATTAAGGACGTCACTGGCTACCTTAAGGGGGCCAAGGATCTCAAAGTCCTCATCGTAGGGGAAACCATTATCGACGAATATTCCTACTGCGAGACGATGGGAAAATCGGGCAAGGAACCGATCCTCGCAGCACGACTCCTCAGGACTGAACGCTTTGCAGGCGGCGTCTTGGCGGCGGCCAATCACCTCGCCTCATTCTGTGACAATGTCGAACTCCTGACCTTTCTCGGATCGGAGAACTCCCATGAGGAGTTTGTGCGCTCCCATCTGGATCCCAAGATCACCCCGACCTTCATCCATCTTTCCGGCGAACCGACCATTGTTAAACGCCGTTTCGTGGAAAACTACCCCTTCCAGAAAATGTTCGAGGTCTACGAGATCACCGACAAGGAGAGTCATAAGGAGGGATCCAAAAAACTTCACGATATTCTGGAAAAGACCCTCGGCAACTACGACCTCGTTCTGGCCCTCGACTATGGTCACGGGATGCTAGACACTCAGGCTGTCAAGGTTCTTACCGATAAGTCCCGCTTCCTTGCGGTGAACACACAGGTCAATGCCCATAACAGGGGTTTTAATACGGTATCAAAATATCCGCGCGCAGATTATATCTGCGTCTCGGAGAACGAAATTCGCCTCGATCGCCGCACTCGGCAGAGGGATCTCAAGGAACTCACGCGACAGGTTGCCGAGCAACTCACCGCCTCCAGCGTCACGATCACGAGAGGAGATAAAGGTTGCCTTTGCTATGACTCATCCAAAGGATTTTTTGAGATGCCCGCCTTCACCAGCCATATCGTTGACAGAGTCGGCGCCGGTGACGCCGTTTTTGCAGTCACCTCTCTTTGCCTCGCTCAGAAGGCTCCCATGGAGATCATCGGCTTCACCGCCAACATTGTTGGCTCCCATGCTGTTTCGATTGTAGCAAACCAGCGACCCATCGACCGCGTTTCATTGATGAAACATATCGAGACGGTGCTAAAATAAATCATATATATGCTCACCCAATACCTTAATGAACTGAACCACCTATTCAGAGGCATGAAAATCAGTAATGCGTCCGGTGCTTGTCTAAGCACCGATGATGGGGCGCACGCGGCCATTGCCCTAATCGAGGAAACTAAGAGAAGGAACGGCAAGGCCATGGTGGTGGGCAACGGTGGTAGTGCGGCAATCGCCAGCCATACCCAAAATGATTTCTGCAAAGCGGTTGGCATGCGCAGTCTGGTCTTCACCGAGCCACCTCTCCTGACAGCACTCTCAAACGACGATAGCTACCAAAGTGCATATGAATCGCTCATCAGGCTCTGGGCGGTAAAAGGAGATCTTCTTGTGGCCATCAGCAGTTCCGGATGCTCGGAAAACATCTTGCGTTCTGTGAAAGCGGCCAAAGATGCCGAATGCAAGGTGATCACCATGACGGGATTCAGAGCGGATAACCCGCTGCGCAGGACCGGCGATGTGAACTTCTATATTCCCTCGGCGGATTACGGCCCTGTCGAGATTACGCACGCCGCACTGGCTCAGTTCCTAACGGACGCCGTAAAAATTAAGTGACAGGTGCCTGAAAAACTTCTCATTGGCATTGACCTAGACAACACGCTCGCGTGTTACGACCATCTGTTTTATCGGACAGGTCTGGAGCAGGGTTTAATCAATGAGGAGACCCCTGCAAACAAGGAACAGATTCGCAATTCCATACGACTCCTGCCTAACGGAGAGCAAATCTGGACCCGTCTGCAGGCGATTGTCTACGGCCCAAGAATGTGTCAGGCGACGCTCTTTGCGGGTGCCCCCGATTTTTTAAAATCCTGCGCTACCAATCAACTTCGCGCCTTAATCGTTAGCCACAAGACCCCGACTGCTAGACTTGACGGAAAGGTAGTCGACCTGAGGGCTTCGGCCATTGTGTGGTTGAGGCAAGGTGGTTTTTTCAGCGAGTTGGGCGTTCGACCTGAGGACGTATTCTTTGAAACCACCCGGGCAAAAAAGATCGAACGTATTAGAACTCTTGGATGCACCCACTTTATCGACGACCTGCCAGAGGTGTTTGCCGCAAAGTCATTCCCAAAGGAGATCCGGAAATTCCTCTTCACCCCCCACTCCCCTCAGGGAGTCCAATCTGTTCTTGCGGATGTCCATCCATGTAGGAGTTGGGCAGAAATCCACTCCCTGTTCTTCCCATGACTAAAGAAAGTGAGTTACAACAACTCATCCGAGGCCTCATCCGGCGCAATCTCGGAAAAGAGATCACCTCCTTTGAAAAACTCAAAGGGGGACGTAACAGCAGAGTCATGCGTGTCGATTGCCAAGATGGATCAATCTTTGCAGTAAAGGCCTATTTCCAATCCGCCCAAGATCCTCGAGACAGGATGGGGTGCGAATACCAAGCCCTAGCTTTTATGAAAAAAGAGGATATCCACCAAGTTCCCACCCCCCTTTGCTATGATTCAGATGGGAATATTGCGGTCTATGAATTCGTTTCGGGCGATCCCGTACACGGGGACATTATTGGAAACTTGGAAATTGATCAGGCCATCACCTTTCTTATGGAACTCAGGAAGCTGGCAACCCCAAAAAAGGCCGGGCATATCGGTTCGGCATCCGAGGCCTGCTTCTCGATCAGGGATATCCTGCGGAACGTGGAAGAACGATTTGAGCGACTAGAGAATGCAGCTCTTCAAAAGCCCTCCCTCGCCTCATTTCTGGGACAAGAACTCTCCCCTTTTAGAGCCGGAGTGACGGATTGGCTGGGGCGTTTTTGTCAGAGGAAGGGTTTACCTATCGACCAAGTGATCTCAGAGTCGGCGCGAACACTCAGCCCCTCCGATTTCGGGTTTCACAATGCTTTGAAACTGCCGGATGGGCGCCTTGTTTTTCTCGATTTCGAATATTTCGGCTGGGATGACCCCGCAAAAACGGTTTCCGACTTCCTCTTGCATCCCGGGATGGAGTTGCCGCACGAGCTCCTTCAGCACTTCTTTGCCGGGATGATGAATGCTTTTACCGACCTTGGAGGCTTGGCTGACCGGGTCCAGGCCGTCTACCCCCTTTTTGGGCTAAAATGGTGCGCCATCCTCCTCAACGAGTTTACTCGCGAGCATAATGAGCGTAGGATTTTCTCCGCCGAGTCGGTAGACTCCCCACAGGAAGCTATTCAGCTAGAAAAAGCCAAACGCATGCTCGGCATCATCTCCCGTAACCTCCATGAGTTCCCCTATCACCCCTGAGTCTATCCCTCTAGACGCACGCTCCAAGGAGCTGCGCAGGATCATCGTGCAGACACTCGGCGCAGGGAAGCGAGGTCATGTCGGTGCGGCTTTCTCCGTGATCGAGATACTGCGGGTCCTCTATGATGATGTGCTCAAGTTGGATCCGAGAAACCCCCTCTGGCCCGACCGTGACCGATTCATTCTCAGTAAGGGACATGGCTGCCTCGCTCTCTACGCTCTGCTTGCGGACAAGGGGTTTTTCCCGAAGGCGGAACTCTCGAAGTTCTGTGCAAGCGACGGGATTCTTGGAGGCCATCCCGAATACGGCAAGGTTCCCGGGGTGGAGGCATCGACTGGAAGCCTCGGTCATGGCTTTCCCTTCGGAGTTGGCTTTGCACTCTCAGCAAAACTTGACGGCAAGAATCACAGGGTTTTCGTGGTGCTGGGTGACGGGGAGTGTAGTGAGGGAACGATCTGGGAAGCCGCCCTTTCCGCTTCCAAGCACAAGCTCGATAACCTGACCATTCTCGTGGATTACAACAAGCAGCAGACCTATGGGACAATCGAGGAAGTCCAAGGCCTCGAGCCTTTTGCCGACAAGTGGGCCTCTTTTGGATTTTCCGTACGCGAGGTCAACGGTCATGACACTGGAGAACTCCACTCGGTGCTTAGCAATACGCCGTTTAAAATGGGAAGGCCGAATGCCATCATCTGCCACACCGTTAAAGGCAAGGGCGTGAGCTTCACGGAAAAGAACCTCTCCTGGCATCACAAGGCCAAGGTCACCGATGCCGAGGTGGGGGCCCTCATGTCCGAACTGGAATCCTGATCATGCGCAAGACCTCGCTCGATATGGTTTACGAACTGGCGAAGTGCGACCCCCGTGTCGTCTTCATCGGTTCGGATCTCGGCCCGGATACTCTCAAGAACCTCAAGGCCGAGTTCCCGCGTCAGTTCCTCATGGAGGGGGTCAGCGAGGCCAATATCGTCACCATGGCGGCCGGCATGGCGATGGAGGGGAAGATCCCCTACATTAACACGATTGCGACCTTCCTCTCGCGGCGTTGCTTCGAGCAGATCGTGCTCGATCTCGGGCTCCACAACACCAAGGTGCGCCTCATCGCCAGCGGAGGTGGCATGGTCTATGCCCCCCTTGGGCCAACCCATCTGGCGACCGATGACATCGCGATCCTTCGTGCCGTTCCAAACATGACTATTATCGCACCTGCGGATGCGGATGAAATGCGGCGCCTCATGCTCCAGACCGTGGACATCGACGGACCGATCTACATCCGCCTCGGCAAGGGTGGCGACCCCATCGTCAGCCGTGATAATCTGCCGTGCAGGATTGGTAAAGCGATCCCAATGCGGGAGGGGAAGGATGCCCTCTTGATCACCACGGGCGTCTGCTTGCAGGTTACTCTCGCGGCTGCTGAAGCGCTTGCCGCAAAAGGCATTCAGGCCTGTGTCCTCCACCTTCATACGATTAAACCAATCGACAAGGAGGCCATCCTCTCCAGAGCTAAGACCGCCAACGTGATCGTGACCATTGAGGAACATACCGTGATTGGCGGCTTGGGCAGCGCGGTGGCGGAACTTCTTGCCGAGGCTAACCTCGAACAACCGAAACGTTTCAGGCGCATTGGCATTCCCGATGTCTTCCCCGACCAATATGGCTCCCAAGCCAACCTGATGGCACGCTACGGCATCACCCCGGAAAAGGTAGTCGAAACTGTTGCGGAGCTATCCGGCAACCCCTAATCTTAACTTTTAACCTGCACCCCATGGGCCAATTAAGAAATTTCGTCACCTCACTTCACCAGAGCACCAAGCGCGATGTCCTCGCACGCATGGTCGATGACAAGGTCAACTGCATGCTCAAGGCCAAGAGGTACGAGCGGGATTACTGGGATGGTGATCGGCGTTTCGGCTATGGAGGTTACAAGTACCTCCCTGGACGCTGGAAGCCGGTGGCCCAGACCCTTATCGATACCTACAGACTCAAGTCCGGATCCCGAGTCTTGGATGTCGGTTGTGGTAAGGGATTCTTGCTTTACGAGATGCAGCAAATTGTGCCTGGGCTGGAACTTGTTGGTTTCGATATATCCAAACATGGCCTAGCAAATGCACCGGCGAATCTGAATGCCAAGCTTTTCAACTACCGTGCCCAAGACGCCTACAATTTTGCCGATAACGAATTCGATCTCGTGATCTCACTGGGGTGCCTGCACAACCTGCGCATCTTTGAACTCCAGACCGCCCTCACCGAGATCGAGCGCGTTGGTAAGCAGGGCTACATCATGCTGGAGAGCTATCGCAATGAGAAGGAACTATTCAACCTCCAGTGTTGGGCTCTTACCTGTGAATCCTTCTTTGACACCGCAGAGTGGATCTGGCTCTACAGGCACTTCGGTTACACCGGTGACTACGAGTTCATCTACTTCGAGTAAATGAAGACCCGCGCCGCCATCCTCACGGAACTGAATGCTCCGCTCGTCATCGACGAGATCAACATTCCGAAGCTCGAAGTCGGGCAGGTGCTCGTGCAGGTCCACTGCAGCGGCATCTGCGGAGCCCAACTCGGCGAGATCTCGGGAGCCAAGGGCCCCGACAAGTTCCTCCCTCACCTCATGGGTCACGAGGGTGGAGCCGTGGTGCTGGAGATCGGCCCTGGAGTGACCCTAGTAAAGCCCGGCGACCGCGTTTGCATGCACTGGCGCAAAGGTGCCGGCATTCATGCGCAACCTGCCAAATACCAGTGGAACAGCCGCACCGTGAACGCCGGTTGGGTGACGACCTTCAACGAGTACGCCATCGTTTCGGAAAACCGTCTCACCAAGATTCCAGACGGTGTGGATTTTGAGATCGCCGCCCTAATGGGATGCGCCGTGACGACCGCGCTCGGCATCATCAACAACGATGCCGCGGTGAAGATCGGACAGTCCGTGGCCGTTCTCGGTTGCGGCGGCGTCGGACTCAATGTCATCCAGGGTGCGGCCATGGTCGCCGCGGATCCCATCATCGCGATCGACATCCATGACCATAAGTTGGAAATGGCCCGTCGGTATGGAGCAACTCATTGCATCAAC
>Ga0114963_10001816_pt1 | contig 14539 bp, 16 predicted proteins | sample C_131016_EF_Meta_FD_87019 | JGI IMG/M metagenome (GOLD analysis project Ga0114963, IMG submission 87019) | Freshwater microbial communities from Lake Croche, Canada to study carbon cycling - C_131016_EF_MetaG | ecosystem: Environmental > Aquatic > Freshwater > Lake | place: Lake Croche, Canada...
CGATGTCTGAGAGTTGCCGCTGGCTATTGTCCTGCATGTCTTATCTACTTATGTGCGGAAGGGGAACTTGGTGTCGGATGCTCTGTTGTCGATGACCGTCACCTCTTCGATCGGATTCACAACAATCACATCTTCATTCACCTGAAGCACTTGATTCCTGCGGACGAACACGTCGTCCCTGTCGGGAACGACTCGGAGTTTGATTTCCACGGTTCCGTCCGGAATACCGAGCGGAGCAAAAGATTTCAGAACAACCTTTCCGGTCTGATAGTCGATGGTTCCGATGTTCGAAATCAGGTATACCCTGCTCGAATCCACCAGTTTGTATATCCGAACATTCCCATAACCATCGTCGTCCAGATATGCCACGACCGTGGGCTTGGATGCCGCATCGGACGAATAGTCCAGATAGTAGAAAGAAGAGGAGTCGAGAATCGATGGATATCCATCCACTGGATGCTTGAGTGCATTATCGAATTTGATGGTATAGGGGAGCGTACGATTGAACTGCGGCTCTATTCTTCGCTCCAAAGTCATCAGAACTTCGCTGCTGTTGATCGATGGGTCCGTGGCATCGATGTAGGTCGTGAACTTCGAGGATCTGAAGTTCGAACCAAACATATTGAGATTTTCATCTCCGAAGGTGACGATTCGACTGCGAACCGCCGAGCCGATCTCATCGTTCGACAGGATGGTGCTGTTCGGATTGTAGTAGACGTTGGTCGTGATGTTCAGATAGATGACCTCGGGATCGACCACTTCTGGGGTGACGGTCAAGACGTTTCGCTTGCCCAGAATGTTTCGAGTGATCGATTGCTTTTCGCTGATGGACAACTTGGCCGAGTTCTTGGGCTTGATGCTAATGAATACCTTACCGTATTGAGGCGGATCGTTCTCCTCTCCTCCCCACACGAGGAAGGAATCGGATTTGAGCGAATAGTCCCGAGCCAAGATGGCAAGGTAGTCATCGGCGGTCACCGCTCGCTCCTGTGCTTGATAGGCACGGGGTGCATAGAAGCGAATCGAATCCGTGCTTTCCGGGGCCTCGCCTCCGAACGATGGCTGAGGATCACCGTTCGTGTCCGTGACGACGCTGACCACGTATCCAATCGATCCGGTGCTTCTGAATGAAGGGGATTGGGTGGTGTCGGTCGATCCGATTCCGTTGGCGTTCTCTCCGTTCGAACTCAAGTAAACGACACGGATGACGTTGCCGTTCTCCATGGCACGACCGATGACTCCGTCGCCGAAATAGACCTCCCACGTTCCATCTTCAGTTTCCTGAACGAAGAACGAGTTCGAACTCCCATCGAGTTCCGTGATGTCGTTCGCTCTCCTCCAACTGTCATTGATTCCTCGGGTGTCGCTCACCGACGCAAAAACACGAACGATGATCGTATCGATGTCTACGTTCTTGTCGCTGAGAAGGAACTTCTGGGACGAGTCCTTGGTGTTGACCACGAACGAATCCGTTCTCAGACTGCCCTCATACAACACTGCATTTCGGACGACCAGTTCACCGCTGACAACCTCGAACTTGTAGTCCTCCAGCGTATTGAAGATGTACGTTTCCCCACCCTGCCCACGGGACGTGAATCGGGTTCCACGAGGAAGAACCAATGCCCCTGCGGAAGCCCGATTCAGATTCATGTTTCCCTCGGCAGTAGTCGCCGCCGTGGGGTATTTCACATTCACGGTGACCCGTGATGCCTTTCTCGAACGAGGCGTGTAGTTCAGATGCTTCGCAAGCGACACCACCGAGTTCCGCTTCCGAGCCGAATCCAGAAACGCCTCATTCGCCACCATGTTGGCATAGAATGCCTGATAGTGGGTGTTGTACGCCAGAACATCCAACAGGATATTCATGGTGGAGCCTTCGAAGTCATAGTCCTTGAAGGTGTCTTGACCACGAAGGTAGTCCTTGAGGCTGGCTTTGATTTGATCGAAATCGAGACGATCTACTGGTGTATTAGCCATTAGCGAATCCTTTGAACGGCCACGGTTGTGGTGTATACTTTCTTGTCATTGCGTATCGTATAAAGTACCTTTATGGACAGAGTGTTGTTCGAGTCGAAGTAGACATTGACCTTCGTGCCCGATATTCTCGGCTCATATCGCAAAATAGCCTGCTTGATGCGATTCGTCACTTCCATGACGACGACGGGAGATGCGTTCTCGAACAGAAGTTCCGAGATGCCGGGATTGATCTCCGGGTGAAACGGCTTCTCGTTCGACTTGAGAAGAAGGAGCGACTTGACGGCACGCCGAATCGCCGCCTCGCCTTCGAGAAGGTTGACATCTCCGGAGAATTCTTTGCGGGTGAAGTTGGGATCAAGATCAGCCGCAAAACTATTGAACTCGGCCATATTACCTCCTCAGCAACATTTCTACCTCGATCGATGCCCTGTGATGCTCCGCAATATCCTTGACTTTGTTCAGATCCTGCGGAATCTTGTCCACGTCGCACCACTCCAGCATCACAAACCCGGTGTAGAGTTCGTCCTTGCGAATAGGCAATAGAAGGACGGCATCGACACCATGGCTCCTGCAATATGACCGAAAGTGACCTTCCGGAAGGTCTTTTGCGAAAACAACTTCGGGCTTCTCGCTCTTGATGAGCGAAATCATATCCCAGAATATCGTGACAACGATGTTCTGTAGGTTCGTACCTTCGAAAGGAACTCCGAGATCACACGACTCGTGTGTGATGGAGAACCGCTTCATTGACGATCCGTCCAGAAACTTTCCGCCATTGTGGAACTGCCCTATCTTTGAACGATCCGCACCCGTCAGGATGCGAAGGGCTAGAACTTGATCGTATATGATGTTCTGCTTCTGCTGGAACTTCGGAGTGATGTCTGCGTTCTTGAGGTCGGACTCAACGCCCTTTCTGCGACCCCAGAAGTAGGCACACACTCCTGCGATGGCACTTCCCGCCATCCATCCGATGTTGTACCAAGAAGAAATGTTCGATGTGATGTTTACCGGGTCTACGTCCACGATCAGCCTCCACAAAATACGTTAGGGGAACCAATGGCCGCACATGATCCGCACTGAACCGGATCACCAATCCTCACCGCCGCTCGGCCATTGACATACACCAGTGAGGACCCCCCTACCGTATAACTATCGTGGGTGTCGTCGCCACACTGATGTGGCTGCCACGCATCCCCGAGCCGATGCCAACCCTTACTATTCACGAACACATTACCAGAGGCGGAACGGTTGCTTCTCGGCGGAAAGCATCCATGTCCCGAACAAATGTCTCCAAGTCTGTGTGCGGCAGGCAATTCGTGTCTCCTTGTCAGTTGCAATCGCAGTTGGGTCCATGAAAGTTGCCTCTTTCCTTTTGGGTCTTGAGGTATGACTCATTACTCACAGGGACACCGTCTGTGTAAAACTGATTCTGTATATTTAGCACTAATTGATCCCTCTTCGCCGACCAGTTCGTCCTCACGTACATGGTTATGGCGTTGTCCGCATACAGGGCGGGATTGAGCGGATTGTATGCTCGAATTACGAACTCCAAGGCCACGCCCGACGTGTGGTGATTCAAATAGTTTGATTCGTTGTAGTGAAACCCCTCGGGGACCGGATTGACCTTGGACGGCGCAGAGACTGAGTTGTCATCGATGGTTCCGTATATCTGTCCGGTTTCCTTCTCCAGCGTAAGGCTCGGAGGCCATTCTCCGCTGATTACCTCGTAGTTGCACCCATAGGGAGGAGCGTCGTTCAACGCCTGTACGTACATCTCCCCATAGGTGATGCACCTACGCTCGCAAAGAACACGAGGAAAGGTGACGGCAGTGTCCATCCATGTGATGGTCGAGAGAGGCAATCAGAACCCTCCTCCGTCAAGGGTGTCCGGAGGAGTCGGAACTTCGAACGTCTCTGCTTCAAGTACGGTGGTTTCGATTCCTGTCGGAAGAGTCGGCGTGGGAACGGCCTGAGTTGGCTGCGGAAGGCCGCTTCCCAGTTCCGGAAGGGCCGGAGTGGGGGCCTCCAGTTGCTGCCCAATCTGTGCCTGTAGGTCATCTTCCAACCCAGAGTCGGAGGGAATGCTCATCGCCGCCCCGATTCCACCCCCGAAAGCGTTCGAGTCAAGTTTTTTCGGATCGGGGACACCCAACGCCACGCAATCGGTGGAGCCTGAGCCGAGAATCATCGATTCCACCGACTCAAAGGCCGACTGAATACCTGACGTGATTTCCCCGAAGGCACCTTGAATTTCCTTCTGTATTTCCTCTGCTTTGGTCAGTAGACTATCAATGTTCACCTTGAGTTTGTCCTCAAGCGTCTTGGCACTCTGAACGGCATCATCAAATACGGAAGGAACCTTCACGGACGGCATCTGACCGATGCCCAGAAGTTCATTGGGAATCTGCCCCAAGCATGGACTGATGCTCTTCGTCGCAATACGCTGAGATCCTTCCCTGATTTCTGCCATTTTGTATGGTGCGGGTCCGAAACACATGGTTTTCTCCGATTATTCGATTTCTTTGTCCGGCGAAGTGGAGTACTTGAATGCACCGGCCACGGCGGTGACGGTGTTTCCACTCTGGGAGACCGGAAGAGGATCGCCGATTGCTTCCTTCTGCTCGGCGTATTCCAGTGCCCTCTCGGCACTCTTCGCAGTGCTGGCATAGATCCTCTTCTTGACTGGATTCTGTTCCGTGTTCGCCTTGTTCTGATAATAACTGACGGATTCGGTAAATAGAGTGACCGCCGTGTATTCGATGCCACCGATGGTGACCGAAGTCTGTGGCTTCTTTGATTGGGTCGTGGATGCAGGTGCAGCGACGGGAGTCGATGGGGTTGGGCTGGGGGTCGTCGGGACAGCGGGTGTCTTCGTGGAAACCGGTGCAGTGGCCGAAGGAGTGGGAACCTTCACCGTACCACTCTTCTTGGAAGCCGCCTTCTTGTTGAAGAGTCGAGAGACCGTGCTTCGAATGGTGGTCAGAATGGACTTGATGGTGTCCGAACTCACCCCAGCCGGATTGAAGTCGATGCGTGGTGCCACGAACATCATGTTCCCGTCAGAGACGAACGTGACCTTTCCCTTGATCTTGTGGAAGTAGTTTCCCAGCGTTTCCATGACCGTGTTGCCCTTGACAAGCACACGCATGTCGCCATCAACCTCGATTTCAAGATGCTCTTTCATCTTGACTTTCATGGTCTTTCCCACGGTGGTGGTTGAGTTGCCACGGATGTACACCATGTTGTCGTTGAGCGTGATGTCCCATGCGTTGCCCACAACCTTATGGACCTCGCTGCCGAGAGGATGGACCTCGGTGAAGGTCCCCGACTTGTGATAGACATGAAGCCGCTCCGACCCCGGAGTGTCGTCAATCTCGATGACGTGTCCGGATTCGGATTCGGTTACGTGGTTCTTGGGGTATTGGGCCGCATACGGAGACGGTGGCTCCGTCCAAGACCCGTACAGAGCCGTGTCGCATGTGATTCGGGAGTCGTCTTTCTTCTGAACGATTGTCCAGTCAATGTTTTCGTTTCGGGCGAGGCGATTGGTGTCGCACTCGTTCATTCGGCCTTCGATGGGGTAGATTCCATCAGGATCTCGGAACCCCTTGCTGTAGTCCATCAGGTGATTCAGATGGCGAATCACGCCCACGTCGTTGTACGGGACGGTCGAGTTGGCGAGATTGACCTTGTCGGGTTTCTGCATACCCCCATAGGTTCCGATGACCATGGGCTGCTGACCATTCATTCCGTCCAAGAAGAAGCCCACGACCCAACTTCCCTGAAGCACGCCCGTGGGGGAGCGACCAAGACCCGACATGGCCGCACTGGTGATTGGTTGCATGACCATCGCCCAAGGAAGATCTTTCGTCGGGATTCCGGCACTCGTCTTGGTTTCGGTGTTCCACCCGAGAATGCGTACCCTAACCCGACCCAACTTGAGAGGGTCCTTGATGTCCTCGACTACACCGTGCCACCACACGAATGTGTCCAGACCGACGTAATCTGCTCTTGGTGTCGTGGTCATGCGAACGAAATTTCCTTCTGCTTCGAGTCGGGAATGGGTTCGGAATACGAATCCCTAGCCACGGTCATGAGCATTTCGTGGATTCCCTGCTTGTAGTCATGACAAATGCTGACGATCATGTATTTACCCGACAAGTATCGGTCGGTTTCTTCGTTGGTCTTCGCTCTGTCCTCGGGAGAGGTGAACTCGATGTCGATGACGTTGCCCACCCGAATCGTGGTGTCGCCGAACACCCGAATGCTCATGGTGAACACATTCATTAGATTCATCTGTGCTTGGCGAATCAAAGACCGATCCACGAAGTTCGCATCGTCCGTTCCGGTGAAACTGTAGTGGGACTTGTTGTGGTACTTGATGTAGGACTTGGGCATGTCCTGAATGTTGTTGTCGTAGGTGATTACTCGATGCTTGTTCAGATGAGACATTCGATTGAATGCGTCACGATAGGAATACTCGGTGTTGTAGTAGGACTTGGTGGTGACCTCATGGACGATCTGAGAGGAACTGTACATGCCCGTGCTGGTTCGCTTGAGCGTATCGTTCACGTCCACGATCGTGTGTTCCATGATGCTTCGTAGATCTCTCTCGATCAAACGCTCGTCCGTTTTCGGATCACGAGAACCTGCCGGTATGTTCTTGTACGTACACACGGGAGGCAACTTCTTCAGCATCGACAGCGACTTGAAGTGATAAGCATCCAAGGTCTGATAGAAGAGGTAGTCGCTTGCCATGTGATCGGCACGAGATGTCGATCGATACGAGATCCAGTTGATCGTGTAGAGAGGGCTCCAGTTCGAGACCATCACCGATGCTTTTCCTTCCGTGTCCTCCACGTACAGAGGAGGAAGGCTTGCATCGACCTGCACCATATCACGGTAGATGGATTCCACCATGCTGGAATACGACATGCCGTTGTACACACGATTCAGTTTGATTCCGTTGGACAGAGTCACGAGCGGAGATGCCAGTTCCAACTTGAGGAGGGTTATGACTTGGCCCTCGTCTCCGTGAATCTGACTAGAAACCTTGAACACCTTGAGTCTGACTTTTCTCAACTCGTTGTCCACGCCCGGAGTCTTGAAACTCAGGTGAATCTCCTCCTGACCGATGATCGGCACGTTCTTGGCGAGGTTCAGGGAGTCGAGAATGATGACATACCCGGAGAGACCGTTGGAGTAAATGTCTTCGTACAGGTTGAAAGCGGTGAGAATCTTTTTCAGATCGACTTCAAAACCCGTAAACGAAACCAAGCGAATATCATCGATGATGACATCGCCAGCATTTATCATCTTGTCCGTAGGTTTAGCGGTTCCCATTATGCACCTGCGAAGGCTTTCTTCAGATCATTCACCACGACATCAACGAACTCGGGTCGCATGACTTTGATCTTTCGGCGACTGTCGTTCTTCTCTATCTCGTATTGATAATTCGTTTTTATGGTCACGGTCATGTCGTCAAGGGCAACTATCTCCGCCGAACCGGAGACGTATCTCTGGATTATGCTGGAGTTCTCAACGGAGTCTTGGGCACCCAAATCATACCTTACCGTGGGATCGGTCTTGACGATGTGATGATCCACGACCTCGTCCGTGTCTTGGTTGACGAAGTGATGCACGGCATATCGATTGTCGCTCACGACACGCTTTATCACCGCCGAAACCGTCCTTCCGTCAGAACGAGTTTGCGTAATTGACGAGTTGAGGGAAACGGAAGCCTCTCCGGGAGAGTCGCTGTCAACCACGATCTTGTACAGATTTGGGTCCCATTCGGTGATGGTGGCGGTCAGTCCCCCCTTGAGTGTGGCGGTTCCGGGTTCGAAATAGAAATCCGCCTGTTCCGCCGTCGCCTTGTTGAGATCGATGAAGTATGCCCTGCCGGTGTATCTGCTGTCAACCAAATTCTCGACATCATGATTGCTGATCGGCCACTCGAAGAATGGGTCATGAATCTCGTTGTAGAGGAGATTGACCCAGTGATACTCCGGGTGTCCATACACACGATGGGCGAGATGTTCCGGTCGCTCGCCGTCACGAATGATGTAATCGACAACCGTTCCGCCCGAATCCTTGATGTATTCGAGAATCTTTGCTCGAACAGTGATGTCCAGAGCGGTGATGATTTGTCCCGAATAGTCTCCACGATAGATCGTGGCGGGCATGTGCTTGAAATATGACATCAGTATCCGTCCTCAATCTCTTGACGAGCCAGAATGGAGAGTTCCGCCATCTCGATGCTCATCTTGATCTTCGTAGGAACCGCAAGGGTTTCTCCCATGTGGGCGGAAAAAATGTTGTCTCCGTAATCAACCTTCACGCTGTGAATGGCACACTTCTTGACCTTTGGAACCGCAATCGCTTCCTCTTGTCCTTTCGGTTGATAGATGAAAGTCAACTCGAACTCGGCTGGGAACTCCAAGAAACGACCACTGGCGTTCCTAGATGGGTGGGCGTATCTGCGAAACGTGTTCACGATGGCATATACGTTTCGGGCCTCTTCTGCCGAGCGAGGAATCATCTCGAAATCGAACGAGAACGTACGCCTCTGCACACCCTTGAACATGTGAATGAGGAACGGGTTCTGTATCTGTCTTGATTGGATTCGCATCGCATTCATGGCCGTGTCTTCGCCGATGGTCGAGACCAGACTGTTCTGAGAGACCGCCGCCATGCCAGCCTTCTTCATGATGTCGGCTTGGGCTTCGGGGTTTCCGAATGCCACTGCACCCTGAATTCCTCGAATGATATCCAAGGAGGACATGTCGGCCTCTTCGTAGTCGAATTGCGAAGAGAAGGATAGATTTCCGGGTAGATACAGATAGATGCTCGCAACCTTGTTCTGGGGACTCTTAGCCCCCACGATGGCCTCCACCTGAGTCTCTCTTCCCTTGGGGTCCCACTTCTTCTCGGACTGCCATAGGCCCTCAACGCTGTCTACGACCGTTCCGGTGAATGACCCGAGACTTCCCGCCGCCGAACCTACGCTTTCAAGAAACGCCGTCGTTTCCGCACCGATGTCCGCTTCCTGTGCCTGCGCCAGCAGGGAGTCCTTGAGCGAACGGGAGGTGGAGGAGACCTTTGCGGTAAAGGTGTCGAACAACTTCTTGATCTTTCGCTGTTCGGTGATTGCATCACCCGAGGTGTCATAGATGTCAAACTTGATGCCCAGTGGGTATTCCCGAGTGCGAAAGAGATCGAGCGGGTACGAAAGAATGTCCGCCTGAACCGGGGGATCGGTCCTGTCCAAGTTTTGCTGGAACGTATCCTTTCCGGATATTCTTTGATTTGGATGAACGGCTTGGCTGATCGTCTGATCGTTTATCACCGAACCGTTTCCCTTGTTCGGTGTGGTCTGTGGGGTGGGCATAACTCTATTTAGTGATGGTTTCCATAAATATGACAACAGCATGACCCGGCGATCAAACGAGAGTTATAAGGGAAAGTATACCCCACGTCACCCCGAGAAATACAAGGGCGACCCCAATCTTTGCATCTTCCGATCTCTCTGGGAACGCAAGTTCATGACGTTTTGTGACGATACACCTTCGGTGATCGAGTGGTCCTCCGAGGAGATCGTCGTCCCCTACATATCTCCCCTAGATGGGCGAAGGCATCGATACTTCGTGGACTTCTGGGTGAAGGTCAAGGCCAAGGATGACACGGTCAAGGAGTACTTGATCGAAGTCAAGCCCAAGAAACAGACAAAGCAACCGGAACCGCCGAAGACCAAGAGAGTCTCCAAGTCCAAGATCACCGAAATCCGAAACTGGATGGTGAACAGTGCCAAGTGGGCGGCGGCTCGAAGGGTCTGCGAGGACAAGGGGTGGGAGTTCAAGATACTAACGGAAGACAACCTTTTTTCTACTTGATTTCCGAGAACGAGAGGAGTAGAATACACAAATGGCTGCATATCTCGACACCAAGTTCATCAATCTAGTCTCTCCTAGGCTTGAAAGATTTTCGTGGAAAAAGTCAAACCTTGCCGTATGTCGGTGCCCCGTCTGCGGGGACTCGACCAAGAACAAGAGCAAGACCCGGTTCTACTTCTACGAAAAGGGTGGAGACTACTTCGTACGATGCCACAATTGCGACTATAGCACGACCCTCGGGGTATTCATCCGTTTCATGGACGAAAGCCTCTACCGCCAGTACTGCCTAGAAGCCTTTGCGGACAAGCGTCAGTTCGAAGGTAGGCCCGAGGTCAAGCCCAAGGCGGAAACGCCTCCCAAGCCACGTAATGAGGCTCTGGCGACCCTTCCTCGCCTGTCCGATCTTCCCGAGGACCATCCTGCCGTTCGGTGGGCTAATACCCGAAAGATTCCCGACCACAGGCGACACCTTCTCTACTACTCCAAGAACTTCTTTGAGTTCGTGAACATGATCGATCCCGGTGCCAAGGTGGGCGACGACGAGCGAATCGTCATCCCCTGCTTTGACTTTGAAGGGAATCTTCTGGGAGTGCAGGGAAGGTTTCTGCGGTCTAAAAACGAGACTCCCCCCCGGTTCAGGATTTCTCACCAGAAGGAAATTCGATACATCACCATCAAGGTCAATCCTGACATGGACCGAATGTGGTATGGGCTTGAGCGAGTCAAAAAAGACGAACCCATCGTCGTGGTCGAAGGACCGCTCGACAGCCTGTTCCTGAGGAATAGCGTGGCGATGATCGGTCTGTCAGACCCGCTGTACGTGCCTGAGGGAGTACCCACGGAGAAGTTGGTGTATGCCCTCGACAACGAGCCTCGCAACAAGCAAGTGGTCGAGGCCATGAGCAAGTTGATCGATGCCGGTCGATCGGTGTGCATTTGGGATCGAAACGTCAAGTCGATCAAGGACATCAATGACATGGTGATGCGAAACATCCGACCCGTCGAAATCGAGTCGATGATCCGCACATGCACATACAACGGATTGAATGGATTGCTCGCTCTGAACCGTTGGAAGCGAGTCTAAATACGTGACCTAAAGGAGTATTTTATGAACGTGAAGTTGATTCGTATGGTGTCTGGTGAAGAAGTTCTGGCTCAAATCCTAGAAGAAGGAGACAGTGGACTCGTGGTCAAGAACCCGGCCATCATTCTCCCCGCCGGTCAGGGACGACTGGCCCTCGTGCCTTGGCTTCCCTATGCCGAGACCGAAGGCATGTACCTTGCCTCCAAGGTCTATTCGTTCATGGTTGTTCCCAAGACCGATCTCCTCAACGAGTACAACTCGATGTTCGGGAGCGGTCTGGTTCTTCCCCCCAAGGAACTCGCTACCCCGAAGTTGGTTCTGTCTGAGTGATTAGAATCCACGACGGATTTTGCCCATAAGACGAAAAGAAAGGCCCCTTCTAATCGAGGGGCCTTTTCATTTCCGCAAGTTGTCAAGTCTGACACTTTGTATCAGGAAATCTTGCTGAAGTTGCCAGATTTGGCAACTTGGATGTGTCGTTCGAACTTGTCCTGCAAGATCTCCTTGGACTTGTGGCTGATGACGAATACATTCACCCCACCGCCCTTCATGCCGTTCAGGATCTCAAGGAAGGCTTCCGTCGAGTTGTCATCGAGGGAGCCATCCAAGACCTCATCCAGAACCAAGAGATTGGTTGAAAGGCTATTCTTGACCTCTGCCATGGCTCTCCACGCAAACAGGAGAGCAAGGTCAATCTTTCGCTTCTCTCCCTCGCTGAAGGAGGCGTACGTGAAGATGTCCCGATGGCGGGACTTGATGGTCTCGTTGAACTCGTCGTCCAGTTGGAAGTTCACGAAGAAGTTCATGAAGGAGAGGTACTTGTTGATGGTTCGATTGATGACCGGAATATAGTGCTTGATGATCTTCTTCTTGATTCCGCCGTCACGGAGAAGCACGCTTGCAAGGTTCATGTAGTGCTGCTCCTCGACCAACTCTTTCTTGGAATCCATTACCTCGGACTCCTCGGACAAGAATTTCTCAAGGGAACTCTCCTCGTCCTTCAACTTCTGAGTGTTCACGCCACGACTTCTGACCTTCGTGATGTAGTCGTTCAGGTTCTCGATGTCGCCGACCTTGTTGTTGACGTTTGCCTGAAGTTGAGCGACCTCGTGAGTGATGTCCATGATGGCATCGTACCGATCCTGAGACTCCTTGAGTTTGGCGGTCAACTCCTCAAGAGCCTTCTCCATCTCGGCTCTTTTCGTCTCTCTGTTGGCTACGATGTCCTGCTTGAACCCCTCATCGATTCCCTGTCCGCATGTAGGGCATTTGTCGTGCTTATCGTAGAAATCGATCTCCTTGCGAATGGCGGCAATCTTCTTGTCGATCTGTCCACGAAGATCGTAGAACTTGTCCTTCTGCTTCACGACGCTGGTCTTGTCTCCGATCGACTGGACCATGGTGTCGATTCGAGACAGGATGGAGTTCATGTCGATGCGGATCTTGTCGATCGACTCGTTCGTCTTGCGAACTTCTTCTTCTTCCCACTCCCTATCTTTCTCCGAACGATTTCGCTCACCCTCGATCACCTTCTTCTGGTTCTTCACCCGCTCCTTGGCGACGGCGAGTTGGACCTCAATCTGGCTGAGTTCCTCCTTGGTCTGGCTCATTCGCTCCTTCAGAAGCGTATTCATCGTGGAGAACACCCCGATGTCCAGAATGGATTCCACCACGTTCCTTCGCTCGGAGGCGGGGAGCCGCATGAACGGAACGTAGTTCGCCGACCCGAGGATGACCACCTGACAGAACGAACGATAGTTCATTCGAAGGACCTGCTCCTCCAGAATCTTCTGTCCGTCCTTCGCCTTTGCCTCTTGATCGAGAAGGGTCCCATCACGCCACACCTCGAAAACCTTGGGTGACTGTCCACGGATCACCTTGTAGTCGTGCTTTCCATCGGAGAATTCAATCTCCACGACGCAGTCCTTCTCGTTGACCGAGTTGACCAACTGAGGAAGATTGATGGACCGATATGGCTTGTTGAACAGTGCGAACGTAAGAGCATCAAGAATGGTACTCTTTCCCGCTCCGTTCTCACCGCTCACAAGCGTCGTATACGTATCGCACAGAGACACCTCATTGAAGGTGTTTCCGGTGGACAGGAAGTTCTTCCATCGAATTTTGGTGAATGTAATCATAATAAAAGAAAGCGTCCGATGCTACTTGATTGGGACAAGTATACATCGGACGAGTGCTTTCGTCAAGTGAATTTGTTCACTTGTTCCAAGGAAGTTTCGCAGAGATCCACTTCCAAGCGGGGGTGCCGACGAGGGCACCTGCGACGAACATGAGAACGCTCCACCAGAGTACGCTAAGACCAAACATCATTGGCCTCCTTTCCTATGCGAGTATATATTCCAACCGATCAAACGTAGCCCAAGAGAATTTCACGAATCTCCTTGGGAAGGGTGAGGTGTGAAAGGGCACGAAACGACGACGGCATTCGCTGTAGAATCGACCTTTTATACGGACTTCGGCTGTAATTCTTGATCCTATGGGTTTCCATGAAGTGATACATGTACAGCGTGCAGTTCGCCTCCTGTTTGTATCTCTCCACATCAAAACAGATCCCGTACGATTTCAGAAGCATGACGGTGATTTTCTCGCATTCCCGCTCCATTCCCCGATATGCTTCGAATGCACGCCTCACCTTTCCCCGAGGAATGTCCGCACCCTTGGCCCACAGATCCACGATGTCGGCGTAGTTGTTCGTTGGTCCGTAGCATTTCCTGTAGAGGACGGAACCGGTTTGCCACTGGATGAAGTGTGAATACTCATGCGCAAGAACTTCGATCCATCGAGGATTCTTCTTTGCAACGCATACGCAATCATCGGTGAAGTATCCCTCGCAGCGAAATCCATCCGTAATGACATAGTCCGAGTTGCGAAGGACGAGACGGATTCCCGACTCCTTCAGGGAAATCCGAACGAAATCCAGAAATTTCTTCTCGTTCGGGTCCATCGTTTGTCATCCTATCCTAGCAAACTCCGCACCGTTGGATCGAAACACGATGGTTTCTCCCCCGAGAAGAATCTTCACTTCCGAAAGATATGGCTCGTTTCTTATCTGAGAGGGCAGACTCACATACAGGCGAACAAGATCCTCCTGAGCCTTCTTCCCCTTCTTGCAACTGCACACATTCGGGTCCTTCATGTATCTGGCTTTTGTCTGGAATGCCACAAGCGGCCCATGAAGAGATGGGTTGAGGGTCGAGGACAGAAGTCGTCCATACAGATCGTCTACGCCTTCTATGACAATTTCACTCATGATTGTTCACCAAATAGTCAATGACCTTGAACAGGGAGCATATCAGTTGTCCGCCGAAGTACACGATGGGGAGAGCAAAGAGACTTCCCATCGCAACAGAAAACAAGAGAGCAAGCCAAACACCGACACAGTATCGGCAAGAGAGCATTCGGACCCAGAATCCGCCGTGATGAACATTCATGTACTCCGCATATGAAACGGTGGGATTGCTTCCCATTTCCTGTCGGTATTCACGAATCTTGGTCAGAAAGTTCAAGGGTTTCAGGAGGCTCAGATATGAAAAGACGGCACTGGTCTCAAAAAGAATGAAGAGAACCA
>Ga0114963_10001817_pt1 | contig 14537 bp, 12 predicted proteins | sample C_131016_EF_Meta_FD_87019 | JGI IMG/M metagenome (GOLD analysis project Ga0114963, IMG submission 87019) | Freshwater microbial communities from Lake Croche, Canada to study carbon cycling - C_131016_EF_MetaG | ecosystem: Environmental > Aquatic > Freshwater > Lake | place: Lake Croche, Canada...
GCACCGAAGCTTGCCACAGGTCCGCTAAAAGGCGTCAAGGTCGCGGTTTTGCACGGCAAACTTTCGAGTGAAGAAAAAGATGACACGATGAAGGCATTTAGCGCTGGCGAAATCGATGTATTGGTAGCTACTACAGTGATTGAAGTAGGCGTAGACGTTCCAAATGCCACTTTGATGGTCATCATGGATAGCGATAGATTCGGTGTTTCCCAGTTGCATCAACTGCGTGGTCGGGTGGGAAGAGGAAGTGCGGCTGGACTCTGTTTACTCGTCACGGATGTAACAGAGGAATCCGTCGCAATGGCGAGGTTGCGTGCGGTTGCTAGCACTCTCGATGGGTTTGAATTGTCACGCATTGATTTGGAACAGCGCAGTGAGGGTGATGTACTCGGAAAAGCCCAATCTGGAGTCCGGTCTCACTTAAGATTATTAAAGGTTTTGCGAGATGAAGAGACTATTGAGAAGGCCAGAAAGGCTGCACAGAGTCTGATCTCGAAAGACCCAGAATTGAAGAGCTATCCGAATTTGGCCGCTGAACTCAACGTGTTACGGAAAGTGGATAGCGTCGCCTATGTTGATAAGGGCTAGTCCGTGATGTCGATGAATGGGGAGGGTGAAAATTGAGAATAATTGCAGGATCATCTAAGGGAAAGGCGCTGTGCTCCCCGATGGATTTGCGAACCCGACCAACATCAGATCGGGCAAGGGAGGGACTCTTCTCTTCGCTGGTGTCAGAATTCGGATCTATTACCGGTTTGTGTTTCTTGGACCTATTTTGCGGTACTGGAGCCGTTGGGGTCGAAGCCCTCTCTCGAGGTGCAGAGCTCGTTATTGCAGTTGATTCGGACCCCGTGGTGGCGAGGATAGCGATGGAGAATTTTTCAATCGTAGATGGTTTTGAAGGGCGATCGAAGGTGTTTTCGCTCTCTGTGGAAGAGTATCTCAAGAGCGTTTCTAGAAGCTCTGATCATCATTTCGATATCATCTTCATAGATCCACCATATGAACTAGAAAATGAGAAGATCGAACAACTTTTGCAGGCAATAGATGAACGAGAACTGTTGCAACCCAATGGAGTGATTGCTGTGGAACGCAGAAGTAAGGATTCTCCTTTCACCTGGCCAGTGTCGATGGAGGGAATCAAGATTAGGTCGTATGGGCAAGGCAGTATCTACTACGGCAACTACTCTGCTAGCGTTTTGCCGTGAATAGAGTCGTTTGTCCTGGGTCGTTCGACCCAATTACCTACGGACATTTGGATATCATTCAAAGAGCAAGCCGAATTTTCGATGAAGTTGTCATCGCTGTTATGGTGAACAAAAACAAGAACACGCTCTTTTCGGTCGCCGAACGAATAGAGATGATCCAGGAAGTGACCGCCGATCTGCCAGGGGTGAGTGTCGATTCTTGGTCGGGTCTATTGGTGGATTATTGCGAAGCCAAAGAGATTGGGATCATCATAAAAGGGTTGAGAGCAGTGACTGACTTTGACTATGAACTCCAGATGTCACAAATAAATGTTCAACTCAAGGGGATCGAGACGATTTTTATCTCGACCTCGCCTACACATTCATTCCTCTCGTCCTCGCTCGTCAAAGAGATAGCAAGTTATGATGGAGATGTTTCGAAGTACATGCCAGAAGCTCTCGTAGATCGATTACGAATCCGGCTTCATGAGTTTCATGCGATTAGTGGGGGACAATAATGGATGTGGTAGAGCGCCTGGATAGTGCGATTGTTATGGTGGAAGAAGCACGTGGAGTGCCGCTATCGGCCAGTTGTGTTGTTCATCGTGGTGAACTTTTAGAAATTTTGGATAGCGCAAAAAACTCTTTTCCCGAAGATTTTTTTGCAGCTCAAGAGATCTTACGTAATCGGGAGGCGATATTAGAGGAGGCGCGTCAGAGCGCGGATGTGTTGATAGGCCATGCTCGAGAAGAAGTTTCACGCATGGTTGAACAGACCGAGATCGTAGCGGCGGCATATGTTGAATCCCAACGGATATTGGGAGAAGCGGATGAAGAAGCTAATTCAAAGCGAGAAGAAATTGATAGTTACATTGACGCAAGACTTGCAACCCTTGAGGTAGTTCTCAATAAAACTCTAGATGTGGTGACTCGTGGTCGGGCTGAGCTCTCCGGTGAAAAGCCTGTTGATCCGCTCGCTGAGTTATCAGAGTGAAGTGGTCGGTTCTGTAACAATGCCTCCCTCTCTCTTTAAGGTTAGTTGTATTGACCTTCCACGCCGTGCAGGAGAAATGCGAGAGTTTGAACTGACGTTCTCAGATCACGAACCAATTGGAATTCCCCTACTTGCTGTGCCAAACGGTGGGGCGATTGATGTTGAACTTCGATTGGAGTCGGTAGCACAGGGGGTTTTGGCCACAGCCACACTCTCGGCAGAGGCGGTAGGCGAATGCACTAGATGCTTGGATCCAGTGACTTTTTTTGTGGAGGAAGAATTTCAAGAGCTTTATCACTATGAAATTGATTCGCGTTTGAAGCGAAAGCCATTTGAAACGAGTGAGATTCTGGTCGAGGACGAAGATGAACTCCTTGAGATGGAAGGGGATTTCATAGATCTAGAAGGTCCCATTAGGGATGCTCTGATTCTCAATCTACCTATCAATCCTCTCTGTAGTGAAGATTGCCAAGGACTATGCGCTGGCTGTGGTGTCAAATGGACTCATCTCCCAGATGAACACGAACACACGCAAACGGATATTCGATGGACTGGCCTCGAAGGTTGGAAGGATCCGGAGGCTTGATTACCCTCGTTTTTACTATTTTCGGTCTATGGGGAATACTTTGGCTCCTGACGTAGGGTCGGTCCAGGCAGGACTAGCTCCATGTGCATAAAAACGGCTAAGATTTTTGAAAATAAGGAGTGAAACACCATGCCAGTCCCAAAGCGAAAGATGTCACGTTCTCGCACGCGTACTCGGCGTAGTTCTTGGAAAACCACCCCTGCCACGACCTCACTTTGCGCTCAATGTCAGCAGCCGAAGCTTTCTCACACAGCTTGTCCTTCCTGCGGTACATATAACCGCCGACAGGTCTTAGAGGTATAAAAATCAGCTCCTCAAGGCTCTAGGCTCTTAGAGGTATTGAATGTATTCCGGACTCATTGAACGTTTAGGCGTCTCAATCTCTGTCGATCTCCTTGAACGAGCCCTCACCCATAGATCATTTTCCTATGAGTTTGGTGGTGTTCCCACGAATGAGCGACTCGAATTCCTAGGCGATAGCGTTCTGGGATTGGTGATAACAGACCTCCTATTTCGACTTTATCCAGAACTTTCAGAGAGTTCTTTGTCCCCTCTTCGTTCAGCAGTGGTTAACACGAAGGCACTTGCTTCACTTGCCCGAGAATTCGATGTGGGAAGCTATATCCGAATAGGAAAAGGCGAAGATAGTTCCGGGGGGCGAGAGAAGAACTCAATTTTGGCCGATTCATTCGAAGCTCTCATAGGGGCGATATATCTAGAGCTCGGATTACTGCGGACTCAAGAATTACTTCACGTGTGGTTCGCCGAGATGATTAAGACCGCGCATGCGCGAGGATCCGGAGTAGATGGCAAAACAGCACTTCAAGAGTTTTGTGCAGATGTTGGACTGGTTCCACCTGTATACGAAATCTCGGAATCAGGTCCCGATCATGACAAATCCTTCACGGCAATCGCCATCATTTCAAGCGAACGTTTTCCGATTGGAGTCGGAAAGAGCAAGCGAGAGGCAGAGCAAGACGCAGCGCGAATAGCGCTTGAGAATTTGCGCATCCGCACCAAGTAGCAGTTTTTGGTGCGGTTGTGTCGTCGCTTCAATGATCACCGCTTAGCCTGGTTAGAGATAGGTTTTCCTCGTGTATCTCAAGAGTATGAACCTCAAAGGATTTAAATCTTTCGCATCGTCCACCACTCTTCACTTTGAGGAGGGTATAACCTGCGTCGTTGGTCCAAACGGCTCAGGTAAATCAAATGTCGTTGATGGGTTGTCCTGGGTTATGGGAGAACAAGGCGCAAAGTCATTGCGCGGCGGCAAGATGGAAGATGTCATTTTTGCTGGGACAACGGGCAGAGCTCCGTTGGGTCGGGCTGAAGTTTCTGTCACCATTGACAATTCCGACAACGTTTTGCCAATAGATTTTGCTGAAGTCACAATCACGCGCATTTTGTTCCGAAACGGTTCCAGTGAATACCAACTCAATGGTGAAACATCTCGACTTCTAGACATTCAGGAATTACTTAGTGATAGCGGCATCGGCCGTGAGATGCACGTGATTGTTGGTCAGGGCCAGCTAGATGCGATTCTCCTGGCCGACCCAGATGGACGACGCGCATTCATTGAGGAAGCGGCCGGCGTACTGAAGCATCGCAAACGCAAAGAGAAGGCGCTGCGCAAGCTCGATTCAATGCAGGCAAATTTGGATCGTATTCAGGATTTGACCGTCGAACTTCGTCGGCAATTAAAGCCGTTAGGTAAACAAGCAGAGGTTGCACGTAAGGCCTCCACAATTCAATCAGATGTACGAGACGCTCGATTGCGTCTGTTGGCAGATGATCTTGTTGGACTGAAGTCGACGTTTGAGTCGGAAATTGCGGATGAAACTTCGCTGCGTACCAGGCGCAACGAGGTAGAAGAGGAGTTGGGTCAGTGTCGAGCTCGAGAAGAGGCACTGGAGTTAATTTCTGCACAGGAAAATCCACAATATGTAGCCGCTCAAGAGAATTTCTATGGGATCACGTCACAGAGGGAGAAGTTCCGGGGGATTGCATCGCTCGCTTCAGAACGGGCTCGCTTCTTGTCAGAGGCGCGAGAAGAAGCCAAAGCGAGCGGTAGAGATCCTGAAAGCATGGAGGCGGAAGCTTCTGTACTCCGGAGAGAGGAGGAGGATCTCAAAGAGATCGGTTCAAGTGCGCGAATACAATTGGATGAAATTACCGCCGACCTCAAAGCGGTGGAGGCCGAGTTGGCCCTCGAAGAGAATCAAGTTTCCGCAGCCCTTCGCGCGATCGCTGATGCGAGAGAGGGAACGGCACGTCAAGAGGGACACATCAACGGATTACGTGCACGAATTGATGCTACCAATGCCGAAATTTCTCGATTGAATTCGGGTAAAGAAGAGGCAACAAAGCGATTAGAGATGTTCCGTGAAGAGTTTGCTCTGTTAGAGGCCGAAATTGCCGGAGTGGATCGAGTCGAACCTGAATTAGACGCACGATTTGAAGAGGCTGCAAAAGTTTTGACGCAGTGCACTGCTACTCGAAGCGAGCTCATGGAGAAGGAGCAAGTCTCCAATAGAGAACGGGCTGGCCTGACCGCTCGACTATCGGCTTTGGAGGAATCGCTCACCCATCGCGATGGTGGTGAAGCGATCCTTACCGGTCGTGGTGAAATAACATCAAAAGGTCGATTATCGTCCTTACTCCGAGTGGTTCCGGGCTGGGAGTCTGCGGTTTCTACCGCCTTGGGATCACTTGCAGAGTCGATTGTCGTGTCGGACCTCCGCTCCGCGGTCTCAGCTGTCAACATGCTCAAGGCCGAAATTGCAGGGCAATCAGAGTTGTTGATTGTTGATGGAAATTTCGATCACCAGATGAAAATTCCAGCCGGGTACACCTCGCTCTCCTCATTGATAGAGAGCGACGGTTTGGATGAGATTATTGAATCCGTACTTTCTGGTGTAGTGGCTGTCGCCGATTTAAGCGAAGCCGAACAGCTATTGTCTGCGCATCCAGAAGTAACAGCAGTTACCCGAGAGGGCGATCTAATCAGTCGCAATCGAGCACGGGGAGGGTCTGCAAGCTCTGGTAATGCAATCGAGATCTCCGCAGCGATCGAACGGACTCGAACCGAGCTGAATCAGGTTGTGTCGATCTGTGATTCACTCAAATTTGAACTTGCTAAGGCGGCCTCGGATCTACTCGCAGCGGAAAAGAACCATGAAATTGCGTTATCTGCGTTGAACGATTCTGATGCAAAGATTTCTGGTTTGGCAGAACAAATGGCGGTTGCAGGGCAGAATGTCAAGAGCGCGCAGGCAGAGTTCGATCGTTTGATTGCTTCCTCTGATGCGGCAACTTTGCAACGAAGTTCGGATGAGCGCGACTTAGAAGCAGCTCTTGGTCAGTTTGAATCCAATCAGTCACCGTCAGACCCAGATTTGACTCACTTGGAAGATTTACGTTCCAAAGTCTCTTCCGCTCGTTCCGCAGAGGTGGAGGCTCGTCTGAACTTACGAACAACCGAAGAAAGGGTGACAGCTCTAGCAGATAGAGCCACGGCACTGGAAAAGGCAGCGAGCAGCGAGAGAGAGAATGCCGTAAAGCGCCTCGAGCGAATGGAGGCGCGTGCGGTAGCTGCTCAAATAGCGCTGAATATTGCAGAGCTGGCACGCCAAGCGTTGGGACAACTTGAGTTCACTATCGAAAAGTCGCAGCTCCAGCGTGAACGTCTAGAGATTGCTCGAGCAAGCAGAGAAAAGGAGAGCACCGCAATTCGGGCGGTTGTCAAAGAACTAAGTGCCGAACTGGATCAGCTCACATCTAGCGTTCATCGCGAGGAGATTGTCCGTGCAGAGCAGACCCTTCGTATCGAACAGCTTGAGAACCGCGCGACTGAAGAGTTGGGAATTGATGTACAAACTTTGATGGCGGAATATGGACCCGAGAATCCGGTACCAACTTTCATCGAAGATGAAAATGGACTCTTTGTTCCGGGCGAAGTAGTTCCGTTTCTGAGAGAGCAGCAGGAGAAGAGACTCATTCAAGCCGAACGCGACTTAGAGACTCTAGGAAAAATTAATCCATTGGCTCTAGAGGAATATTCAGCTCTTGAGGAGCGGTTACTGTATCTCGCGGAACAACTGGAGGATCTGAAGAAGACCAAGAAAGATTTGTTAGATATCGTAAAAGAGGTAGACGATAAAGTGGTGCAAATCTTTAGCGAAGCGTATGCCGATACGGCGAGAGAGTTTGAATCAATTTTTTCTCGACTTTTCCCTGGTGGTGACGGAAGGCTCATCCTCACGGATCCAAACAATATGATGACAACCGGCGTAGATGTTGAGGCACGTCCTCCAGGAAAGCGAATTAAGCGACTCTCTCTACTCTCGGGTGGAGAACGATCATTGGTAGCGGTGGCTATGTTGGTGGCGATTTTCAAAGCTCGGCCTAGTCCTTTTTACGTTATGGATGAAGTAGAGGCTGCCCTTGATGACACAAATTTAAGTCGGCTTCTGGGGGTTTTTGAAGAACTCCGCGAAAAATCGCAATTGATCATCATCACTCACCAGAAGCGAACGATGGAGATCGCTGATGCGCTTTATGGAGTAACGATGCGCGGTGATGGCGTTTCAGAGGTAATTTCACAACGTTTACGTGAAACTGAATCCGCATAGTTTGCGATCATGGCTCTATTCTCAAAAATTCTCGCGAAACTTCGCGGCGGATCTACGACATCCGCAGATTGGGAAGAGCTCCGAACAACACTGATAGAAGCAGATTTGGGTGTTTCATTTTGTGATGAACTAATAGAACATGCCAAAAAAGAGAAATCCGCGGAAGTGGAATTGGCCTTGTCGTCTATTCTGCACTCGTCACTCTGCACAGCGTCAAGAGAGTTGGCATTTCGCGAAGATAGGACGACTACGATTCTCGTGGTTGGCGTCAACGGAACAGGCAAGACGACTTCTGTGGCGAAGTTGATGAATCAAGTCAAGTCCAGTGGCTACGCCGTGTTAGTGGCTGCTGCCGACACTTTTCGGGCTGCTGCCATAGAACAACTACAAACATGGGGTAATCGCATTGGTGTCAAGGTTGTTTCCGGTAAATTTCAGGGGGACCCTGCCGCTGTCGTTTTCGATGCTTTTCGTCTCGCAAAAAACGAAGGTGCGCGTTACCTCATCGTAGATACGGCCGGGAGGTTGCATACCAAGTCGAATCTGATGGATGAGCTATCAAAGATTCGTAGGGTTTTGGAGAAAGAGTTTCCTGTTGACGAAGTCCTGCTGGTCGTAGATGCAACGACGGGGCAGAATGGAATTGTTCAAGCCAAGAGCTTTATAGAAAGCGTTGGTGTGACTGGCTTGATTCTCACAAAGATGGATGGGTCGGCACGCGGGGGGATAGCCTTAGCGATCGAACGTGAGACAGGAATCCCGATAAAATTTATTGGTAATGGTGAAGGCGTTGGGGATTTCCTAGCCTTTGACCCGGAGAAATATATTTCGGGCTTGTTGCGCTAGCTAGAATTCAATTGTCGTGTTAAGTTTTAACCCTAGAGAGTTTCAATGTGCGTGCCAGTGTCGGCCCATCATTTCTCTAGCTTCTCAATGTTGAGATCTCCTCACTTCAAAAACTAACTGGAGATTACATGCACGTATTAATGAACTCGGTTGTCTCTGCAGCCGCAACGTCCACAGATGCCACTAATCATGCTGATACAGCATGGATTTTGGTTTCATCCGCTTTGGTTTTACTCATGACGCCAGGTTTAGCCTTCTTTTATGGAGGAATGGTTCGAGGAAAAAACGTCCTTGGAATGCTTGCACAGAATTTTGTGACAATGGGCATGGTCTCAATCCTTTGGATTACCGGCGTTTATTCGTTAGCTTTTAATGGGACAGGCGGCCTGATTGGTAACTTGCATCAGTTCGGCCTTAACCATATTTGGGAGCAACCAACTGGGCTCTCGCTAAGCATCCCTCCGATGGTCTTTGTCGCCTTTCAGTTGATGTTCGCGATTATCACACCTGCGCTCATCACTGGTGGCACCGCCGACCGTTTGAAATTTGGCAGTTGGGTTGCCTTCTCCTCAATCTGGCTCGTATTGGTTTATGCACCAGTCGCTCACTGGGTCTTCTCGCCTGCTGGCTGGCTAGCAAAGAAAGGTGCAGAAGATTTTGCTGGTGGAACCGTCGTCCATGCCAACGCAGGTGCGGCTGCCCTAGCAGTCATCCTCGTAATCGGGAGGCGTAAAGGATGGCCAAAGGAGCGTATGCGTCCTCACAATGTTCCCTATGTACTTTTGGGAGCTGGATTGCTCTGGTTCGGTTGGTTCGGATTTAACGCCGGCTCGGCTCTATCTGCCAATACGTTGTCTGCATATGCCTTCGTCAATACAAATACCGCGACCGGTGCAGCGTTGATCGGTTGGATTTTGTGCGAGAAAATTCGTGATGGTCACTCCACGACTTTGGGCGCTGCCTCCGGTGCCGTGGCGGGATTGGTAGCAATCACCCCGGCCTGTGGATTTGTAAGCCCTATGGGCTCTATTGTGATTGGACTCCTAGCCGGAGTCATCTGCTGCCTGGCAACAAGCTTGAAGACCCTCTTCAAATTTGATGATGCACTCGACGTCGTCGGCGTTCACCTAGTGGGTGGCATCCTCGGCGCACTTCTCATCGGTTTCTTTGGTACTTCAATGGTCAATGGGGCTAACGGTCTCTTCTATAGCGGTGGTTGGACATTAATGGGACGGCAATTAGTGGCTGTTATTGCAGTCGTCGCCTACTCCTTCATTGTGACCTATCTACTGGCTTTGATTATCGAGAAGACGGTTGGTCTGAGAGTCTCAGAAGACGATGAGGCCGCTGGTTTGGACCTTTCCCAACATGCTGAAACAGCCTATGAATCAGCGAGTTTTAGCGATGGTTCCAGATTCCTTTCCAACTTCACCTCCAATAACTAATTCACTTATTCGATAAAGGGGCACACATGAAACTTGTTACAGCAATCATCAAGCCATTCAAATTGGATGACGTGAAAAACGCACTCAACGCTTTCGGTATCACCGGAATGACGGTTTCCGAAGCCATGGGTTTCGGAAGAACGCGTGGTCATACCGAGGTTTACCGTGGTGCGGAGTACACGGTTGATCTAATTCCCAAGATTCGACTTGAAGTCGTGGTTGATTCAGTCGATGCAGAGAAGGTCATTGATGTAATAGTCAAAGCGGCTTCAACTGGTTCCATCGGAGATGGAAAAGTATGGTCTGTACCCGTGGATCACGTCGTGCGGGTCCGAACCGGCGAGAGTGGTGTAGACGCGATCTAATCTGAACGTCTCTTCATCCATTGTAGGTCTGATCATTAGCTAAGCTCGAATAGTGGGTACTAGAGAGCGGCGTGAGAGATCCAAAGCGAATGATGATTCGCTCGTTGGACTCTTTCATGCCGCTCTCGCTTTTTCTCAAATACCCAAAGAAAAAATTTCCATGGTTGCCGTCGGCGGTTACGGTCGGGGGGAAATGTCGCCTGGATCTGACCTAGATATTCTCTTTCTTCATGCGAATCTTGCTGAAGCCGATCTCACTCTTTTTGTGAAAAGCATGCTAGACCCGTTGTGGCGAGACGGAAAGCAGATAGATTATTCAGTGAGAACAAGACGAGAAACACACCAAGTATCGATAAACGATGTCAAAGTTGCGTTGGGTTTACTAGATATTCGTTATCTGGCGGGAAATCGATCACTCTTCGAGGTGGTTGCGCAAGACGCATTAGTCAGTTGGAAAAAGAATATTCGAAAGTTTCTGCCAACTGTGCTGAGTTCAATTAACGAGCGAACAAAAAGTTTCGGCGAGTTAGCGTTCTTGTTGGAGCCGGATCTGAAGGAATCTCGTGGAGGATTGCGAGATATATCATTACTTCGAGCGCTCGTTCTTAGCGAATATATAACTATTCCGTTGGATCGTGTGGCGGAAGCCGAAGCCTTAATTTGGCAAGTTCGTGATGTACTACATGATTTAACAAGACGATCTCGTAATCAATTGCTATTAACAGAACAAGACGCAGTAGCAGAAAAGTTGGGATTGATCGACGCAGATGATCTTCTTCTTGCACTTTCAAAAGCGGCTCGGTCAGTAGATTACACAATGCAGCTTGCATGGCATGCAATTGGAATGAAGGAGCGACGTTCATTATTTCGTCCGACTTCAGGAGAACCCATCGCGAGAGGGCTGGAATTGTTCAACAATGAGGTAGTTTTAGCGAAAAACTACGATATTAAATCGGACCCAGGAATTCTTTTCCGAATTGCCGCCGTGGCAGCACAACGCGGCAAGCGAATCTCTTTGGAAACCATTGCGAAGATCGCGAACATTGGGGAAGTCTCAGAGGATTCGCTGGAGGTTACTGGTCCTTGGCACGAACAAATGCGCTTGGACCTAGTCTCCTTTATCGGAGCAGGCGAGATGATGATAGACATTTTCGAATCTTTGGATCAAGAAAATCTTATCTCTCGATGGTTTCCGGAATGGGAACATGTACGTTTTCTGCCACAGCGAAATGTTCTTCATCATCACACTGTCGATCGACACATGTTGGAGACCGCCGCAAAAGCTGCTGCATTGACCCGACAGGTCCATAGACCGGATCTGCTCTTAATCGGGGCTCTCTTTCATGACCTCGGAAAAGGTTATCTTGGTAAAGATCATTCAGAGTACGGCGCAGAACTTATGTTTCCACTTGCTCTGAGAATGGGCTTTTCTTCAAATGATTCTGAGGTTTTAGCTGCAATGGTGAGATTCCATTTGCTGCTACCTACCGTCGCCACTCGTAGAGATCTCGACGACGCAGCGACCATCGATCATGTGCGCAATAGCGTCCAAAACGCAGAGCTTTTGGAACTATTACATGCACTGAGTATCGCGGATGGAGAAGCGACGGGACGAAACGCTTGGAGCCCATGGAAGGCACAATTGGTCCAAGATTTGGTTACCCGCACTCATGCTGCCATGAAAGGAATTACTCCTCCGGGGCCACCCGAGCTCACAGAGAAACAGTTGGCTACTGCCAAACGTGGTTTGCTGAATGTTGAGATTATTGAACGTGAGGATGCGCTGGAGATTGAGATTGTTGCCCCAGATTCCCTGGGATTGCTTGCTGCTATCAGCGCTGTCCTAACGGTGATGCGACTTGAAGTGCGAACCGCACGAACGCGAACCATAGGCGATACGGCGGTGACACAATGGGTTGTGAACTTGGACATGAACGTTCCCATTCCTAGCATTGAAGGTTTGACGGATTCGATTAATAGAGCGCTTTCAGGCATCGAAGATTTACAAGTAAGAATTGCAGAGAGAATTCGAATATACAAGCGAGCAGCAGCTCGATCAGGATTGGCGATCCCGCCACCGGTAGTCTCAGCCATAACTCAAATTTCAACGGAATCGACGATCATCGAAGTTCGAATGCATGATCAGCCCGGATTGCTCTATACGATTACATCTGCGTTAACTCATTACGGTGTTGATATCCAAGGTGCAATTGTCTCCACTCTCGGAGCGGAAGCCTTTGATACGTTGTATGTATCCGACAGAAGAGGTGCTCCATTAACACAAGAGCGCGCGGATCAATTAGCTTCTGATTTGCAGTCACTGTTAACCTCCCAGGAATAGTACTCTGTACCCGTGTTCGACTCCCTAGCCTCAAAATTCTCTTCTGCATTTTCTTCGTTACGATCTCGCGGGCGAATAAAAGAGTCAGATATCGAAGAGATCGTCGGAGAGATTCGCGTTGCATTGCTTGATTCCGATGTTGCCCTAGAAGTTGCAGATCATTTCTGCCAGCAGGTACAGAAACTTGCACTGGAAGAGTTAGATCAAATCAACAAGAGTATTAATCCATCACAGGGAATTTTTGACATTGTCAATCGAGAGTTGATTCAGATTCTTGGTGGTGAGGCTCGTCGTATAAGAATGGCGAAGCGAGCTCCAACGGTCATCATGCTCACGGGGCTTCAAGGCGCAGGAAAGACCACGCTCGCGGGAAAATTGGCGCTCTACCTTAAGAATCAGGGTAATACGCCGCTTCTTGTCGCATCGGATCTTCAGCGTCCGAACGCGGTTAATCAATTGCAACAGGTGGCTGAAGGTATTGGTGTGCCTGTCTTTGCACCTGAACCTGGCAATGGAGTGGGCGATCCGGTCAAAGTAGCTTTGGCAGGAAAGCGGTTCGCTGAAGAGAAATTTTATAACTTTTTGATCGTTGATACCGCTGGAAGGTTGGGCGTAGATCAAGAATTGATGGATCAAGCTTCTCGAATTCGTGATGCAATCGCACCAGATGAAATCCTTTTCGTGGTGGATGCGATGGTCGGCCAAGATGCGGTTCGTACGGCAGAGGCTTTTCTTGCAGGTGTTGGATTTGATGCTGTTGTTCTCACTAAGTTGGATGGTGATGCCAGGGGAGGAGCGGCTCTATCCATAGTTTCCCGAACCAGCAGGCCAATCATGTTTGCTTCGACGGGAGAAAAGCCGGCAGATTTCGATCTCTTTTACCCCGACAGAATGGCCTCGCGGATCCTTGGACTTGGTGATGTACAGACCTTGGCCGAGCAAGCAAAAGCTGCTATCGATCCAGATGTTTCTAAGCGCCTTGAAGAGAAATTTGCTCGAGGTGATGATTTCACCTTGTTGGACTTTTTGAGTCAACTACAAGCGATAAAAAAAATGGGCTCCATGTCTAAGATGCTTGGTATGTTGCCCGGAATGAACTCTGGCGCCATGAAAAAACAATTAGAGAGCCTTGACGATGGCGAACTTGTGCGCACGGAGGCCATCATTCAATCTATGACTCCTGCTGAGCGAGAAGACATCAAGATTCTGAATGGAACAAGGCGAGCTCGGATAGCTAAAGGCAGTGGTCGAGCAGTTTCTGAAGTGAACAATCTGGTAGATCGATTCAGCGCCGCTCAAAAGATGATGAAGCAGATGCGTAACGGCGGTGGAATGCCTGCCGGAATGCCTAATATGGGCGGAATGTCCGGCCTTTCCGGTTTACCGGGTATTCCTAAAGCGATAAAGACTCAGCCGGTAAAGAAGAAATCCCGTTCTGGAAACCCGGCAAAGCGTGCCGCTGAAGAGATATAGCCTCAATCTCCTCCATCTCCTCAATTTGGCCGTAGCTCTGGAAGATGGCAAGATTGGACCCTGCATATGGGCCCTCTACCCCATGCCAGACCCATCCAATCAGGATCGCGATTTACTAGCCGCTCCCACTGGCTAAGTGAAGACCGAACCAAAATCGACTTAGGAGTAACCACACACGTGGCCGTAAAAATTAAACTGATGCGTCTAGGAAAAATTCGTACACCTCATTACCGAATCGTTGTTTCCGATGCACGATCCGCTCGAGATAGTCGTGCAATCGAAGAGATTGGCCGCTACAACCCGAATTCAGAACCTTCGTTCATTCAGGTGAATGCTGATCGTGTTGCCTATTGGCTCGGAGTAGGAGCTCAACCTACTGAAGCGGTTGCTGCCCTCTTGAAGATCACCGGAGACTGGCAAAAACATAAAGGATTGCCAGGAACTGAAGGAACGTTGAAAAGTGTTCCCGTGAAGGCTGATAAGAGAATTGCATACGAAGCCGCCGTCAAAGAAGCGATGAACGAGCCGGCCGAAGGTGCGACAACATTGAAGAAGAAAGCCGCAGAGAAGTTAGCTGCACGGAACGCGCCGACTGAAGAAGCCGCACCAGTAGCTGAAGAGGCAGTAGCTGAAGAGGCAGTAGCTGAAGAGGCAGTAGCTGAAGAGGCA
>Ga0114963_10001823_pt1 | contig 14514 bp, 14 predicted proteins | sample C_131016_EF_Meta_FD_87019 | JGI IMG/M metagenome (GOLD analysis project Ga0114963, IMG submission 87019) | Freshwater microbial communities from Lake Croche, Canada to study carbon cycling - C_131016_EF_MetaG | ecosystem: Environmental > Aquatic > Freshwater > Lake | place: Lake Croche, Canada...
CGCGCTCGCAGTCCTGGCAGCCGCCCGCCTGGCACTGCCCCCCCTGACAGGCTCCGTCCTGGCAGGCGCCGTCTTCGCAGGCGCCGTCCTGGCACGCACCGTCCCGGCAGGCGCCGTCGCGGCCGCCGTGGTTGCGGGCCTGGTGGGCGTAGGGGCCGTCGAAGTTGGCGAGGAAGAGACGGTCGATCAGCGAGCAACCGGTGCCCGTCATGCACGTCACGACGACCACCGCGGCGAGACCAGGAAAGCGTTTCATGTGCGGCAACTCCCGAGGTGCGCGAACCCGACCGCGAACGGCCGTCGGCATCCGCCGCACTGCCCTTCGGTATCGGTTGGACCGGTCGCACCAATTGAGAAAAGCGTGCGGGCGCCACACTGGGCAAGACACGCCGACGACGGGCCCGGCCGGCCGCCGTCAATCCCGGTAGCGGCCGGCGATGAGCGAGATGTTCTGCCCGCCAAACCCGAAGCTGTTGGAGAGGGTGCGGTCGCACCGGGCCTCGCGGGCCTTGTTGGGCACGTAGTCGAGGTCGCAGTCGGGGTCGGGATACTCGTAGTTGATCGTCGGCGGCAGCACGCCGTCGCGGATCGCCAGCAGGCACACGATCAGCTCCGTGGCCCCGGCGGCCGCGATCAGGTGCCCCATCATGCTCTTCGTGCTCGAGACCGGAATCCGATAGGCCTGCTCGCCGAAGACGGTCTTGATCGCGAGCGTCTCCACCTGGTCGTTCACGCTCGTGCTCGTGCCGTGGGCGTTGATGTAGTGGATGTCGTCGAGCCCGAGGCCCGCGTCGGCCAACGCCAGCCGGATGCAGGAGGCGGCCCCGCGGCCCTCGGGGTGCGTGTCGGTGATGCGGTAGGCGTCCGCCGTCGAACCGTAGCCGAGCAGCTCGCCGTGGATGCGGGCGCCACGCCGCTTGGCGTGCTCCAGCTCCTCGAGCACCACCATCGCCGCCCCCTCGCCGAGCACGAAGCCGTCCCGCTCGTTGTCGAACGGCCGGCTCGCCCGGTGGGGCTCGTCGTTCCGCGTCGAGAGCGCGGTGAGCAGGTTGAAGCCGGTGACGCCGAAGGGATGGATCATGCTGTGGGTGCCCCCCGACAGCATCACGTCGGCCTCGCCGCGCCGCACGAGCTCGAGCGCTTCGCCGATCGCCTGGCTCGAGGCCGCACAGGCGGTGAGGCAGTTGAGATTCGGCCCCTGGGCATCGAACAGGCCGGCGAGGTGCCCGGCCGGCATGTTCGGCTCCTGCTCCACCTCGGCCAGCGGGTGGAGCGTTTCGAGGCCGGCCCTGGTGAAGCGGGCGACGTCGAGCGTGTCGCCGTCGATCGCCGCGGTCATCATCCGCGTGAAGGAGTCGAAATCCTGCTGCCCCTCGCCACTGCCGAGATAGACGCCGAGCCTGTCGGGCGCGTGCGGCAGGCCGCCGAGCAGCCCGGCGTCGCGCATCGCCTGCAGGGCAGCCCCCGCGGCGAACTTGGTGTGTCGCCCGCAGAACCGCCAGCGGGCCGGATCCTCCCCCTCGTGGGACACGTCCCAGTCGCGGACCTCCGCCGAGATCTTCGTGGGGAACCGGGAGGCGTCGAAGACGGTCGTCAGGCCCACGCCGGACTTGCCCGCCATGAGATTCCGCCAGAGCTGCTCCACGGTCACGCCGAGCGGCGTGACGCAGCCGATGCCCGTGATCACGACCCTGCGCCTGTCGGACGCCATCGACCTTCTCCGCTCGTCACGCATCGCCAAGGATCGCCACGCCGTCGTTCCCGGCCGCACGCGGGCCGCGGCGGATCACCAGTCGGGCCGCGCGAGCGGATTCCCCGCTTCGTCACGGCCGACGTCGTAGATGTGCATCTGATCGAGCCACCGCAGCAGTTCGTCGGGCTCGAAGAGCTTCGGCACCCCCTCACCCGGCTCGAGGTGGGCGAAGAAGAGCTCGGCCTGACCCTGCGTGCGGTCGCCCACGGTGCTCGTGACCTGCGTGAGGGATCCGGTCGGCTTGAGGTCGAGGATTTCGGCGTGAAAGCGGAGCGAGTCGCCCGGCATCGCGTCGAAGTGGAACTCGGCGTGCGCCACCTTCGCCAGCACGACGCGTCGATTGTAGTCGATCGCGTCGGCCACGAGCAGGCCCGCGGTCTGCGCCATGCCCTCCACGACGAGCGAGTTGGGCATGAGGGCCGCGCCGGGGAAGTGGTCGTGCATGTGCTCCTCGGCCAGTGAGACGTTCTTCACCGCCGTGGCATGCCGCGCCCGCACGAACTCCTCGAAACGGTCGATCCAGAACCAGCGCATAAGAGAGCTCAGGCCGCCAGTTTGCTCTGCACGTAGCGGACCATGTCCTCCACGGTGAGCGTGTTGCCGAAGTTCTGCACGCTGGGATTCTGCTCGAACTTCGACAGGTCGGCGAACGGCATCCGCGCCTTGAGCGTCTTGATGCCGTTCTCCGTCACCTTGCCGTCGACGACGTACTCGGTGCTCGAGAGCACGTCTTCCGGAAACAGCTCGCCCCGGGAGATCTTGATGCCGAACGCCTTCTCCAGTCGGAACACGATGTCGAGGAAGTCGATCGACTCGGCACCCAGGTCGCCCACCATGGTCGCATTCGGGGAGACGTCCTCCTCGTCGACGCCCAGTGCGTCCACGAGTGCGGACCTGACCTTTTCGTAGATTTCATCTCGCGACGGCATCGACATGGCACCTTGCAACGGGAATGGAAAACCGGCCCGAAACGCTGTCCGGGTATCCGAAGGTTGTAGTGTCGGCGTGGCGGCATGGGAACCCGAATCCTTTTTTTCGGTCGCCTCCCGGGGCCGGGCCCGCGTGTCGGCGCCACCCCTGCCACTCCCCGGGAACGCCCGCCGCCGCCGTCAAACGGGGGCAAATCGGGGGTGTCAGGCGGGCCCCGCGGCGCCCCACCGCCCCCCTTCCAGGCGGCGGCCGGCCGTTCGATAAGGACGAAAATCCTCTGCACGCGGGAGACGCGTGGCCGGCCGAACCGCGGCGTCCGTGGGCCGGCGTGGGCGGACTTGCGCCGGTGTGGCCGGACGTGGGCCGAGGGCGTTGCCGTTGCCGGGTGGCCTCGGCGTCAGGGGCGGGTGGCTGCCGCCAGCGGGATCCGTGCGGCGTCCGCCCCTGCGGCGGTGGACGCGGCACCCGACGCGGCGTTCGATGCAGCCCCGTAGACGACGGGCCGCCCCCCCGACTGGTGCCGGTTCGACTGGTCGAGCAGCCTCCAGAGCTTCCGCATCTCGGCCCGCACGCGGGCGTCCACGGCGTCGCCGTAGGGCATGCGGTCGGCGAGGTTGTAGCGTTCGAGGACGAGGCGGGCCGTCAGGCTCGTGCGGTCGCCGACCGACCCGGTCGCCTTCACCTTCGTGAACCGCTCGTCCTGCGACTGCACCTCCGCGGTGACGGTCAGCACCCGGCCGGGCTGGACGAAGTCGCCGTACTTCACGTTCTTCGCCTCCCGCAGCACGACGATGCTGTGGGCGAAGTCCTCGCCGAGGCGAATGGCCCAGGCGGCGGCCTGGGTCATCGATTCGAGCATCAGCACCCCCGGCATCACCGGGAAGCTGGGGAAGTGGTCGGCGAGGTATTCCTCGGAAAGGGAGAGCGTCTTGATGGCCGTGACGGCCTTGCCCGGTTCCATGGAGGTGACCCGGTCGAGGAGTGTGAAACGCATGGCTGCTCCGAGGCTCGTTCAGAACGGCGGGATCCGTCCGCGGTGGCCGCAGTGTATCGAACCCGATCCCCGCCCCACAACCATCCGGAGCCCCGCCGCGGACGAACTGCCACGCTGACAGCCGGAATGTCCGTTGCAGTTGCGCAAGTCTGCCAACATCGTGTCGACGAGGGCCGCGGCGGCGGGAGAAATCTCCGAAATCACCGCGTTGCAGCGGACAAAAGCGTTCGGCACGCACTTTGCATTTTCTTCCGCCGACGGTCGTCGCAGTGGCCGCACGACGCAGGCCGCCCGCGCGATCGCCATACGATCGAACGGCGACGTCGAACATTTCAAACGCCGTCGCCACGATCGTGCCCGGTCGTCCCGATCCGGCGCGCCGGATCTCGCCCTCGTTTCCCGGATTCCACCCGTTTTTCCAGGAGCCCACCCGATGTTTCCAGGACCCCGGACAAGGCCGACGTTTCGCACGGGATTCGCGCACCCGCTCGACGAACTGCGCGACGAGCTCGACCGTCTCTGGACCACGCTCACCGCGGCCCCGCCGCTCCACGGCTGGGGCGTGCGGCCGCGAACCGGCGAGTTTCCGGCCGTGAACGTGGCGGAAAGCCCCGACTGCATCACGGTCGAGGCCGAGGTGCCGGGGCTCGACGCCGGCGACGTCGACGTGGCCGTGAGCGGCGACGAGCTGGTGCTCAAGGGCTCGCGTCCCGAGGCCGCCGGGCCTGCCGATCCCGGCACGGCCGACGGCGACACGGCGACCGGTGCCGCCGCGGGGCGGCAGGGCGTGACCTGGCATCGCCGCGAACGCGGCAGCGGCAGCTTCGAGCGGCGGCTGACGCTGCCGGCGGCCGTCGACGCCACCCGCGTCGAGGCGAAGCTCGTCGACGGCGTGCTCACGATCACCTGTCCGAAGGCCGCGGAGTCGCAGCCGCGGAAGGTGACCGTTCAAGCCGGATAGCGGGTCGGCCCCGGCAGCGCCGCCGGGGAGTGTGCGATGCCCGGCGTGCGCGCGTGTCATGTCGTGCCACGCGCATGACCGCACGACATGTTCGCGGCCCGAGCATTTCCATCACGTTCCCATGCACTTCCACTTCACGGAGCCATCCCGATGACCACCAGCCAGCCCACGGTCCCCCAGTCTCCCGTGTCGCCGTCCGCCGCCGAGCGGGAAGCCCCGCGGCAGCCCACGCTGACCTACCAGCCGAACGTCGACGTCTGCGACTGCGGCGCGGAGGTGCGGCTCTTCTGCGATCTCCCCGGCGCCCGCGCCGAGAGCATCGACGTCGCGTTCGAGGACGGCGTGCTCACGGTCCACGCCCAGGTGCCGCCGCGGCAGCTCCCGGGACGGAGCCTCGTGCAGGAGTACGGCATCGGCGACTACCGCCGTGCTTTCCGGCTCGGCGAGGGCTTCGACGCGGCGCAGATCTCGGCGGCATACCGCCGGGGCGTGCTGGCGGTGCACGTGCCGCGGCTCGCCGCGGTGCGGCCGCGGAAGATCGAGGTGCGGCCCGCGTGAGCGGCGGGCCGCGGGCCCTCGGGGTCGCCGGGCGGGAACGGCCGTCTTGGGCCGCGGCGGGCCGCCGCCGTTGGCAAAAGGCCACGGTGGCGGGATGCTTGTGGAACCCTGTCCGCCGCGCGTGACCGCCCCGCACCGTGCCCCCCGCCATGCCGCTCGTGCTCACCCCGCGGATGACCGCGGACTCCGGCCCGCTCGCCGTCGACGTGGAGGGCGTGCTGCCCGCGCGGCTCGCGGGGCTGCCGCTCGACGCGATCCGCCGCCTCGCGGTGCTGGCGGACGGCAGGCCCTGCCCGCTCGGCGATGTCTTCACGGTCGCGGGCGGCGCCGACGACCTCGTGGTCGAATGCGCCGGCGACTTCTCGCGGGTGCATCATCTCGCCGCCGGCATGCAGGCGGGCGTCGTCGCCGTCCGCGGCAGCGTCGGCCGGCACGCCGGCGCGAGGATGGCCGGAGGCCGGCTCACGATCACCGGCGACGCGGGCGACTGGCTCGCGGCCGGCATGACCGGCGGGGAGGTGCTGGTGGAAGGGGATGCCGGCGACGGCGTCGCCGCCGCGGCGCCCGGCGACGAGATCGGCGTGAATGGCGGAGTCATCGCCGTCAACGGCGCGGTCGGCTGCCTGGCCGGCGCCCGCATGCGGCGCGGGCTCCTGGGCGTCGGAGGCGGCTGCGGCGAGGGGGCGGCCTTCGAGATGCGGGCGGGCACGGTGGTCGTCGCCGGTCCTGTGGGCAGGCGTTCGGGCACGGGCATGCGGCGCGGCTCCCTGGTGGCGCTCTCCGACCAGCCGGACGTGCCGGCGACCTTCTGCCGCGGCGCCGTCTGGTGCCCGACGGTGCTTCCGCTCTTGGCGGCGCGGCTGGCGGCGGCGGGTTTCCGGGCCACCCGTGGACTGCCCCCCGACGCCCTCGGGGGGGTGTGGCAGCAGTGGCATGGCGACCTGCTGTGTGGCGGACGGGGTGAGATTTTTCACCGGCCGTGGCAGGCCGGATGAGGCGGACCGCGGCCCGCACAGCGGCGGAATCCCGGTTTTTGCCGGCCCCGCTTCCGACGGCCGGGCGTTTGCGTTAGATTCTGGGGTTTCCGGTCCCGGTGGCGGTTTGTCACCGCGGGACCATCATGTCCGAGGTCTTCCCGAGGTTTCGAGCGTCCAGCCCATGCCCACGATCAGCCAGCTCGTCCGCAGCCGTCGCCGCCCCAAGCGCCGGTTCTCCAAGTCGCCGGTGCTCGACCGCTGCCCTCAAAAGCGCGGCGTCTGCCTCCAGGTGCGCACCATGACGCCGAAGAAGCCCAACTCGGCGTTGCGGAAGATCGCCCGCGTGCGGCTGTCGAACCAGAAGGAAGTCACCGTCTACATCCCCGGCGAGGGGCACAACCTGCAGGAGCACTCGATCGTGCTCATCCGCGGCGGCCGCGTCCGCGACCTCCCCGGCGTCCGCTATCACATCATCCGCGGCGCCCTCGACACGCTCGGCGTGCAGGGCCGCAAGCAGTCGCGGAGTCTCTACGGCGCGAAGAAGGGCTGAGTAAAAAACCATGGGAAAGATCACCTCCAGCCGCGAGCAGCTCCGTCCCGACCCGCGTTACGGGTCCTTGCTGGCCAGCAAGTTCATCAACTGCCTGATGGAAGACGGCAAGAAGAGCGTCGCGCAGAACGTCTTCTACGACGCGATGGACATCGTGGCCAAGAAGATCACGGAGACGGAGCCCATCGAGGTCTTCAACCGGGCCATCGAGAACATCAAGCCCTCGGTCGAGGTGCGGTCGAAGCGGGTGGGCGGTGCCGCCTACCAGGTGCCGATGCAGGTCAACCGGAATCGCCAGCAGTCGCTGGCCATCCGCTGGCTGCTGCAGTCGGTCCGCGAGAAGAAGGGGCGGGGCACGTTCGAGAAGCTCGCCGAGGAGATCATCGCCGCCTACAAGCGCGAGGGTGCCGCGGTGACGAAGCGCGACAACGTCCATCGCATGGCCGATGCCAACAAGGCGTTCGCGCACTTCGCCTGGTAGCCGCTTCCTCCGCCCGGATCGCGGAGGTTCCCCCCGTTCGCCGGCCCGTCACGATGGATGCCGACACGTCACGCCTCCTGGGCGCACTCGTGCGAGGCCGTTCCGTGGCCGCGCTCGCCACGCTGCACGACGGCCGGCCGTTCGCGTCGATGATCCCCTACGCCGTCTGGCTCGACGCGGCCGGGCAGCGGCTGCGGTTCGTGACGCACGTCAGCCGGCTCTCGGCCCACACCCGCGACATGCTCGAGTCGCCGCAGGCGTGCCTCCTGATCACGGCCCCCGAGCCCGACGCGACCGACGCCGCGATCCCGCCGCAGGCGCTGCCGCGGGTCTCGATCCCGGTGACGGCGGAGTTCATCGCCCCGGATCATCCCGACCACGAGGAGCTGCGGGAGGCGTATCTGGGCCGGTTTCCGTTCGCGGCCGAGTGGTTCGCACTCGGCGACTTCTCGATCGTGAGCTTCGAGCCCGCGGCCGCCCGGTTCATCGCCGGCTTCGCCCGCGCGATGACCGTCGCGCCGGCCCAGCTGCTCGCCGCCTGCCGGGCCTGAGCGCCGCGGCCCGCGGCCCGCGGCTCACCGCACGCGGATGCGGGCCGGCAGCATGGTGAGCGGCCTGCCGGTCGCGAACTGCAGGAGCGGCCCGGTCTCGGCTTGGAGCACGTCGAGCCCGGGCATGGCCGCGAGGCGGGCGATCACCGCGGCCCGCGCGAGCTGCTCGGCCGTCGTCGCGGCGGCCTGCCCGAGCGGATTGCCCGGGGCGGCCCCCATGCCGAAGAGCTCGTCGAAGAGGCCACGCGGCTCGGGGAGGAGCAGCCGCTCGATCCGTTCGTCGGCGGGAATCCCCGCCAGCTTCTTCGCCTCGTCGATCGCGTCGTCGAGCGTGCCGAGCCGGTCGACGAGACCGGCCTCCTTGGCCATCCGTCCGGTGAACACGCGGCCCTCGGCGAGCTGGGCCACGCGGTCGATGTCGAGCTTGCGGCCGGCGGCGACCTTGGTGGTGAAGAGCCGGTAGACGTCCTTCATGGTGGCGAGGAACGCCTCCCGCTCCGGTTCGGTGAACGGCGTCTGCATCGAGAGCCAGCCCGCGTTGCGGCCCTTGGCGACGACGTCGGTGTGCACGCCCACCTTCTCGAGCGCCTGCCCGACGGCGATCTTCCCCCCCACCACGCCGATCGACCCGGTGAGCGTGCCGGGCGCGGCGACGATCCGGTCCGCCGCCACCGCCACGTAGTAGCCGCCGCTGGCCGCCGTGTCGGACAGGCTCGCCACCACCGGCTTCTTCGTCCGTTCGGCCTCGCGCCAGATCAGGTCGCTGGCGAGCGCCGAGCCGCCGGGGGAGTCGATCCGCAGCACGATCGCCGCCACCTTGTCGTCCTTGGCGGCGTCGCGGATCGCCTTGATCACGCTCTCGGAGCCGGCGGCGCCGCCGGAGAACAGGTCGTCCTTCCCCTTGCCCTCGCGGATCTCGCCGGTGAGGTACACGACGGCGATCTGCCGCTCGCGGCCCGCCGGGGCGGCCTGCTTCTGGCCCGACAGGAGCTCGACGAGCTTCACGAGGCCGCCGATGCCGGAGAAGTCGCCGTCGACCTTCTGCTCGCCGTAATCACGGATCACCCGCACCGGCTCGGCGTCGGCGAGACCGGCGCCGGCGAGGCCGTCAATGAGCTCGTCCTCGTAGGCGATCGCGTCGATGAGGCCCGCCTCGACGGCCGCCTGCGGCGTGAAGACGCCGGTGTCGATCAGCTGCCGCACGCGGTCGGCCCCGAGCTTCCGGTCGGCCGCGATCCGCTCCACGAGCTGTTCGAAGAGGTCCCCGACGAATTGCTCGTACTGCGCCCGCAGCTGGGGACTCATGGTCGTGCGGGTCATCGGCTCCCCCGCCCCCTTGAACTCACCCACCTGGAGGATCTCCGCCTCCACGCCGAGCTTGTCGAGCAGCGCCTTGTAAAACATCACCTCCGCCCGCACACCGGTGATCTCGAGCGTCGCGGCCGGGGGCATCGCCACCGTGTCGCAGGCCGTCGCCACGAGGTAGTGGGCCGGCTGGCCGCTGACGAGGTGGGCCGCCACGGGCTTGCCCGCCTTGCGGACCCGCGCGATCGCCGCCCGCAGTTCGTCGGCACGGGCCCGGCCGAGTTCGGGGGAATCGATCGAGAGCAGCACCCCCTTCACCCGGCTGTCCCCGGCGGCCTTGTCGAGCCGCTCGATGACGCGGTGGAGGTGCGGGGACACGTCCGCGAGCAGCCCCCCCTGCCCGACGCCCTCGGCGATCGAGCCGGACAGCCGCACGTGGGCGATCACGGCCGACTTCTTCTTCGCCGCAGTCGCGGCGGGCTTCTCCCCCTCCTTTCCGCGGGGCGCGGCGGCCGCGGGGCGGTCGGCGGTGGCCGGCTGGGCTCGCCCCTCCGCGGGCATGATGAGCGGCAGCAGCGCGGCCGCGAGCGTGAAGCACCGCGAAAATGCCGGGAGCATGGCGGACTGGGCGAATGACGCTGGCGAAGGCATGACGAGATGGCTCCCGGAAAGACTTGAAAATGAACGGCCGTATAGTAAGATACCGGCGTCCAGATGGAGGCTGCCGGCAGATTCTGCCTCTTCTCCACCACGCCCGTGCATCTGCACCACCACGCCCGTTCATCATACCGCCGGTCGCCGCCGGCAACCGAGACTCGTGGTGGCCAACCCCACCAGACGAGTCGACCAAACGAGTCGACCAAACGAGTCGACCAAACGAGTCGACCAAACGAGTCGGCCAGACGAGTCGACAACTCGATTCCCGACGCCCGCTGCCCCGCATCACACCCCTTGGAGAGCGGCCCTGCCGCATGCCCATGTCCAAGAAGAAGCCTCCGGCCGCCCGCACCGGCCTCGCCAGCCCGAAGCCGTCCAGCCCGAAGCCGGTGCCGCCGAAGACCGCGGCCCGCTCGGCGCCGCGGCCAGCTCCTGTACGGCCAGCTGCCGTGCGGCCGTCGGCGGCGGCGCTCCGCAGCGTGGCGGCGTTGCACACGAGCCTGATGGGACGGCCGGGCGTGGACGGATCGGCTGACGTCGACGAGCTCGACGGAGAAGACGCGCCGACCGAGCGGCAGATGGAGATCTATTCCTTCATCCGCGACAAGATTCACTCGCGCGGCTACGGCCCCACCGTCCGTGAGATCGGTCTGGCGTTCAAGATCCGCTCCCCCAACGGCGTCGTCTGCCACCTCAAGGCGCTCGAGCGCAAGGGACTGATCACCCGCGGAAAGAACATGTCGCGGGCGATCGAGCTGGTGGCCGAGCCGGCCCACGTCCGCGGCCTGCCGCTGGCCGGCTGGGTGGCCGCGGGCACGCTGCGGCCCGCCGAGGAGCAGAGCGAGCGAATCGACTTCGACGCCCTCTTCAAGCGCGAGAATCACTTCGTGCTCAAGGTGATGGGGGATTCGATGATCGACGCGCAGATCGCCGACGGCGACTGGGTGGTGATCCAGAAGAAGCAGACGGCCCATTCGGGCGACATCGTCGTAGCCCAGACCGAAGACGGCGAGGCGACACTGAAGCAGTGGTTCCCGGAGCGAGACCGCATCCGCCTGCAGCCGGCCAACGCCTCCATGAAGCCGATCTACGTGAAGAACGCCCGGGTGCTCGGCGTGCTCGTCGGCGTCGTCCGCAAGACAGGCTGACGGCATCCGCGCGACCGGGCGCGGGTCGACCGGGCGCGGGTCGACCGGGCGCGGGTCGACCGGGGACGGGTCGACCGGAGGCAACTCGACCGGATTCAGCGTCACCGTTGGCTGCTCGAACGGGGCCGCACCCCATCGTGGCGAAAAGCCCGGAGGTTCGCCGGCCGCGGAGTCCCAGCCCTTGCGGATCGGCACGACTCCGCCGCGGGCATCAGGCCGCCGGCGCCTCGTTGAGCTGATGAAGCTTGTTGTAGAGCGTCTTCAGGCTGATGCCGAGTTCCTCGGCGGTGCGCGGCTTGTTGCCCTGGTTGCGTTCGAGCCCCTCCTGGATGGCACGCAGTTCGAGTTCCCGGAGGGTTTCGGGCCGACGCGGCGCCGGCGGGGATGCCGCGACGATGGCCGCCGGTGCGGCCGGGGACGGTGCGGCCGGCGCCGCCCCGCGGGGCGCGAGCACGCCGAGCCGGGCGGGGAGATCCTGCACGGTGAGCGGCAGTTCGTCGCCGAGCACGAGCGCGTGCTCGATCACGTTGGCCAGCTCGCGGATGTTGCCCGGCCAGCGATGCCGGGTGAGCGCCTCGAGCACCTCGGGCGCCGCCACGACGGCCTCCGGAGGCGTCTGCGGCCGGGCCCGCCGGATGAAATACTGCACCAGTTCCGGCAGGTCCTCGAGCCGCTCGCGCAGCGGCGGGATCGGCACCTCGAAGGTGTTGATGCGGAAGAGCAGGTCCTCGCGAAACTCCCCGGCCGCCACCATCTCCTCGAGCGACCGGTGGGTGGCGCAGACCACCCGCACGTCCACCGTGATCGGCTGGTTGTCGCCCACCCGCCGGATCTCGCCGCTCTCGAGCGCCCGCAGCAGCCGCGCCTGCAGCGGCTTGGGCAACTCGCCGATCTCGTCGAGGAAGAGCGTGCCGCCGTCGGCCACCTCGAACAGCCCCGCGCGGTGCTCGTCGGCGCCGGTGAAGGCCCCCTTGCGGTGGCCGAAGAGCTCGCTCTCCACGAGGTGCTCCGGCAGCGCGCCGCAGTTCACCGCCACCAGCGGCCCCGCCGCCCGCGGACTGCCCTCGTGGATCGCGCGGGCGACGAGCTCCTTGCCCGTGCCTGTCTCCCCCCGGACGAGCACGCTCGCGTCGCTCGCGGCCACGCGGGCCACCAGCCGCCGCACCCGCTCCAGGGCCGCCGACGCGCCGACGAGCTGGCTCACGCCCTCCGCCCGACGCACGCGGCGCTCGAGCGCCCGCAGGCGGCTGGTGAGCTCGCGCTTGCGGCGGACCCGCTCGAGCACGGCCTGGATCTCGGCGAGCTTGCAGGGCTTGGTGAGGTAGTCGAAGACGCCCTGCCGGACCGCCGTCACCGCGCTGTCGAGCGACGACTTGCCCGTGATGATCACCGTCTCGGTGTCCGCGCACGTCTCCCGCACCCGGGCGATCACCTCGAGGCCGCCCACCCCGGGCATGTCGAGATCGACGATCACGCAGTCGTACGAGGTGCGTTCGAGGGCCGCCAGCGCCGTGCGGCCGTCGGGGCAGACGGTGGCCTCGTGGCCGAGCCGGGGCAGCTCGATCCGCATCAGCTCCTGGATCGAGGTCTCGTCGTCCGCGAAGAGGATCCGCATCGGACGGGCGTGCTGCTTCATGGCATGACTCCTGGGGATGGTGCGGCCGCTCAGGCGGCGCGTGACGGCGGCTCGGCCCCCGCGTCGGGCCGCGGGGGGGCGGCCTCGTCGACGAGGGCCAGCGGCAGCGTGACGCGGAACGTGGAGCCCTGCCCCGGCCCGGCGCTCGCCGCCTCGATCCGGCCGCCGTGGTCGGCGATGATGCGGTGGACGATCGACAGGCCCAGGCCCGTGCCCTGCCCCGAGCGGCGGCGGGTGAAGAACGGCTCGAAGAGGTGCTCGAGCACCTCCGTCGTCATGCCGCAGCCGTCGTCGGCGACGGTCAGCACGGCCTCCCGTCCGCTGCGGCGCACCCCGACCCGCACGTGCCCCGCCTCGTCGATCGAGTCGAGCGCGTTGACCAGCAGGTTGAGCACCACCTGCTTGATCTCCTGCGGGTTCACCATCACGAGCGCGTCGGGCCCGTCCTCGATCTCGATCGAGCGGCCGGCGAAGCGGCCCATGTGCCGCAGCATGTCGGCGACGTCGTTGACCAGCGCGACCGCCGCGGTGGCCTGGCGCCGGACCTCGCCGAGGCGGGAGAAGTCGAGCAGCTTTTCCGTGATGCCCTTGCAGCGGAAGGCCTCGTTCTGGATCAGCTCGAGGTAGCGCTTCACGATCCGCGCGTCGTCGTCGCCGGCGGCCAGCGTGCCCAACCGGCTCTCCAGCGATTCGGCGCACATCGCGATCGACGCGAGCGGGTTGTTGATCTCGTGGGCGACCCCGGCGGCGAGGAAGCCCACACTGGCGAGCTGCTCGCTGCGGATCACCTCGCGGGTGCGGCTCTCCACCTGCCGGTCGAGATCGTCGCGGATCTCCTCGAACCGCTGCGTCATGTCGTTGAGCGCGGCGGCGAGCTCCGCCATCTCGTCGCGGGTGTCGAGCTTGAGGCGGAAGGCGAAGTCGCCCGCCGCCACCCGCCGCGAACCGTTGCCGAGGAGCCGCAGCGGGCGGAACACCCAGCGGTAGCTGAGCGCTCCGAGCGCCGCCAGCAGCACGGCTGCGGCGGTGGCGGAGGCCCACGTCGTGACGATGAGCGTGCGGTAGCCGCTGCGAACCTCGTGCGAGAGGTCGTGCAGCCGCTCCTGCAGGAAGGTGGGCAACTCGGCCGACAGCGCCGCGAGCCGGTCGAGGTGCGGACCACTTTCGAGGAGCCTTCCCCGCAGCCGCGACACGCCCTCCGTGCCGTCGCCCGCCGGCGTTCCCTCCGGCCGGTCCGCCGCCGCGGCCACGATGCGGTCGACCGTGTCGAGGCAGGCGGCGATCTGCCCGGCCGTCTCCCGCTCGCGGCTGCGGTCACCGAACGGGAAGGGCATCTCGTCGAGTTCCCCCTCGGCGAGTTCCTCGCAGTAGCGGTCGAGCGTCCAGCGGGTGCGGGCGAGTTGGCCGGTGAACGACTCGGGAAAGACCGGCTCGACGTCGTCGTCGTCCGCCGCCACGGCGTCGGCCGGAACCGGCTCCCGGGCGCCATCCTCCCCCGCGAAGGCCTCGTCGTCGCCCGCCAGCGCACGGGCATGGGCGAGGCGGACCGCGTTGACGCTGGCGTTGAGATCGCTCGCGCGGGGCAGCTCCGCCGCGCGGCAGCTGAGCGCCCGCACCAGGCGCCGGTAGGAGTAGACGCCGAGGAAGCTGCTCGCCGTGAGGATCGCCACCATCAACCCGACGAGGAGACCGCCGAGCAGCAGCTTGTTGCGGATGGGGCGTCGCTTGATCACGTCCGACCTCCCTGCCGTCGCCGGCGTGCCGGCGATCGAGGCAGGCTGCGCGGGGCGGGAAGAGTAGCAGCCGCCGGGCGGCGGCAGAAGGGGACTTCCGTCCGTGAAAACCGGCGGTTTTCATGCCTGGAAAAAGTCCCGGAGGACTTTTTCCACGGCCAGGTAGCAGGCTGTGGACACACAGCCTGCTGGATCGCAGGGATGCGATCGCGGGAGCGCAGCTCCCGTGAAAACCGGAGGTTTTCATGCCTGGACAAAGTCCCGGAGGACTTTTTCCACG
>Ga0114963_10001824_pt1 | contig 14513 bp, 16 predicted proteins | sample C_131016_EF_Meta_FD_87019 | JGI IMG/M metagenome (GOLD analysis project Ga0114963, IMG submission 87019) | Freshwater microbial communities from Lake Croche, Canada to study carbon cycling - C_131016_EF_MetaG | ecosystem: Environmental > Aquatic > Freshwater > Lake | place: Lake Croche, Canada...
CGCCTCGCCCGCACCCCAACGCATGCGCCGCGGAATGGGCAATGCGTCCAGCGCTTCGCTGACAAACCGCGCCAGCACATCGGCCGCCGCAACGCCGCTCTTGGTACCGGTGAAGCTTAAGAAGGTGTTGCCCTTGGCGTCCTGTTCACGCCCTAAGTCGGTTAGCGCCACCTCGCAGCTCGCGGCAAAGGCCAAGGCTGCGCGGGTGGGCGCGCCGCTGGCATCAAAGGCTGCTGTCAGCGGCGGGCCGCGCCGCTGCACCGACTGGTCGCTCGCTTTGAGCGCCAGAGCGCTGATCAGCACGGCCAGCCGTCGCGGCGTCGCAAACGTCTGCACCGCGCCATGGGCCAAGTCTGCGGCATCAATACGACTGAGCAGCCCGCTGGCAAAGGCAGCCTCCAGCGTGGGCAATGCCGTGGGCGGCAGCTCTTCGGTGAGCAGCTCGACCAGAAAGTCGGCGACGCTGTGCACGATATCTCTCATGGCGTCACCGGCTGCGCGGCCGTGCTGTGCAGCATCGGAAAGCCCAGCGCTTCGCGACTGGCGAAATAAGCCTGCGCCACCGCACGCGACAGCGTGCGCACCCGCAGGATGTAACGCTGCCGTTCGGTCACCGAGATGGCTTTGCGCGCATCGAGCAGGTTGAACACATGCGAGGCCTTTTGCACCTGCTCGTAGGCGGGCAGTGCCAACTGCGCGGCCAGCAGGCTGGTGCAAGCGGCTTCGTGTTCATCAAAGCGGCGCAGCATCACGGCCACATCGGCATGTTCAAAGTTGTAGGCCGATTGCTCGACCTCGTTCTGGTGAAACACATCGCCATAGGTGGTGCGGCCGCGCGGGCCATCGGCCCACACCAGGTCATAGACGCTCTGCACGCCCTGCAGATACATGGCCAGTCGCTCCAAGCCATAGGTGATCTCGCCGGTCACCGGCCGGCAATCGAGGCCGCCGACCTGCTGGAAATAAGTGAACTGCGTGACTTCCATGCCGTTGAGCCAGACCTCCCAGCCCAGACCCCAGGCGCCCAACGTGGGTGATTCCCAGTTGTCTTCGACAAAACGCAGGTCATGCACCAGCGGGTCGAAGCCCAGCGTACGCAGGCTGCCGATATACAGATCGAGGATGTCGACCGGCGAGGGCTTGATGACCACCTGAAACTGATAGTAGTGCTGCAGGCGGAACGGGTTTTCGCCGTAGCGGCCATCGGTCGGGCGGCGCGAGGGCTGCACATAGGCGGCGCTCCACGGCTCCGGCCCGATCGAGCGCAGGAAGGTGGCGGTGTGAAAGGTGCCGGCGCCGACCTCCAGATCGCAAGGTTGCAGCAGCACACAGCCTTGCTCGGCCCAATAGCGCTGCAGCGTCAGGATCAGATCCTGAAAGGTTTTGGGCGGGGTGCCGAGCTTCACGGTCGCCATGGATACAAGCCTGCAAAACAGCGCAATTGCCGCAGTGCCAGTATAGCGATTCACCGCTACAGCCGTGCGCACCGCTTGGGGGCAAGGCGCTGCGCTACGCACTTAAACAGTGCAGAATATCGCCCCGTAACCGCCCCAAAGCCGCCACAGCATGGCTTGAGATGGGGCGGTTATTGGCACGACCCATGCATCATTTTGGGGCCAGCGGCAGACGAAAACATTTCCTATTGGAGGAGCTATGACGACACCGGCAGACGTTCTGAAAATCATTGCAGAGAAAGAGGTCAAGTGGATCGACTTCCGCTTCTGCGATACCCGCGGCAAGGAACAACACGTTTCTGTGCCTTCGCACACCGTGAAAGAGTCTTTGTTCACGGAAGGCAAGATGTTCGATGGCTCCTCGATTGCCGGCTGGAAGGGCATCAACGAGTCGGACATGATTTTGTTGCCCGACGCCAGCAGCGCCGTGCTCGATCCGTTCTTCGATGAGACCACGCTGAATCTGCGCTGCGACATTATCGAGCCGGCCACCATGCAGGGTTACGAGCGTGATCCTCGCTCGCTGGCGCGTCGCGCCGAGGCTTATCTGAAGGCCACCGGCATCGCTGACTACGCGCTGTTCGGACCGGAAAACGAATTCTTCGTGTTCGACGATGTGAAGTGGAAGTCCGAGATGAACGGCAGCTTCTACAAGGTCGATAGCTACGCAGGTGCGTGGAACAGCGATCGCAGCTACGGCGAGCAGCCCAACCTGGGCCATCGTCCGGGCGTCAAGGGCGGCTACTTCCCGGTGCCCCCGGTCGACACGCTGCACGATATCCGCGCCGAGATGTGCAATGCCCTGGAAGAGATGGGCATGGTCGTCGAAGTGCACCACCACGAAGTCGCCACCGGCGGCCAGTGCGAGATCGGCGTCGGCGCCGGTACGCTGGTGCGCAAAGCTGACGAAGTGCTGATGCTCAAGTACTGCATTCAGAACGTGGCTGCCCGTTACGGCAAGACCGCCACCTTCATGCCCAAGCCCATCGTCGGTGACAACGGCTCGGGTATGCACGTGCACCAGTCGCTGCAAAAGGACGGCGTCGCGCTGTTCGCCGGCGACAAGTACGGCGGTCTGTCGGACACCGCGCTGTACTACATCGGCGGCATCATCAAGCACGCCAAGGCCATTAACGCGTTCACCAATCCGGGTACCAACAGCTACAAGCGTCTGGTGCCGGGCTTTGAAGCACCGGTCATGCTGGCCTATTCGGCCCGCAACCGTTCGGCTTCGATCCGCATTCCGTGGGTGTCGAACCCCAAGGCACGCCGCATCGAAGTGCGCTTCCCGGACTCGCTGGCCAACCCCTATCTGGCCTTCTCGGCCATGATGATGGCCGGCTTGGATGGCATCCAGAACAAGATCCATCCGGGCGAAGCCGCGGACAAGGATCTCTACGATCTGGAGCCGGAAGAAGCCGCGCACATCCCCGAGGTCTGCCATTCGCTCGACATGGCGCTGGAGCACCTCGACAAGGATCGCGGCTTCCTCAAGGCCGGCGGCGTGTTCACGGACGACGTGATCGATGCCTACATGAAGCTCAAGATGGATGAAGTCACGCGGTTCCGCATGAGCACTCATCCGGTTGAGTTCGACATGTACTACAGCCTGTAAGGGCTGCCAGGTCGCAAGACCCCAAAGGTGGCGGTGCCTCAACAGCCCGCCACCTGATTTCAGGTTCAACCCTGCGGTACCAGGAGCTATGCTGACAGTTCATGCGCTACCCCCTCTTCAGTCTGTTGCTGTTCGTCGCCAGTGCGTCGCCAGCGGCGCAGGCGTGGCGTTGGGTGGACCAGAACGGCGTGGTGCATTATTCCGATCAGCCGCACCCGGGTTCCGAGCCGGTGCAGGTCAAGCCTGCGCCCAAGCCCGGTTCAGTGGTGTCGGGTTACGAACCGTCCTCCCCAGATTCCGAAACAGCGCGCTCTGCAGCGCGGGTTGCTGCCGTGACGCAATGCCGCATCACGGCTCCCCAGTCCGACGACACCTTCGACAATCCCGAAGCGGTCAGCATGCTGATTCAGGTTCAGCCCTCACTGCCTCCAGAGCTCAGTGTGCAGGCCACGCTCAACGGCGAGCCGCTACTGTGGCCGCCTCATTCGTTTGCCTACCAATGGGCCGAGCCCGCGCGCGGCGCTCATGTGCTGCGTGTGCGCATCGTCGACAGCCGCCAGCAGACGGTGTGCGACGCGACGCCCGTCACCTTCAATGTGCTGCGGCCCTCGCTGCTGGCGCCGGGGCGCAAACCCCCCAAGCGCTAACAGCCTGCAGCTGCGGCCAGGGGTGTACCCATGGCTGTTGAGTCCGAATACAGCTCGCCGCTGTCGCATTTCGATCCTGCCGATCTGCTCGATGCCTTATCGACCGGCATCGTCATGCTCGATTCGCACTTGTGCCTGACCTACGCCAATGTCGCTGCGCAAGACCTGATGGCGGTCAGCGTGAAGTCGGCGCGCGGTCGTCCCTTTGGCACCTTGTTTCATGATTCGGCCAAGCTGACGCAAACGCTGCATCGCGCCATCGAAAATGTTGAGCCTTGCGCACAGCACGAAATCACTTTGCGTCCGCTGGGAGCACCGGCGCCGCGCGAACCGCAGATCGTCGACTTGATCGTCACACCACTCGAAGGTCAGGTGACCGGCACGCACTTGTTGCTCGAGCTCACCGACGCGCGTTCGCGCCGGCGTCTGACCCGCGAAAACGATTTGCTGTCGGGCATGGACGGCAGCCGCTTGATGATCCGGCAGCTGGCGCACGAGATCAAAAACCCCTTGGGTGGTTTGCGCGGCGCGGCGCAGTTGCTGGAGCGCGAGTTGGGCAGCGCATCGCAGCGGGAATACACCACGGTCATCATCGGTGAGGCTGATCGCCTGACGGCCTTGGTCGATTCGATGATCGGTCCGAGCCGGCCGCCGCAGAAAGTGCCGACCAACATTCATGAATTGTGCGAGCACGTCGTGCATCTGCTGCGCGCCGAGGCGTCGCCACAGATCGTCATCGATCGTGATTACGATCCCAGCCTTCCCGATGGCTTGTTCGATCGCAACCAAGTCATCCAGGCCTTGCTCAACGTGGCGCGCAATGCCATGCAGGCTTTGGGCGAGAACGGCCGCATCGTGGTGCGCACCCGCGTGCAGACCGGCGTCAGCATCGGACCGGTGCGGCATCGCTTGATCGCGTGCGTGCAAATCGAAGACAGCGGACCCGGTGTACCGGCTGAGCTGACTAAGACCCTGTTCTATCCACTGGTCACTGGCCGCGCATCGGGCACTGGACTTGGCCTTGCTGTCGCTCAGGACATGATCACCCGCCATGGCGGCATCATTGAGTTTGAGAGCGAGCCGGGCCGTACCGTGTTTACGTTGTTGCTGCCGCTTGAGGCACCTCTATGAATCCTGCTCCACTGCGCGTCTGGTTGGTTGATGACGATGCCTCGATCCGCTGGGTGCTGGAGCGTGCCTTGCGCAACGCGGGTATGGCACCCCGCGCTTTCGATGCCGCAGAACCAGCCATTGCCGCGTTCCGCAGCGATACTCCTGACGTGCTGATCACCGATGTGCGTATGACCGGCGCATCGGGCCTCGATCTGCTCAAGCGTGTGCATGAGGCGCATCCGGATCTGCCGGTCATCGTGATGACGGCCCATTCCGATCTGGGCAGTGCGGTGTCGGCTTACGAGAGCGGCGCCTTCGAATACCTGCCCAAGCCGTTTGATATCGACCAAGCCGTCGACCTGGTGCGGCGCGCTGCGCAGGCTGGCGTGCGTCCCGTCGAAACACCGGGCGCCACGGCACGTATGCCCGAACTGCTAGGCCGCGCACCGGCTATGCAACAGGTGTTTCGCGCCATCGGCCGTCTGTCGCGCTCGAGTGTCAACGTGTTGGTCACCGGCGAGTCGGGCACGGGTAAAGAGTTGGCTGCACGCGCTCTGCACGAACACAGCCCGCGTGCCGGCAAAGCGTTTATCGCGCTCAATACCTCAGCTATTCCGGCCGAATTGCTCGAGTCCGAATTGTTCGGTCATGAACGCGGCTCGTTCACCGGTGCCGACACGCTGCGTCGCGGCCGCTTCGAACAAGCCGATGGCGGCACGCTGTTTCTCGATGAGATCGGCGATATGACCACGCCCTTGCAAACGCGCTTGCTGCGCGTGCTGGCCGAAGGCGAGTTCTATCGCGTCGGTGGTCAAACGCCGATCCGCGTGGATGTGCGCGTCATCGCAGCCACTCACCAGCACCTCGAACAGCGCGTCGAAAAAGGCCTGTTCCGCGAAGACCTGTTCCATCGTCTCAATGTGATCCGCATAGAGCTGCCGCCGCTGCGTGCGCGCCGTGAGGATGTGCCGGCGCTGCTGGGTCACTACCTGTCGTTGGCGGCGCAAGAGCTGGGCGTCGAGTCCAAGACCCTGACGCCGGCCGCCAGCGACCTGCTGGCCGCCTATGCCTGGCCGGGCAACGTGCGCGAACTGGTCAACCTGTGCCGGCGGATGACGGTGCTGGCGCCGGGTAACGAGATCCACATCGAAGACCTGCCTGCTGAGATCACCTCGGCTGGTGCCCCGCCGGCTGCGGCCGCGGATTGGACCGAAGCCCTGACGCAATGGGCTGAGATCGCCTCCGCCTCGGGGAAGACGCTGCTCGACGATGCGCTGCCGGCCTTCGAGCGCACGCTCATCAACGTGGCGCTGCGACACACGCAGGGCCACCGTCAGGCAGGCGCCAAGCTGCTGGGCTGGGGCCGCAATACGCTGACCCGCAAGCTCAAAGAACTGGGCATGGATGACATTCCCGAGTAAGGGGCGATAATCGCCGGCGCACGCTGCGTGCGCCTCTTGTGGATGACCATGACCGATCTGCACGAACTGCTGGCCCAGCGCTATCTGGGCAATTCGCTGGCGCAATGGGGCTGGGCGGCGCTGGCCTTTACCGTGCCTTTTATTGTTCTGCCGCTGGTGCGCGATCAACTGCTGCGCCTGCGCAAGCTGTGGGTGGTCAGAAGCAGCCCAGAGCAACAGACCTCGGGGCCCATGTCGTTTCTGATCGGGCTGCTGGGCAGTACCAGTCCGCTGGTGCGGCTGGTGGTGGCTTTCTATCTCGCCGAAAAAATCCTCAAGTTGCCGGCTGCCCTCGATCACTTTTTTGATGTGGTCATTGTGTTGGGTGTGTGGCTGCAAGTGGGCTTGTGGCTTATCACCGCAGTCAGACATCTGCTGAGTCAACGCGAAGCCATGCGCGACCCGGCGGTCGGCGGTTCGCTCAATGTGTTGATGTTCTGTGTGCAGGTGGTGGTGTGGGCGGTCGTGGCTTTGCTGGCGCTGGACAACCTGGGCGTCAACATCTCGGCCTTGCTGGCCGGCTTGGGCATCGGTGGTATTGCGGTCGCGCTGGCCGTACAGACCATGCTCGGCGATCTGCTGGGTTCGCTGTCGATCACGCTCGACAAACCGTTTGTGGTCGGTGACTGGGTCAAGCTCGAAGACTATGAGGGTGTGGTCGAGCACATCGGTCTAAAGAGCACGCGGCTGCGCAGCGTGTCGGGTGAACAGATCATCGTCACCAACGCGGACATGCTCAAAAGCCGCTTGCGCAATCTGGGCCGGATGCCCGAGCGGCGCGTGCAGTTCAAGCTGCACGTGGCCTATGACACGCCGCCCGACAAAATCATCCAAGTGGCACCGCTGATCGAAGAGCTCGTGCGTGCGCAGCCGCAGACTAACTATGTGGGCTGTCTGCTGCTGCGACTGGGCACCTATGCGCTGGAATATGAAGTGACCTACTTCGTGGTCGACCCGCAGCCGATGCAATATGGCCAGACCGTCGATGCGATAAACCGCGCCATCGTCGCGCGCTTCGCCGAGGCGGGCATCAGCTTTGCCTATCCGACGCAGCGCAACATCAGTTGATGCGCTGTGCGCTCAGTGCGTCATCACATAGGTGATGTAGTTGATACCCAGTCGGTAGCCTAAGGCTGTCATGGGCTCGGGATAGTCGGGGTTGTCGGCTTCTTCCCACGAATCACCGATATCCTGGTTGTAGTTCATGGCCACCAGCAGGCGGCCGCTGTCGTCATAAATGCCGCGCCAGCGCGGAGCCGGCAGCTGTGTGGCTCGGCCAAACCGTCCCAGATGTCGCAGCCCGGGAATCTGCGTGAACTCACTGATGGGGAACACGACCCGCAACACCGCGTCATCGGCCGGGATGTCGACGATGGGCCTGTCAGGAAAGGCACGCGCGATCGAGGCCTCAAAGTTGGCCCGTTCGCCCTCACCCCAGAAGTCATCACCCATCAGCAATCCGCCGCGTAGCAAATATTCGCGCAGGCGCGCGATCTCGGTGTCACTGAGGTCCCAGTAGCCCACCTGCGTCGCATACAGAAAAGGAAAGTCGAACAACTGCTCGTCGGTTAAACGCACCGTGACCGGCGGGCCCGTGTTGATGCGCGTCAGCCGCTGCAGATTTTCGCTGAAATGCTCATCGGCTTCCGGCCAGTCTTGAGACCACCAGCCGTTACGGCGACGCCCATATTGCGGTGCATCGGCATAAATGAGCCGCGCGAAATGGAACTCGTCAGGTGCGCTGCTGCGCGCGGCGCCAGCCGTGGTGGCTGCATAAGCGGCAACAGCCGCGAGGCCTGCAGCCAGCAGTACACACACAGCCTCAGTGGCATAACGACGAACCGGTAAACCCATGACGCCAACCTTGCAGTGAACCGCAGCGCTGCCTGACTATAGCCCGCGCCGCGCCGTTGTCACGCCATGAGTCAATCTGAGCCGATATGAATACCTCGCTGGTCCCGGCCGGATCTTTCGCCGTATGGCTGACGCAGATACAGCAGGCGCTGCGTGGCCAGGGCGGCACTGACGTGCCTTGCGGTGAATGCGTCGGCTGCTGTGTGTCGTCCTATTACATCCCGCTGCGTGCCGCTGATGCGCAGGTAGCCGCGCAAGTGCCGCCGGCCTTGCTGCATGTCACCGGACCGGCCGATGCGCCGCAGCAATGGATGGCCTATGGTGCCGATGGGCATTGCCCCATGCTGCGTAACCGGCAGTGCACGGTCTATGCGCAGCGACCGCAGACCTGTCGCGACTATGACTGCCGCATCTTTGCCGCTGCCGGTATCGCCGCCGGTGATGCGGTACGTAGCGTCATCAACGAGCGCGTCGCAGCCTGGCAGTTCACCTATGACTCGCCGGCCGCGCAATGCGCGCATCAGGCCGTCACCGCAGCGGCTGCGTTTATCTCGGCGCACGAGCGCGATATCGACGGTATCCGCTTCCCCGGTGGCCCGACGGGTATCGCTGTGCTGGCCCTGAAAGTGTACGGCGTGTTTTTAGATGAAGCGCTGAGCGGCGCTGACGAGCGCACCATCGCCTGGGCTATCATTGCCGCGAGCAAGGCTTTTGAGGCAGGCGGCTGACGGTCGCCGCAATCGCACCATGAACTTCATAGCAATGACTGCGTCGACTGTACTGGCCTTGGTGCTGGCCATGATTGCCCTGTATCTGCTGGGCGGCCGTCTGGCGCAGCGGCTGAAAGCCGGCGACGATGACAAAGGCAACAGTGCCGCCGAAACCGCAGTGTTCTCGCTGTTGGGACTGCTGCTGGGCTTCACCTTTTTTGGTGCGGCTTCGCGCCTCGAGGACCGCCGGCATCTGGTCACGGAAGAAGCCAATGACATCGGCACCGCTTGGTTGCGCTTGGACATGCTGCCCGCTGACGCGCAGCCGGCGCTGCGGCAGTTGTTCCGCGATTACACCGCCGCGCGTATCGCTGCCTTTGCTGACGTCGATAACGTGACTGCAACCACAGCGGCTATACAGCAGACCGCCGATCTGCAAGGCCGCATCTGGCAGGCCGCCGTAACCGCTGTGCGCTTGCCCGAGGCGCCGCCGCAGGCCGCCATGCTGGTGTTGCCGGCGCTCAACCAAATGATCGACATCACCACGACGCGGGCCGTAGCCACCGAGAACCATCCGCCGCCGGTCATCTACGCGATGCTGGCCGGCTTCGGTCTGGTGGCTGCGCTGCTGACGGGTTTCGGTCATCGCAGCCGTGGCGCGCGCGCCTGGTTCAACATCGGTCTGTTCGCGTTTGTGGTGTCGGCGACGCTGGCGGTCATCATCGACCTGGAGTTCCCCCGCCGCGGCTTGATCCGCGTTGATGCCGTCGATCACACCTTGGTCGAGGTGCGCCGTGGCATGGGTCCATAAAGTCCCTGCGCCGGCTCTGTGGCTGGGTTTAGGGGGTTTGCTGCCGTTCGTCGGTCTGGCTCTGCGCGCCAAATTGGGGTCACCCGAAGTGCACACCACCAGCCTGGTGGGCCTGCTGCAGTACGGCGCGCTCATCATCACGTTTGTCGGCGCTTTGCACTGGGGCTATGCGGTGGCGGGCGTGGCAGGACGGGCACCGGCCAGCCTGCGTTATGGCTGGAGCGTGCTGCCGTCGCTTGCGGCCTGGTGGTCGTTGCAGCTGCCCTTAAGTGCAGGTTTGTTGCTGCAGTCGGCGCTGCTGGTGGCCTGTTGGCTGGTGGACCGCGTGCTGTTGCTGGCCGATGCGCGTCTGGCTTGGATGGCCTCTTTGCGGCTGCTGCTGACCTGCGTGGCTGTGGCCAGCCTGGTGGTGGCCGGGCTGTCCTGATTTTTTTTAAGTCAGGCGGGGCTGGCTCATAGGCTGAGCCACCCGGAGCGCATGCTGTAAAGCATGAGACTCGCACCATCCATTGTCATTGACAGTTTGTACTGTCAATGTATAATGGCTGGCATGACAAGCCTAGACCCCCGCCATATTCCCTGCCAGTTGCCACCCGATGCTCTGGAGTGGCGCGGCACCGCCGCCAGCCTGGCCGCCTACCTCAACAGCTTTTTGCCCGAGGCTCAGCCTCTCTATGGCGAGCCGCGCCCTGTCACCGAGCGGCTCATCCGCTATTACGTGACCGAGGGGCTGTTGTCCGAGCCCGCTGTGGCCGGTCGTGAGCGTCTGTTCAGCCACTTACACCTCACCGAATATCTGGCCGCCCGCAAGTTGCTGGCCGATGGCTGGCCCCTCGCCAAGGTGCGCGAGTTGCGCCGCGGCAAAACCCCCGCCGAGCGGGTCATCGAGCAACTGCGCAGCTCATCGGCCGGGCGCTCGTCAACGGTCAACGAGTCAGCCTCTCAGCCGCTCTTCTTCCAACCCTCCTTCTCGGTATCGGCGCCGCCGTCGGCCAGTTTCGACGCGCTGCAACGTGCCGCTGAATCCACCCAGCGCCGCAGCCAACTGCGTGCCGATCTGCAGACGCTGGGCAACGCCGCCGGCACACCCGAAGTCACACCGGTCGTGCACCTGCAGCTGGCGCCCTGGTGCCAGGTCTATATCAACCCGCAACAACTGGAGAACGCCGACAGCGACACCTTGCAGCGTCTGGGCCAGGCCCTGACGGCTGCGCTTGAAGAACAAAAGCTACACACCGGAGAAGCCCCATGAGTCTGCCCATCCTCAGCCTGACGCCGCTGCGCACCGCGCTGCCGCAAACCACCCACAACGTCGAAACCCACGTGCTGCTGCGCGTGACCGTCCCCGAAGCGAGCGGCCCCCCGACGCAGCGCTTGCCCTTGCACCTGTCGCTGGTGCTGGACCGCTCCGGCTCCATGAGCGGCGAACCCCTCGAGCAGGCCAAGCGCTGCGCGCAGTTCATCGTGTCGGGCCTGCGTCCCACCGACCGCTGTTCGGTTGTCGCCTATGACAACCAGGCCACGGTGCTCGCTCCGGCCCAGCTGGTGGGCGACCGCAAGGCTTTGCAGCAGGCCATCCAGTCCATTCATTCCGGCGGCTCTACCGACTTGCACGCCGGCTGGCTGGCCGGCGCCACCACGCTGGCGCCGCACACCTCGCCACAGGTGTTGTCGCGGGTCATCCTGCTGTCCGATGGCTGCGCCAACCACGGTCTGACCGACGAGTCCGCCATAGCCCGGCAGTGTGCCCAACTGGCGGAGGCCGGCGTCACCACGTCAACCTATGGTCTGGGCGAGGGCTTTAACGAGTCGCTGATGCACGCCATGGCCCGCGCCGGCCACGGCAAGGCCTATTACGGCGAGACTGCCGACGACCTCATGGGGCCGTTCACCGAGGAACTCTCGCTGCTCGATGCGTTGGCCGGCCGCAAGGTCCAGCTGACGCTGAACCCGGTCGATGGTGTGCAGCTGCAGGTGCTCAACCACTATGAGACCACCAGTCCGCGCAGCTGGCGCCTGCCCGACCTCGCACGGGGTGCCGACACCTGGGCTCTGCTGCGGGTGCGGGTCAGTGCCAAAACCGATGCTGCGGCCCTGTTCACCGCTCAGGTGAACTATGTCGATGCGCAGGGTGAGCGCGTGCACCTCGAACCGCTCTCCCTGACATTGCCCCGGGTCAGCGAGGCGCTGTTTGCCGCGCTGCCGGCCGATGATGCTGTGACGGCGCGCATCGCCGAGCTGGGTGTGGCCGAGGTGGCACAGCAGACCCGTCTGGCTATCGCCCAGGAAGACTGGCCCTTGGCCGATCGCCTGTTACAGCAGCTGCGTGAGCAGGTGGCCGGCTACCCTTGGCTGTCTGATGTGGTCGCCGAATTGCAGTCACGGGCCTCGCAACGTGACCAGCAGCTGTTCATGAAAGAGGCGATGTACTCGGCCAGCATGCTGCACCGTCGTCCGGTCATGAGCCACAGCGAAAGCCATGCCGCAGACTACGCGGTCGCTGAAAGCATCGCGCCGGCCTTCTTGCGGCGTAAGGCGGCGCAAGGCAAGTCGCCGGACAGCGCGGGCAAGCAGCCCACCAAACGCTAAGGCGTCAGTGCAGCCGGAGTCCGCGCGGGCTCCGGTTGCTTGGGTTCGTGTTCTTCAGTGGCCAGCTCGACGGTCTTTTCGACGGCCTTGGCGCCCACCTTGACCGTGGTGGCGGCCACGCTGACTGCGGCACTGGCCGCACTGGCGGCCACGCTGGCCACAGACACCACCACGCAGCCCGATAAAGGCAGCACCAACAACAGCAACACCATAGAACGCAGTTTCCGCATGGCCCAAGTGTAGCGTCTGCCTATGATGCGATTGCGACAACTACCCATGGTTCGACCATAATCCCCAACCTTATGCTGCAAGCCAGCACAAACACTGCAGGGGGGCTGCCATGCTTGAAGCCTTAGAAAACTCCGCGCTCGCTGCGTGGGTGCGCGAATCGCCGTCTATTTTTTCTTACACGCTGGTTTTAAGCCTGCATGCCATCGGCCTGGCCATTGTCCTCGGCACCAGCACCCTGATCGCCCTGCGACTGTTGGGCGTGGCACCGGCCATCCCCATTGAGTCTTTGCGGCGTCTGCAGGGCTTCATCTGGTTTGGCTTCGTCATCAACCTGCTGTCGGGCCTGCTGCTGTTCATCGCTGAGGCCACCAAGATGGCGCCGATGCCGGCGTTCCTCATCAAGATGAGCTTTGTGGTCATAGGCATGAGCCTGGGTCAGGTCATCCGTAAAAAAGTGCTCGAGGACAAAGCTGCACTGGCTACCAATGTGCTGCCTGCCTCGGCCCGCAGTCTGGCCGTCGTCTCGCTGATCTGCTGGGCGGTGACGCTGATCTCGGGTCGCCTGACCGGCTATCCGGAACTGGTCTCCGGCATGCTCGGCCTATAGACCGCACACACTGAAATCAGGGGATACACCATGTTGGAACACATTTCAGCGGCGCTGACCCTTGCGCCGATACAGCGTCTGGTCAATGGCCACGCCTGGTTCTGGCCGCTGTGCGAGACCATCCACTACGTCGGCATGTCGCTGTTGGTGGGCATCATCGGGGTGCTCGACCTGCGCATCCTGGGCCTGTTCCGCTCGATGCCCATCGGCGCCCTCAAGCCGCTGGTGCCGCTGGCCATGGCCGCCTTCATCGGCAACCTCATCACCGGCATCTTTTTTGTGACCGGCACCGACTCGGGCGCCAGCTTTTATATCGAGAACCTGTCGTTCCAGCTCAAGCTGGCCGTGCTGCTGGTGGCGCTGATAAACCTGATCATCTTCCGTTTGACCGGCCTTGAAGAGGCGGTCTATGCCACGCCGGCTGGTGCCGATGCGCCCTACCGCGCCAAGGTCATTGCTGTGGTGTCGCTGGTGGCCTGGACCTTCACCATCGTGTTCGGCCGGTTGCTGATGTACAACGACACGTTGCTACTCTTTTTGGGGCTGTAGCGCTTCAGGCGCTGCCGGTCAGCTTCCACAGCTTGCACCACCCGGCAGCCATGACCACCCGGCCGGGGACCAGCGTGCAGCCGCGCTGCTTGGCCGTCGAGCGCTCGACAAACGCACAGGTCGTGCAGCTTTGTCCGCGCCGGTAAGTCGGGTTCGCGGTCGTATTGACCTTGTTGGCTGCGGCGACATAAGCGATGGCTTTGGCCGCCGGCTCGTCTTCCAACAACAGCGTGCGGGCAGCGTCCTGGTTTGCTGCAGCAGCCGTGCGCAGCAACGGCCAGCCCAGCGAAATCGCAGCCAGCAGGCTACGCAGTGTGAGGCGTCGGGTGTTCATGGCTGCCAATACTAACGCGAGCTTTGCGGAAACTGCTGAGCCGGCAAGCTTGCACAGCCAACGGCCACTGGCGACACTGGCGCATCAATTGTGCGTACCAACCGCGGGTTCACCATGACCGACCACAACGACCTCGATCGCCGTCGCTTTATGACCGCTGCCGTCGGCGCGGCTGCAGGTCTAGGCGCCAGCGCGCTGACGCCAAGCACTGCACTGGCCGCTGATGCGCCCGCTGGTAGCAGCGATTTGGCCAAGCCGCCTGCGGGTGGTCCGGGCAGCGGCGGGCAGTTTTCGTTGCTGCGCGCAGAAGTCACGATCAATGACTGCGAGGTCGAAGGCAAACTACCCCACGATCTGGATGGCGGATTCTTTGCCACCGGCCCCGACCCGCAATACCCGCGGCTGCCGGGCAACATCCTGTTTGATGGCGAAGGCCACGTGCGCGTGTTCCGCATTAAGAACGGGCGTGTGGATTACCGCACGCGTTATGCGCGCGGCGTGCGCTATCTCGAGCAGGACAAGGCCGGCCGTTCCTTGTA
>Ga0114963_10001825_pt1 | contig 14510 bp, 18 predicted proteins | sample C_131016_EF_Meta_FD_87019 | JGI IMG/M metagenome (GOLD analysis project Ga0114963, IMG submission 87019) | Freshwater microbial communities from Lake Croche, Canada to study carbon cycling - C_131016_EF_MetaG | ecosystem: Environmental > Aquatic > Freshwater > Lake | place: Lake Croche, Canada...
ACTTGAAACGAAGTCTGAAATGTCTACTTCTTGTTTTTTAACTCTAGGTGAGGTTGTCCTTTTAGCCATGCAACTTTTATAAATAAATATCCTAAAGTTTTACATTAAATTATTTTTTCAATTTAATTTGCCAATATTCTATCATTTCATCTAACATGGTTTCAAACGTATATTCTAATTCCCACCCTAAAATTGTTTTAGCTTTGTTGCATCACCTCTTAAATAATGAAGTTCTTCTGCTCTTTCAAATTTTTTATCTGTTTTAATATATTTTTCTATGTTCAATTCTAGTTGTTTGCGATTCTGGTACTGAATTTCTTCTTATAGTTCCATGAACTTCATAACTTTTTTCAACCAAAAACTCGGCCATGTACGAAGCATCTTGGCCATTTGCACCTATTATTAAAGCTAGTTTATTCATATTTTTATTAAAAAAATGATTAAAAATAAAACAGTAAAGATTTATTCTTTAACCATATGACTATATTTTTCTAAATTTTCTAGCAAATATTTAGGATATGTTTCATCTATACTTACATGTGTTAGACTACCTCTAAAAAAAGGGTCGTTATTTGACATTATATTATTTCTAACATTTTCTTTATAGTATGGTTTATTAAATTCTTGATGGGCATAAGCTTCAATTTTTTCAATTACCTTATGTTCACCACCCATAAAACTAAAGTGCCAACCACCATTAGATATCATTTTGGTTGTGTGTTTATTTTGTCTTAAACTATTTAAGGATATTGTTTTTAATTTACCCCATGAACATGCTTTAGGTCCAGACCAATTTGGTTCTTTTAACATGTTTAAATAATAATAATACATGTTTTGATTAAAATTAAAAACTTCGTAACCAAGGTTTTTAATTTTTTCTATTTCTATTGGGTTGGGTATTTCGTCAATATCAGATATAATAACCATATCGTCATCATTACAGTTAATCAAACCATTAACAATTGATTCTCTTTGATAAGTTTCAACACCCCATTGTGTTTCATGCCTAGGCCAATTTGGTGATTCATCAACATGTTTTAAAATTTTATTTTTTAAAATTTCATTGTCAGTTTTAGGGTTATCAATGTAATTTATTTTCATAAAATTATCTGGTGTGTCATCAATAATTACATGAATTATTTTATCGTTAAACTTATCAAATAAGTGTCTGTTTTCTTGAAATAATAATTGTTTAGGTTTAGAGCTGAATGTTACCGTTGATTCGACAACAACAAAATAATCAACAACATCGTTAAGAATATTCATTCTCATATCTAACAGCTCTAATTCATTAAAAAATAAAAATGCATCGTATATTTTCATATTATTCATTAAATATTAGCATGTTATTATTAGGTTCAAAATTACCAAGCCATATTGTATATAATGAACGTTCAACAATGTGAGATTCAATTGGTAGGTGTTCATATGCAACAAATTTACGAAGATTCATATAAAATTCAACAGGGTATTTTAAAATATTTTCTTTAGGAACAACATAATTTCCACCTGGTGCAAAGGTTACATAATTTGGGTGAAGAGGGTTACTAAAAATATAATTCAAAAAATCATTGTAATTAGTTGTAAAATATTTTTTTGGATGCCATGTTCCCATATACCAACTATTATTAATTTCACTAAAATTACCATCACTAGAAAACATACATGTTGGCATTTGTACTTGGTGCAACGTATAATCAAAAATTGGTGTGAAAAACTTGTTGTTCATAATTTTTTCAAATTTTTCTTTACCGATATGCCTAGGAAAAATGTTACCCTTAATAAATGTTGTGTATTCTGGTAAGTTATTATAATTGTCAATGATAAATGTCATCATATCATATATGTTATAACCAACATTAGGTGATTTAATAACATTTAACCCTTCTAAGTTAATTTCCACATCGCTTCTGTCATAAATAACGTAAGGGTTATCGTAATCTCTTACCCAGCTAACATCATTATTATGGTTTGAAATGCATAAAAAGTTTTTCATTTTTAAATTTTTTTTGTTTTATTATTATATTCTATAGCTTCATTTTTACATGTTTCATAATCAAATAAATTACCATCTCTATCCATGTATGTAAAACATCTGGTGTATGCGTCACCTGTTGACCAATAACCATCACTTACGTTATGTCTAGACCAATATTTTGGGGCTATTATTTTTTTAACGTTTTCATTTAACCAAGCTGCCCACCAGCCAAATGTTGAATTTGATATTATTAACCATTTTGCTTGATTAACAACGTAATAATCAAAACCAACATCAATATGAATTGCTTGTATTGGAAATGGCATAAAACTATTTGCACATTGTACGTCATCAGTAATCAATAAAAATTTCATATCTGGATTAATCTTTAACATATGATTGATGGTATCTCTCCAATATTCTCTCCTTAATAAAACATTAGGTATTCTCCTATATTCACCACCTCTAAAATTAATAACACATAAATTATCGTCTAAAGCGATATTCATATCAGCTAATATTTTATCATAATTTTGTTTAGATTCTGACTTTATTTCAAACCATTTTTTAATATCTTCTTTTCTATCTATTATGTAATCTTCAGATTGGTAGATTCCACCTTTGGCCCCTTTATCACCTAGAAGTATTGTATTATCTTGTATTTTATATAATGATTCGTTAAGTGTTGTTACATTAACTTCGTCAACATGTTGAATTGTTTTCCACGGTTCATGATATTCATGAACAATACCTTCAACTCCTTTACCAAAATAAACATTCATAAATGTCATTTGGCTTTGACCGTTAAAATAATCATGACTTGGATTTGGGTTTATTCCCCACTCATACCCTAATTTTTCGGCTATGGTTCTACATACGGCATATTGCCACATATGGTTACCTAAATTTCCAGTTAAATTTGTTGTTATCATTTTTAGTCTTATTTAAAATATTTAATTTTTGTATTAATATCAAATTTAGTGTATAAACCATAACATGGGATATGACCCCAAAGAGGTACATACACTTCTTTTGAAACACCAAAAAATAATGATGATAAAGCATAATTGCTTCTAGATAAAATTAATGTTTCTGAGTTACAAAGTAAAAACAAATCGTAAAATTCATCATTATTTGCAATGCATTTATATGGTAACCCAGAAATATTTTGATTAGGATTTGTTATCAAAATAACTTCATGGTCTGGTTTATATTTTAAAATTTCATTCACCAAATGTATTATTTTATCTGAAGATAAAGGTGCTTGCATTTGACACCATGGTGATGGTTCTGTTAATGATAAAACATCATTATTAGGTGTTATTCCGTTTTGTATTTTGTCTCGCATAAAATCAGCACAAACGCTACCATCATAATCTGCTCTATCCGCAACATCTTCTAATCTATGATGTATTAAAATAGTCTTTTTAGGGTCAAAAGGAACAGTATAATTTCTAGCTGATGCTTTATCCATAAAATTTTTTCTAATATCATCAGTGTAGATATTTTCTATAAAATAACTGATTAAATCTTGACCTAAATCTAAAGTTGTTCTACTAAGTACTTCAAAGTGAGATGGTGCGGCTAATTCAATGTAATTACCAACAGGTTGATTTATTAAACTAGCGTTATGTTTATCAATAATATCAAACATAGTTTCCATAAAAATACTAGTGTTATAACGTTGATTATAACCACCGTTATAAACTCTAACATGTTGTCTATTATTTACAATATAGATATTGTTTTTAATAGCGTAACATATTTGTGATATCATATCAACAATGTTACCACCTAATCTATCACTAGAGCCAAATAATTCTATATACATATTATATTTTTTTAAAACAAGCTGTTAGTATGTTAGGTGTTAGATTTTTATCAACTCTTATATTGTCCTCTAAATTACAAAAATTAATCATTTCAAATCCTTGATGTTTCATAAAGTTTTCTAATGTTATTTCATTAAAATGAAATAAGTGTTCATCTGGTTTTCTATGTTTCCAATTTGAGAACCATTCATCATTATAATCTTTTTTACACCATGGTAAACTAATTATAACATATTTTGCTTTTAAGGTTTTAACAAATTCAATATCATGAAAATGTTCAAGGCTATCAAAAAAAGTTATAACTTCTACTTCTTGTTCTGTTATATTTGGAACAAATTTAATATCTGATGGTAACGGATATGATGGCTCTATGTCATTACCATATAATTCTTTTATCAAACCACTACAATTAATTAAAAAATCACCATTCCCATACCCAACGTCCATTAATGATGTTGGTATTTTTCCTATAGAACCAATGATATAACCTAATCTAAGGTTTTCTATATTTTTAGTACTGAACATTGCATATCTATCACCATATGACTTATCATAATTAAATTGATTTTTAACAATTTGTTCAATAACACCGTATTTGTTTATTTTGTAATTTTCTAGCATAATATATAATTTATATTTCCACACCAACCAAAAGATTTATCTATAACTCCAAAGTTAGGTGGACATTTATCGTCAATTATTTTTTTAAAACATTCTATTTCTAATTCTTTATTATATTGATTTTTGATTATTGATGACAATATTGAACTGCCAGACCATAAACATATAAATTTTTTACTTGAATAGATTAAATCAACATAATGAAAAACATCTTTAGTTTTGATAAATTCAACATTTAAACCATTAAAGAAATCTTCATTAACCACCAAACTCGAATATGTATCTGTCATGACAACTAAAAATTTTTCGTTTTCATAGTTTAATAAATGATTTTTAAGTTTATCATTATTATATTCTCTTATAGTAAAACTATTTAAGTCTAATAATATATTATCAGATATGTTTTCTATTTTGTTAGGTTTATAATAAATTTTACCATAATCATTTCCGTTATCAACGCCATAAATAATTTCAATATTTCTATATGTTGTTAATTCTTTTTTAAAAATAACAGGTTCTGTAACACCCCAATTTTCAATATGACCGCAATTGGCTGGTTCTGATGTAAAACCTTTAACATATGGATTACAACCCCATATCAAATCATAAACTTTAGGGTCTCTAAATATTGATTCATTGCTTATGTAAAATTCATAACCTAATTTTGTAAATATTTCTGGTAATGTTGAAAACGCTAAATGGTCACCAAGACCACCCCAATTAACATATAATATTTTTTTATTCATTTGTTAAATTTTTTATTTACAAAATCTAATTCAAATTGCATATGACTATCTGTAAAAGAATGTGATTCTCTATCGCTGATATTGGTTCTGTTTATTACGGTTATTTCATTCATAATATTTGGTTGGCCATGTTTATCAAACATACGTTTATAATATTCAACATCCATTAACCAATCAATTTTTTCCTCGAATAATGTTAAATCTTCATTTTTAATCGTTATAACACTAGGGCACCCCATTGTATTATTTCCAGTCCATATGTTATCAACCCATTTTGGTACATAATGATTGTATAAATTAATACCATCGTTACTATGGTAAAATTCGGTTGCTAACCATATTACATTTTTATTATTTAAAATGTAATCATTAGTTTTTTGTAATGAATTTTCATCGTATAAAAAATCATCTTGGAAAAGTATTTTAATCCATTTACCTTTGCAATGTTTAATAGCAACGTTTAAATTAGGTGAAATATAACCACGACCTTTATCGTTAACGTGATAGTTAATATTTAACTTATCTTTCCATTTATCATAAACATTTTTAATGGTATCATCAACGCTATGGTCAGAAACAACAACTTCAAAATCTTTAAATGTTTGTTTTTCTAATACTGAAAGATTATGCTCTAAATATGCGTTGCCTCTACCGTTATAACCATAAGCTGGTATAGCAATTGAAAAAAATGGATTATTTGTCATATAAAAAATCTCTAGCTAATGTATCTTCTATTTCATTATAATTGTTGTCATTAAACGTTTCAATTGGTTTTTTGGTGTTTACATCATCAACACCACCTCTTTCTCTTTTAATTAAAAATTCTGGGTAAGTTCTAATATAATAATGATTTAATTGTGCTATTTCATCAGTACAATTATAATTAAAAGGACCACCACCTATATTAAATTTTGTATCAACCCATTCACCAGTTGTCCAATGTATTTGATGTTCTAGAGTTTCACTTGGTTTGCAGATACTTTTAAATTGTGGGTGTGATTTATTTTGTCTTTTGGTGAATCGTTTAAGTTGACTGGTATAACTTTCGTCAAACGTTGTTATACCGTTATCACCAAACATTACCCAATTTATAATCACACAATCGTGTGCTTCATAATCTTTGATGAAATCTTTGACATTATTTGTTTTTTTTAAAACAAGAAATTCATCAATATCAAAGAATGCAACCCATTCGTACATATTACAGTATTTTCTAGCAAATTCAGTAAAACATTTAGCTTGAATATTTCTAACCCAGATAGGCTCATCGCTTTTATATGATTGACCATCATATTCATGAAGATATACGTTATTATTGTTAGACGGATTTTCCCACCTCCAATTATTTTGAAATATGTGTATATCATCAAACCCTAATTTTAGATTATAATCAATCCATTCTTGAATGTATAAATCATCTTTATGGGCTATAGTTACCAAGGCTATTTTTTTCTTATTTATAATTTTATTTTCCATGTTTATAATATAACGTTTTATTTTTAAAAATCAAACTAAATGTATTATTATTAGCTATATACTCTGCTAATCTAGCTTCAAAAGCATTAACACCACCGTATTCTGGACCTTTATAAACTCCCATTTTTGGACAATTATAATTAACGTTTTTTAATTTTTCAACATGACCAATAAAAACTTGGTCGCTAAAATTACCGCAACACCAAAAATCATTTAAAGATTTGTTATCATTATAATTAATAGTGTTTATCTGTTCCCATTCTCCAACACATGTTACATGTGTTGGAACACCAGATGGTGTTCCAACAATTGTCCAATCTTGTTCCCATGGAATAGTGGTAACTAAAAAATTATTATTTCCATTTAATATTTCTATTGATTTTTCAAAATAACTATCGTTTAATTTTATTGGATTGCAACAATCTGAACTAACATTAAAAATAAACGGTGTTTTAGTGTTTAAAATTGATACGAAATAAGGTATTGAGTAGTTATAACCAACTGAAGTATTATCCATTAATAAACTAAAAAAAGATAAGCTTTCTTTTTCGTAATCACTAACAAACACAACATCAAAATCATGTTTAATTTTTAATTTATCAACTAGTTGATTGAACAAATCTATAGATGTTAAATTATTTATTATTAACATTTTTTTTGTTATGTATTTGCTCTCAAAATTAAAAAACCATGAGTGTTCATTTAAAACATCAATGAAGTTACCTTCATATAATATAGTATTAAGCGTTATCATATTAAATTATTATTATTATGGTTTGATTTACCATGAAAACCAAATGATGTAACACCTACGGTTTCTGGTGTTTCTTTTTCAATTGAAAATCTTGCTGCTAAATCTACTGGTGAAAATTTACATCCATTATCTTCAAAAATATGTTTATTGTGAACAGCAAAAAAACCATCTTCGTTATAATAACCAAAGTATGGTTTCCATTCTAAATTAAGTTTTGTCGGTAACGATAATATTTTTTTACTTCTTAAACTAAAACCACCGTTACCAACTCTTATTAAATTACCAAAAGGGTCTCTATATGATATATTATCATGACTTGGGGGGATTGGAAACGGTGCACCTATATAATCGTACTCTAAAAACTTATCATCCCATTTGTCTGGATTTATAACAAAACCATCGTTTTGTATTATAAGAGCAAAATCAGTATTGATGTATTTGTGTAATTCGTAAACAATAAATTTGCTATAAGCTATATAATCAAGTTTGTCTATTTTTATAGTTTTAATATCATTTGGAAAAACATCTTTATCTGTTAACAATAAAACTTCATTAAATTTAATACCTTTCATTGAATATTTTAAAGCTAATATTGTTTTTTCCAGATTTACCGATGTAACTGATACCAATGTAACGTTTTCTAAATTAAGCATATCTTTCAGTTAACATTTTTAATTCTTTATCTTTAATTTCTTTGGGCATTGTATTCGTAAGACCAGCACCATGTGTTCTATTAACAACTGTTATTGTATCTAGAATAGTTGGTGGACCGTACTTCAAAAATAACCTATGGTAATATTCACAGTCCATATGCCAATTTAATTCTTCATCAAAGAATATCAAGTCCCTATTTAATAAAGTTAAATTGCTTGGGTTACCTAGAGTGTTTGTGCCATTCCATATATTAGGACTTAGTTTAGGGTGATACAAGTTGTAAAAATTTATACCATCATTACTATGGTAAAATGTTGTTATTAACCATTTTATTTCTGAATCAGATTCCAATATATTATATTGGTTTAGAAGCGAATTTTCATCATATAAAAAATCATCTTGGAAAAGGATTTTAATCCATTTTCCTTTTGAGTTTTTCATAGCAATATTCATATTAGGTGAAATTATACCACGACCATATTCATTTCTAAAGTATTTTATATCTAACTTTTCGTTCCATTTGTTACAAATAGTTTTAATTGTATCATCAACGCTATGGTCAGAAACGACAACTTCAAAATCTTTAAATGTTTGATTGCTTAATTTTTCAAAATTATAATCTAAGAATTCAACACCTTTACCATCATAACCATAAGCTGGTATCGCAATTGAAAAGAACGGTTTTTCACTACTTTCATCGAAAAATGTTTGCATTTTTGAAATATCCATACTTGTATTGTGTGGTACGTGTAATGGTGCTTTAATTGGTTCTACTTTACTTGTTTTAGAAGCCAAGTCAAACATTGTTTTTGTTTCAGTACCAACATTATACACGCCAATAACATTTTTTTTAACCAATTTGATAATCTTTGATGCGATGACATCAACATAATCAAAATTACCTACTTGGTCTTCCCAAGCTTTTTCATAAGGGAATGGTTTAGGTTTATGTGTGCATCTAATTAGAAGATGTTGATTCGCCTCTAACTGTACAAGTCCATCTCCAAGTAGTTTGGTATACCCATACCAATTATTACAATGAACAGGAACATCGTTTTCTGAAGCATTTTCTATTGATTGTGAATACACATAATCAGTGGATATATGCACCAATTTTATAAGATTAAAATTGCAATATTTTATCAAATCACTTACAAATGCAAAATTAACATCCCAATGAGATTTTTTATCTTTTGAGTATGTATCGGTATTTGCAATGCAATTAATTATAACATCTATTTTAACATCTTTTGGAAATGATTTTACCAAATCAGTTATGTCAAAATTGGTTTGTTTTCTAGATAAAACTTCCCAATTGGTTTGATTATGAATTTCTTTACCTAATAATCCATCACCTAATATTACAACTTTTTTTATTTTTTTCATTTTAAAAACTTGAGTTTAAATTTTTTAAAGAAACATTATTTTTATCTTTGTCTGAAATAATTGGTTCATAACCAATACCCCAATTAATATTGATATCTGGGTCATTCCAAATAAGACCACCTTCAGTTTCTTTATTATAAAAATTTGAACATTTATATTGAATTAGAGTGTTGTCTTCCAAAGCTAAAAAGCCATGAGCAAAACCTTCTGGTATATATAACATACGTTTATTTTCGCCACTTAGAACAATTGAAAAATATTCACCGTAAGTGTTTGAGTTTTTTCGTATATCGACAACAACATCTAAAATTGAACCTGTTATGGCTCTAACCAATTTAGCTTGTGCATAAGGTGGTTTTTGGAAATGTAACCCTCTTAGCGTTCCTTTACATGAAAGGGATTGATTATCTTGAACAAAGTTAACATCAATACCATTTTTTTTAAAAGTTTGTTCATTGTAAGATTCCAAAAAATAACCACGAGCATCTTCAAAAACTTTTGGTTCTATTAGATATAGCCCTTCTAATTTAGTTTCTATTACATTCATATTCTATTAATTTTCCCATTTTTCTTTAAAGACATTTTCAACAAAATTAAAAACATCATCGTTATAATGTGGTGCGGCACCCAAAAAGAATACTTTATCCAATACTTGATTAGCATTAGGATATTTGTTTAAATTGTCCAAGTGTTTATAACCTGGATGCATTAAAATATTACCAGCAAAGTAGTTTCTAGTTTGTATTTTATTTTCTTCTAAAAAAGCAACCAATTTATCTTTAATTACTTTGTTTTCACAAATAAAAGGCGTTCCAAACCAGCAAGTATCGGATTTATCTAACATATTAACATTTTTAACACCTTTAACGTGTTTTAAAATAATATTTTCAATTTTAGATTTGCTTTCTTTTCTTTTTTTATCAATTTCATTAAATTTGGTTAATTGAATTAAACCGATTGAACCTTGTAAATCCATTGGTTTAAGATTATAACCCATATTGGTAAACACATATTTATGGTCAATAATACCATCATAAGAATCTAGCCATTTATCAAATCTATTTCCACATGTACCACAAGAAAGCAAGTTGGCTGAACCAACACAATGACAATCTCTACCCCACCAAGAAAAACTAGTAAATAATTTTTTTAAATCAGCAATGTTTGTACAAACAATACCACCTTCACCTGTTGATATGTGGTGAGCTGGGTAAAAAGAAGATGACCATGCAACATAATAATCTGATAAATGTTTACCGTTCCATTTAGAACCAATGCTATCACAACTATCACCAATTAATTTAAGGTCATATTTCTCACATAACATTGTTAAAAAATCCATATCTGGAGGATTACCTAATACTGGTGACACAAAAATACCTTTGGTTTTATCGGTTATTTTTTCTTCGATTTTATTAATATCAAAATTAAGTGTGTCGTATTCTATGTCAACAAATACAGGAACTAGATTATTTTGTACAATCGTTGATATGGTTGTTGGAAAACCAACTGGTGACACAATGATTTCATCACCATCATTCCACCCAAAATATTTTTTAAGTGCGGCTATTAACACCAAATTAGCAGAGCTACCAGAATTAACCATTTGAGCAAACTTAACACCAAAGGTTTTAGCGAATTCTCTTTCAAACTTGTGCACATTTTCACCAGCTACAACCCATTTACCAGTTATAAAAGTTTTGATACCAGCCATTATTTCTTCTTCATCCCAATAAGGGCCAGAATATAGCACTTGACTTTTGTTGGGTATGAATGTTTGATTGTAAAGGTATTTAGGCTTATTTTCTTTTAGGTAAGAAGTCAAAGCTGATAATATTTCGTCAATATTTTCCATAAATTTTTATTTAATTATACCGAAAAAATATGATAATGTCAATGGTTTTTACTTTTTTTCCCAATTTATAGGAATAATATCTTCAGTATCTTTTGGACCTCTTGGACCGAACCATATTTTAGGGGCTATTATTTTTTTATCGTTGTTTTGATTCAAGTAGGCACCCCACCAACTAAAGCTGCTATTTGCGATTATGTTATTGTTGCAAACTGTCATCATAGCAAAGTCATCTATTTCATTTTCAAATGGTGAATAATAAATGTTATCACCTTGTATGTTTTCTTTGGCCCATTGTATATCGTCTGAGATAATAACAAATGTTGAGTCACCGATAGATGACATCGCCATATTGTAATATTCCAAAGAACACAAACTATGCATATCGGATAACCCTACATAATCACCACGTCTAATATGAATTGATGTAATTGGTGTATTAGGTTTTCTTATTGAATTGATAAATTTATCAGCATTGGTTATATCTATTGAAAACATATTTTTGATATCATCTTCATAATCAGAGAAATACTTTTCACTTTGAAAAAATCCAACCAACATTAAATCTGGAGCATATGGTAATTCTTCATAACCAAATCTAGGTTCAGTGTATCCGACTCTAAATTTGTAGTCATTAGATTCAGTTATTTTAGCAAAAATATTTTTCTTGTATTTGCTAGACGGGTTACCTTGTAATGGTGTATAACATTGATTAAAATTAAAACCACAGGTATCGTTGTTTCTTAGTGCCAATGCATATGTAGCGGCTATTTGAAACATTTGATTACCTAAACCACCTTGTAGTTTACAAGTTATCATTATCTAATTAATTTTTGGTAAGGTTGTTTATTTCTAATTCTTGTTGCATGGTTGGTGACCATTGACATATCCACCTTATGTTCGTTTATTGGGTTCTCAGCGTTGTAAACATAATTTATATCTGTCATAAAACTGTAGTGTTCCTCACCAGCCATTTCTAACATAGGAAACATAAAGCATAAATCACCACTCCATTGCCAGTAATTACCGTTTTCATCTTTTAAATCCTCTTCTTTTATGTTTCTCCATAAAAAAGCTCTCCATGTACGAATATGTGAAGCGGTAAAGTTAGATGTTCTTAAACTATGGAAATTGGTTTGTTTAGATGAAAAACCAACAGGTCCATTATGGTATTTAAAACTACCATTAGCAATCCAAATGTTTTGGTCTTTATATAATTCGTTTATTCTTTTCAGAACGTTACCATCTGGCAAATAATCATCACCATCAACCTCTACCAAAACTTCATCGTCAGCTATGTTTGGGTTATTTCTAATCACTTTATCAAAATTACCAGCCTGATATAGTTTTTTTTCGTTATCATCAATAAGAATAAATCTATCATCCCCTTCAATCATTTCTTTGACCAATTTAACTGAATTATCAGTTGATAAATCATGTGTAATATAGCACTTAAAATCGGTAAATGATTGTCCCATAATAGACGCTATGCATCTTTCAACATATTGTTCAGCGTTGTAGAAACCAGTTAGTATTATCATTTTAGTTGTTTATGTATTTTTTAATAACGTTATTTGTATATCCAGACCTTACTATTCCTATTTTAGATATGGCATCATCAACAACCATATCATTTTCATGAAACCAATTATTGTTTTCAGAATCAACCATTTTAATTTTAGCTTTTATTTTTAATTGGTTAGAGATGATATTAACGATGTCCAAAACATTTATTTTTTCTATGTTTGATATGTATATTGTTTCACATAGTGTTGTATCTTTAAAATAATCAACAAGTTTAACCAAATCGTCAACATCAAGCAAAGCTCTATAAACATTTTTATAAACCACTACTTCTTCATTTTTTAAAATTAAATTTTTAATGTGGTTAACTAGATTATGTTTATTCCCTCTACTCCCTATTATTTGAGGGACTCTGAAAATAATGTAATTATTTGAGTTGCTTTTGATAAGTTCTTCAATTTCTATTTTATGGTTATAGTAATCGTTATCAAATATTCCAGCCAAAACACTACTAAAATAGATAAATTTACTATCTTTGTAGTCGTTTATAGTTTTTAAAACCAATAATTTTTCTCGTTCAAAAGATAACTCATTGGAGTGTAATGAATCAGAAACACCAGAAGCAAAGATTACAAATTTTTCGTAATCTTGTTTCTTAGTTATAAAAGCACTACCTAATAATCCATTACCTATTATCATTTTATAAAACTTTAGTTCTCCTATCAATATAGGATTTATAATCAATTATGTGTTCATTTTCAGTAAACATATAGTACAAACCAAAACCATTTTCTTTGTTAAATTTGCTTAATCTTTCAGCTCTAATTTTATTTTTGTACAAGTAATCTTTTAACCCTAAAAATTTATAGTGTATCATTTTTAAACCATTATAAATTGATGGTACAACAGTTCCAACAGGATTTGCAGTATGACATCCAAAACCATAATTTATGTTTATAATTTTATTGCAGTCAAACATCATTGGTTTATCCAATACAGGTGTTCTAACACCATATTTAACTTTTTCAAAAATATTGTCATCAGCTGTTAATTCCAAATCTTCATCACCAATCATATGGTATCCTTCTGGTTTAAAAAAACTAATACCTTTTTCTTTTGATTCTATTAAAAAATCCACCATATTTTCATGGTACAAGAATTCATCAGCATCACCTAAAATAACGTAATCAGCGTAACCAACACTAGATTTCCAAACATGGTTCTTTAATTTAATATGGACACCATCATGAAACTCTTCATTAGAATCAAAAGGGATTATTTCAGTATTAGGAAAAGATTCAATAATTTCACAACTTTTATCCGTTGAGTTATTATCCAGTATCGTTATTTTTTCACAAAAAGTGGAGTAATATCTTAGTAAATGTGGTAATATGTTTTCTTCGTTAAAACAAATAAAAAAAGCATGTACTATTGGTTTTTGTTTCATTTCTTAAGTTTTTGTTGGTATTTTTCATCAAGGTCTTTTTGTTTATGTTTTTCAAAAACATCATCTCCGTTTTTAGTTGTTTTAGCTATGAATTTTATAACATAAGTACCATTAAACTCTATGATTTTATCAAAAGATGTTATATCATATTCAAACTCTAAAAAATCAGAAACACCTAAGCATTTATAAGTTATAAAACTAACTTTTTTTATTTCTAACATAGTACACACTCTAGGGTTC
>Ga0114963_10001826_pt1 | contig 14508 bp, 17 predicted proteins | sample C_131016_EF_Meta_FD_87019 | JGI IMG/M metagenome (GOLD analysis project Ga0114963, IMG submission 87019) | Freshwater microbial communities from Lake Croche, Canada to study carbon cycling - C_131016_EF_MetaG | ecosystem: Environmental > Aquatic > Freshwater > Lake | place: Lake Croche, Canada...
TTGCATGTGTAGATTATGCTTCTTTATATCCAAGTTCAATGATTAGTGAAAATCTATCACACGACAGCAAAGTTTGGACAAAAGAATATGATTTAGACGGGTCTTTAATCAAAGAAACTGGTGAAAAAGATAGATCAGGTGAATTTATGTATGATAATTTACCGGGTTATGAGTATGTTAATATTACATATGATACTTTTAAATATACACGCAAAACACCAAAGGCTGCTGCTGAGAAAGTAAAGTCTGGTTATAAAATTTGTAGATTTGCGCAGTTTCCCGAAGGTAAATCTGCTATTATGCCGTCTATTTTGGAGGAATTATTAATAGCTAGAAAAACAACGCGTAAATTGATTCCGCAACAATCAGATGAATTTATGAAGAATGTTTTGGATAAGAGACAATTAGGATACAAAGTGACTGCTAATTCTTTATATGGTCAATGTGGTGCTAAAACAAGTACTTTTTATGAAAAAGATATAGCAGCATGTACAACAGCAACAGGACGATTGTTGTTGACATATGCTAAAAAAATAATCGAAGAATGTTATGGAGATTCAATATGCAATACCAAAGATCATGGTCCTGTTTTAACAAAAGCCGAATACATTTATGGAGACAGTGTTGCTAATTATACACCTGTTTATATTAAAAAGGGGGATAAAATTGAAGCTATAACTATTGAAAACTTGGCTAAAAAATATGGTAAAGATTTATGGGTAACATGTCGTGAAGAAGGAAAGGAGGAAAAGGAGTTCTGTGAGTTTATTGATTTAGAAACATGGAGTGAAAAAGGTTGGACAAAATTACATAGGGTTATACGTCATCAATTAGCATCTCATAAAAAAATGATAAGGGTTGTTACTAATAGTGCTATTGTTGATGTAACAGATGACCACTCTTTACTATTAAAAAACGGTACTGAAATATCACCCAAACATGTAACAATAGGTGATAAATTGTTACATTATAAATTACCTTTTATTGACAATAAAGAAAAATACATTATTAATGTATTCGATATTTCAATTACAGAAAAACAACTTGAAATGGCAAAATTTATAGCTTACTATCAGTCCATGGGAATTTCTACAAAAATAGTTAAAATGAATTATTCAGTACCTAATTATTATAAAGTAGAATTAATTAACAAATATTTAATATATGAGAATGATATTGAAAATTGTAATAGTGTTAATAGTCTAGATGAAATACCTTATGAAGGGTTTGTATATGATTTAACGACCGAAAATCATCATTTCGCGGCTGGAATAGGTAATATGATTGTTCATAACACAGATTCAGTGTTCTTTACCTTCAATTTACACACACCAGAAGGCAAACCAATTCGAGGTAAAGAAGCATTGGAAATTACAATTGAGTTAGCACAAGAAGCTGGACATTTGGCGTCTAGTCTATTGAAAGGGCCACACGATCTTGAATATGAGAAAACGTTCATGCCGTTTTGTTTACTTTCAAAGAAAAGATATGTTGGCATGCTTTATGAAACAGATCCAAATAAATGTAAAAGAAAGGAAATGGGAATTGTCTTGAAACGTAGAGATAACGCACCCATTGTAAAAGATATTTATGGTGGTATAATAGATATTTTGATGAAAGAACAGAATATCAATTCAGCAATGGAATTTTTGAGAAATTCGCTACAAAATATAGTAGATGAAAAATATCCAATGGATAAATTAATTATAACAAAGTCGCTGCGGTCTGGTTATAAAAACCCACAATCAATCGCACATAAAGTATTATCTGATAGAATAACTGCTCGTGATCCAGGAAATAAACCTAGTTCAGGCGATCGAATTCCGTTCGTGTATGTTAACACAACTAATAAGAAAGCCCTTCAAGGAGATAAAATAGAAACACCTACTTTTGTTAAAGAAAATAAATTAAAAATTGACTATTCGTTTTATATAACAAATCAAATCATGAAACCAGTACAACAAGTATTTGCGCTGGTTTTGGAAAAAATATGGGAAATACAAGGTAAGAAATTGACAAAAATGGCCAAATACAAGAAAGAACTCGAAGTTCTGAAAAATAAATATAATGATCCAAGCGAGAGAGAGAAACTAGAAGACAAGATTGAAGATTTGCGTAATAAAGAAGTGAAAACGCTATTATTTGACAAATATTTGAGAGAAACAAATAACGAAAAACAAGGAAATAAAAGTATAACGTCCTTCTTTACATTGGGTAAAGTTGTTTGAGTTGTTTGAAATATTCATGAAACACGTAGACATGGTTTTTAGATTATAATTAATTTTATAAAAATGAGACAAAATATAAAATTAATTTTTTCTTTTCGTAGTGTTTAACAAGATCTATCTAGATGTTGTTTACGCAAAGATTGTAGTTTTGGTTTTACATCCCTTGTAACTTTTTTTTCGAAAAGTTGTTTTACCATATTACTCAAATAAGAAAATGATTTTTCCAAGTTAAATAATCTATTATCAATTTCATGTTTTTTGTTACTTCTAATAGATTCTAAATCTGAAGTTGTAGTACTTGTGGACTCATCGTCACATTCAATCGATTCTTCTTGTTCTTCTTCTTGTAATGACATGGCTGTTGATATAGTTAGTGTATCTTTTTTCGTAGAAACGTCGATGTCGTCATTCAATTCAACAAACTCTGAATATCCTTTTGCTTGTTCCCAATTTTCAATAAAATATTCTTGCTCAAGACGACATAAAATAGCCCTTACACTTCTTTTATGTATTTTAGCAATTTCTTGAATTGACATTTCCAATAATTCATATTCTCTTTGTAATTGAATAAGTTCATTTACAGTCCATCTAAAGTGTGATCTTTTTATAGTAGTCATTTTTGTGTATGATTTATTTTAGAGTTGTATCTTTATATCATTTAGAACAATTATTTAGATATTTGCTAGGTTATCAGTTTCTTCTATTCGAAAAAAATGAATTAAATAGTGGTTGAAAATTATTGGTTGTAAAATTCGTATTGGATATATCACTAAAATTTTCAAAGAACAGATTTTCGAACGATGCTATAGTTTGTTCATTCATATTATTAGGTGTTACCGAAAATGTATAAAACTGACGACGCGGGTTTGGATTTCTCTCTCTGTTTCTTGATTGAGAACTATTTTCTTCATTCGTATGTTCATTCGTGGATGTATTTGTTGTGTCGTTTCCATTAACATTGTAATTTCTAATATCATATCTACACACAGGACATCTTGTATTTCTAGTAAACCAAGACATCAATGGATCTGTGTTAAAAATATGTCTACAAGGAATTATCATTGTCACTTGGGAAGAATCGGTAAAATTTTCTAATGAAATAGGGCAACTTGTATTAGTTGGATTCAAAATATCACTGTATACAGTGTTCCTAGTAGCACGTTGTATTTCTGATTGCGTTGGAAATACATCAATTGGTTGTAAAAATAAATCCATTAGTCTTTGTAAATCGTCGTTGTTACCGTCAAATCTTGTAATGTCAGAATTTTGATTATTATTTGAAGATAATGGTAAATATTGTAGTCCTTCGATAATATAAGGGATATTATTTATATAAATTCGATTGTTATTTGGATTACTGTTATTATCATTGTTAATAGGGGTACTAGGATTAATATTACTATTTTGTTCACTTGACAATGTATTTCTCTCTCTATCTCTTCTATTAAATATATTCATTATTGAAGCCCTAATTTCATTATTTTGGTCAATTAAATTCAAAATAGTTCTCCAATTATCATTATACATTGTATTCAAAATATTGATAAATAATATGTCAGAATTATTCATATCACTAAAAATATTATTCGACATTTATTATTATAATATATAAATGATATTAAATCTGTTTAAATAAATACAAACATATAATGTAAATAATATTAATAAATGAAAAATGAAAATTATGCTGATAAAGGCTTAAGTGGGTTAGCAAATTTAGGTAACACATGTTTTATCAATTCATGTATTCAAATCATTTCTCATACATATGAATTAAATGATTTCTTAGAAAATGAAAAAAATTACGAAAAAAAAATTAAAAATAAATGCGATTCGGCTTTATTAATAGAATGGAATAATTTAAGAAAATTATTGTGGGAAAATAATTGCGTAGTAGCACCTAGTAAATTTATTAAAACAATTCAAAAGGTTGCTGAACTAAAAGATATAGAGATTTTTACAGGATATTCACAAAACGATGTTTCAGAATTCTTATTATTCCTGATCGATTGTTTTCACAACTCTTTATCGAGAGAAATAAAAATAAACATTTCGGGTAATTCTGAAAATGAAACTGATGAACTCGCTATTCGGTGTTTTAATATGGTTAAAAATATGTATACGAAAGAATACTCTGAAATATGGAATATGTTTTATGCGATTCACGTTTCTGAGATCACAATAATTGAAACAGGAAAAAAAATTAACCAAACACCTGAACCGTATTTTATTGTCGATTTACCTATTCCCGAAAATAATAAAAGTCCAACATTAATTGATTGTTTCAATTTGTATGTTGATGGTGAAGAATTAAAAGGTGATTGTGGTTGGTATAATGAAGACACCAAAGAAAAAATAGATATAAAAAAACGGATATTATTTTGGTCATTTCCGACTATTCTCGTAATTGATTTCAAGAGATTTAATTTTAGGAATCAAAAAAATCAAATATTGATTTCTTTTCCACTCGATGATTTAGATTTATCCAGTTATGTCATTGGTTATAATAAAAAATCGTACATTTACGAGTTATATGGTGTATGTAATCATTCTGGATCTGTACACGGTGGTCATTATACTTGTTACGTAAAAAATGCTAATGGTAAATGGTATCATTTCAACGATACAAATGTTTCTGAAATAAAATCAGTAGAGTCAATTATTTCACCAAAAGCTTATGTTCTCTTTTATAGAAAAAAACAAATCCAGTAATATATATATATAATATATGGAAGTAAATACAACATCAACAACAGATCCTGTAAATATGTATAATTATATAAATAATTTTGTTTTAAATCCAGCTGTATTTATCATTTTATTTTTGGTTTTGATATCTTATTTTGTATTTTTTTCTTCTTTAGGAAATAATGAAAATAATATGAATAGTATGAGTAGTGTGAGTATCATTGGTAATGATACCAACAGTTTTTCACAAAATTTTTTTGTCATTTTAGTAGTTTTTGTTTTGATTTTTTTAATAATAGCAAACGCTTTTCAATACTTTTTTAGCATAAATATTACTGCTTATTTAAAAAATTTATTTACAAATAAAGCAGAAGTTGATATTTTAGTAGATCAAAATCCAGGAGACAAGCAAAGTCAAGGTCCAGGTCAAAATGACTTACCAATTTCTACAACCGTACCAGAAATACAGTATAGGAAACAAGTTTTTAACATACCAGGTAATTACTATACATATGATAATGCGAAAGCAATTTGTAAAGCATATGGGTCTGAATTAGCAACATATCAACAAGTAGAAGATGCATATAAGAATGGTGGTGAATGGTGTAATTATGGTTGGTCAGAAAAACAAATGGCATTATTCCCGACTCAACAAAATACATTTAATAATTTACAAAATATTAAGGGTCACGAACATGATTGTGGACGTCCTGGAATAAACGGTGGTTATATAGCAAATCCAAATGTTAGATTTGGTGTTAATTGTTATGGAAATAAACCAAAAATAACAGAAGAAGAAGATGAATTAATGAAAATATCTTCTCCTTATCCAGAAACGATACAAGACATTGAATTTCAGAAAAAAGTTGATTATTGGAAAAATCATATTGATGATGTTCTTGTTTCACCTTTTAATCATAACAGATGGGGTGAATAATTAGTGTATAATATTTTTATAAACAATATAAAACTATTATAACGTTTTATGTAACAATGGAAAATAGTAAGACAGTATATTTCAAAACAGATGATAACAGAATTGTAAATGAAAACTGTATAAGATGGGTAAAAAAAATGAGTGATTGTTTAGAAGTTTGTATCAAAGTATCTGGTTGTAATCTAAAAGATAATGGAGATACACATAAAATATGTAAAGTAAATAATCCAGATAGTTATAACAAACTGAATGAACATTTTGAATAAAAATACTCATTTCTAAATCTATTTATGAAGTCTCTTTTTACTTTTTTTATTGCTGCTTTGGACTGGGTATATTTTTCTTGTTTTTTTCTTATTCTTTGCTGTATTTTTCTCTCTTAATTCATTGTCGTGAACTTTTACGAGTGACAATAATTTTTCATGTAACTCTTCTTCAACAAACTCGTCGTCATCGTTCACATGATCATTTGTAACGCCGCCTCCTTTTGTATAAGAATAAGCAATCGCCCAATTGGGTACTACAAGATTGTCGAACAAATCTGATACATTTTGTAGGTTACCACCATTTTGACCATTTTGACCATTTGTGTTATTTAATGTAATAATCGGGGACATATTGTTTTGCATCATTATTGATTTTATACTGAAACCTCCACTATAAATACCATTTTCTGTACTTTTATTATATATCAATTCATCTGGACCAATATAATTATCTATACTATAATTCGAAGTCGTCGTCATATAAATTATTATAAGATTAATTAATTATTCGAAAATCGCTTTATTTCTTGAATAACCCGAATATCTCTATTGTTTTTGATATGGAGAATAATTCTATCTAATTGATCTTTATTCTTGATTATTTCGCCTAAACTTTTTTCGAGATATCTAAATGAAAGCGGTGAAGCTATTTTTGTATTTACAAATTTTAATTTTTCTTTGCTAGTTGTAATAGCAGAGTTTAACATATTATTATTAGTAGCGTGGGCTGTTATATTTTTTTCAAGCACATTTTTTTTATCTCTTAATTCTTTTATTTTTTCGCTGTACATTTTGAGTTGATTATCTAATTGAATCCATTGTTGTATATTTTGTTCAAAACTCATTATTATTTACTAATAATATAATATACCATAATTTTACATAAAAATTGATTTTATGTAAAACATCGAACTATACGAGTTTATTTACGATATTTACGTGTCATTTTGTGTTTCAAAGATTTATGCTTTCTTCTTCCAAAAGTTTGTTGTAATCCAAGAAGACCAAAAGGAACAATAGCTTGTCTTAATACTTGGCCAAAATAACCACCTCGTTTACCTTTTCTATGTTTCATACTTGTAGTACGTTTCGTTAGACGGCGTTTTGATCCACCTCTTAACATTTTTGGTATGTTTTGCCCTTGTACTCCAACAATATTATTACTAGGGTTACTTGCGTCTAGTCCTGTCTGTGAAAATACTCTGTTAAACTGATTAGTGACGTCGGGACCGTTTACATATACACCATAAGAAGCAGCTGATGAATATGGTTCGCCCGCACCTCCTTTCTTATTTCCACTATGTTTGTATCCGCCATATTTCATCTGATTATCAGCACTGTATGGTAGATTAATATCAGCATTTCCGCCTTTTTTATTTCTATAAGAACGTTTTGTCATTTATATAATTTACGAAGAATAAAAATAATTTAAAAATGTTTATTACGCAGAATATAAATTAATAATAATAAAATTGCTAAAATCATGATAAAAATGATTAGTACTAAAGTTACCGTAATATAAATATAAGGATATATTTCATATAAAATAAAATCAATTAGAGGTTTCAACATTTGTTTAAATTCATTCTTTATATCATCTCTTTTTAAAATATCTAAACATTGTTGTACTAAAGATTCTCTCATAATAAATAATAATATAAATTTAATTGCTTTTTTGCGTGTTATTTAATTTAAAATTTTCTATTATTTCCATAATAATGAATAATATTATTGAACCAAATGATAATTTCGATTTTTCTAAATTAACTTTAGGAGCCCCGAATGGAATCCAAGGAGGTGCTTATTTCACAAAAATATTACATAATAACTCACCTTTATACATTCAAACCACTAAAAGTTCAACTAGACAAGGCTTTGTAAAATCAGGAAAAAAATATTATTGTGATCTTATCTTTGACAATAATTCAGAAACTCTTATGAGATGGTTTGAAAATTTAGAAGAAACTTGTCAAAATTTAATTTTTGAAAAAAGCGAAAGTTGGTTTCAGAATTCTTTAGATAGAAGTGATGTTGAGAGCGCTTTTAATTCAGTTATACGTATTTACAAGTCTGGAAAATATTATCTACTAAGAACCAATGTTAAAATTAATACAAACAATGAACCTGCTATAAAAATATATGACGAAAATGAAGTGTCTTTAACAATAAATGATATAAACACTGAAACGAATATGATTTCCATTTTAGAAATCCAGGGTATTAAATTCACCTCTAGAAATTTTCAAATTGAAATTGAATTGAAACAGACCATGGTTTTAGATAATAATGAACAGCTATTCAATAATTGTTTAATTAAGACAATGAAGCGAAATGGTGATGACAAGAACACTATTACTTTAGAGAACAAAAATAATATTGAAACATATAAGGATGAAATGACATGTAATGATATTATTGAATCGAACGATATTATTGAATCGAATGACAATATTGAGAATAATTTAGGAAATACTTCCGTTATCGAAGATAACGATATTCGTGAAAATGACAACGATGACAACCATGACAACGATGACAACCATGGCAACGTTGACAACGTTGACAACGTTGGCAATGATAAAAATAGCATTATAGATGGTAATGTAGAAATTCAAATAGAAGATTTAAATATAAACAATTTGGATATTTCGGAAACAAATAAAGATACACTTAAGGAAATTGATTTAGATGTTAGTTTAGAGAACAATTTAGAAACATTTACTTTAAAAAAACCCAACCAAGTTTATTACGAATTATATAAGGAAGCAAGAAATAAAGCAAAATTAGCAAAAAAAGCAGCAATTATCGCTTATTTAGAAGCAAAAAATATTAAAAAAACATATTTACTTGATAATATTGATAACAGTGACGATGAAAATGAAATAGACGAAGAAATTGATGAAGTTTCCGAAAGCGAATTAGAAAACTTATAAGTTTAGGATTTTTGTAATGTTTAGAATAAAAGCCTTTTTATTTTTTAATTAAATGTGTAATTAAAAAATTATTTTATCATTAATTTTATATAATGACTGTATCTTTAAAGAAGCTATGGAACGAATATGGTATTGGAGCTATTATTGTTTTATTAATTATAGCCTACGGTGTTAGTTTATTTGTCAAATATATCTCATCTAAGGGAATGGTTGGTTATGAATCAAACGCAGTTATGTCAAAGCAATACAAAAATGTTTCACAAATGAACAATACTGGAGTTGTTCCTGCTAATCCACAAGGTCAAAATGAAGTTTTTGCTTCCGCTAATGGTGTACAAACAAGTATGCCAGGAATTCCTTCATCATGTTCCCAACCAAATATACAAAATCCTGCTGAATTATTGCCAAGAGATAGTAATAATGAATGGGCTAAATTAAACCCATCTGGTAAGGGTGAACTTGCTAATGTCAATTTATTAAAAGCAGGATACCATATTGGTATTGACAGTGTTGGACAAACTTTAAGAAACGCTAACTTACAAATTCGTTCCGAACCTCCTAATCCACAATTGTATGTAGGACCATGGAATTTAAGTACAATTGAACCTGATTACATGAGACCTCCGCTTGAATTAGGCTCGGGTCCACAATAATTATTTGATTTATAAAAAAATTGAATTAGAAATCAATAAATTATATATGGTAAAACATCATATATAATTACATCATGGGAAGTTTCATATCATCACATAATATGTATACTGGTAAATATTTTGAAAAATCGTGTTATATTTGTAATAAAAATATAAGTGATACTAGCTATGTAATTTGCGTACGTTGTAAAATAAGGTTACACGACAATTGTCAAGAAATACATTGCGCCAATGATAATTATTGCGTTTGTCCAAAATGTCAACAAATTGGTAGTTTAGGTAGTGTATATCAATAAAACCTGTAAGTACATAAAAATTATATTTTATCTATTTCATATAATGAAACATTTTGATAATAATCATTATTTTTTCATGTTTTGTACAATGATCCTATCTGGTTTATTATCAACAATGAATGTATGGGTTGATAAGTATACCGACATAAGAGTTAGTATAAATGACCTTTATATGATATTTCTTATGACAGGGTGGATGTTTTTATTTATGGGGTTGTTTGATAAAAATATAACTATAATTACAATAGGTTTATTATTTGTAATAACTAGCATTTGGTGTATCAGAGCCCAGTTTTTGATAACAGAAAATCAGTATAAATTAGGGATGATTCCGCATCATTCAATGGCTGTTCATATGAGTAAACAATTATTGAAAAAACCAAATAACATACGACCTTTTCTTGAAAATATAATAAATACACAGGAAAATGAAATCAAAATATTACAAAAAAATAATAATGAAGCAAAATTTTATAACTAATGATTATTACACCGACCGGAAAGAAAAATGAGACAAAACGCAGTTATGATTTGTATATTTTATAACTATGTTTCAAGTAATTTGTTAAATGTTCTTTTGTTATTTTCTTTTCTAAAATATTAGAAATTACATTATAAATATCTTCATAAGTATTTGGACTTTCTTTTTTGATATAATGTTTTAACTGACTAAAAAATTCCTCTATACTATTTGTTTCTGGATGGTAAGGAACACTATATAACAAATTGTTATTATCGTATTCTATTTTTTCTCTTATTAGTTTTGATTTATGAATAACAGCATTATCCATTATTACCAAATAATTTTTATATTTGGATTGAATAAACTCGTCATAAAAATCCAAAATGTCTGTAGTTTTTACTCCTCCTTTTCTTTCAGGATACAATTTCCAACCAACCACTTTATCAGCACTTATAGCGCACAATAAATTAAAGCGTTTATAAGGATATTTATTTGTCTTTTTGATTACTCTTGTTCCACTTTTACTTCTTCCATAGGTAAGTGTCATATTCAAATAAATAGAGGTTTCATCCAAACAAATTGTTCTTTTGTAATCAAAATCGTTTAACTTTTTATAAAAGGTTTCCAAATCTTCCTTTTCTTGACCTTCTTTTTTTCAGGATAATACTTACTTCGTAATCTTTTTCTGGTAAGTTTATGTTTGTGTAAAATATTATAAATACTCATATCTGTAAGATGAACCTTGAATTTTTCATTTACCAGTTTTGATAATTCCCATAAAGTCGTTGTATTGTATTTTCTTACATAATCTTTTACAAATTTTTCAATTTCAGGTGTTATTTTGAGGTTGTGATTTTTACGAGTTTTTCTGTTTATATTTCCTTTATTTTTGTATGTTTTAATCCATCTTGCTAATGACTGAAATTTACACTTGAATATTTTACAGGTATTACGCATATCTTCTTTATTTTCTAAATAATATTTTACAGCAGTTTCTTTATAATCTTCTGTATGATGCTTCATAATAAATATTTATAAAAAATATTAAAAATATTTAGTTATAATAATATAATAATATGAATGAAGATTATAAAATAGAAAATGAGTTGTTAAAACAACGTATAAATGAATTAGAAGAAAGATTAAAAATATATACTTGTGGTAAAAACCATAAAAAATATTATGAAAAAAATAAAGAAAAGGTTATGGAAAATGGTGCGAATTATTTACAAAAATTAAAAGAAGAAAATCCTGAAAAATTAAAGGAATATAGGAAAAGAGCATATCAAAAACGAAAAGAAAAAATGAAACAAGAAGAAAATATAATTGAAAAATAAAAAAGAGGAACATATTGTTCCAAATTTTTATTTTTATAGAGTATTTTATTTATCTTTTTGCCAATTACAAATATAACTTTCAAAATCATCTCCATTATTACTATTTTTTATTTGTAAATTTATTTCATAATTTTTTTCCTGAAATGCCTTTAATATTTCAGGAATTTCAACATAGTTTAATTTTATATTTTCTATTTTTTGTGATTTTGCTTTTACACCTAACAAACGAATTGCTCTTTTATGACCCTTACCTATTATATAAATCTTTTCAATATTTATTTTATTATATCTACATATAGCAGAAGTTATATCATAAATAGTAAGCATTCCAATACCTTCAACTTTATCACAAATATTATATACAAATAATAATATTTCATTGAAACTTTTACTTGTAAATTGTTGTAAGTTATGTTCTTGGAATTCTGTTTTTGCGAGAACATTATTGCGTAATACCTTTTTCCAACGGCAATGGTCTATTGCTTCTTGAAATATGTATCTTTTTGAACTACGAGAACAGGACATTTTTTAATAATCTTAACTATTTTATGAATATAGAATATAAATGAAAAAGTATTTCAATTTTTTATTTATAATATGAAATTTTTGTTTTACTAAAAATATTTAGGAATAAATAATTTTGCGGAAAAACTATTTAAAATTAAATTCTTTTATAATTATATAGGATGACTTCCAAAAAAGAACCTCCTGATAAATATCGGTGTTTGAAACTTCCTATTACATCTATTATTTATGACAACAAAGAAAAAGAAGTTAAGGAAAATATGGAAATCTTACAAAAAGCAATTATTAGAACAAATGCTATTACCAGTAAAACATATTTTTTATTGCGATTATGGGTTCTTCATAAGTATCATAATAACCAAGAAATACCTGAAATTACAACAGATACTATTTCTATGTGTATGAAGTCAGTAACGAAATCATCTTCAGGACAAAAACCTAAAGGAAATAATGCTATTTTATTACAAGAATTTCGTATTCTAAACACATTTGAATTAGAAGATGGTAGTAATTTATCATCTATTTTAGATTACTATTCTACAACTATGATTACATCTATAGAAAATAATATTAAAATGCGATTTTTTGATTATATCAAACGCTTTGTAAATTGTTATTTCAAACATATTTACCAAGAAAAAATGGAAAATAAAGAATTCAAAAAACAACTTTACAAAGAAATCAATTTAGTAAAAAATGATATACTCAATAATACTCTTACTTGTGATGAAAAATATCATAGTTGGTTAAAAGAAAATCGGTATAAGATTGTTCCTGAAACATATGAAACCAGTTATTATTATGATATTAAAATTACACCTTATAAATATTTGAAACATATGATTTTTATGTGTTTGGAATTAGAGAAAATAGAAAGAAAATCTTTCCAGTTTTTTCCCATACAAACCAACGCTATTCCAAGACATATTCAAGTAGATACAAAAGCATTAGTGGAATTATTTGTAGAAACTGAAAAACACCAAAAGTTATTAGATGTTTGGATTAAAGAAACAACAGAAATACAATCAGGAAAAAATAAAGGAAAACCAAAAAATAAAACAAAAGGAGATTTGTATAATTGTTTAGAACAAAATAAAGAGTTTATTTGGGATACATTTTTCAATATAACACAAAAAATAAAGAGTTATGTTTTTGATTATACTATTATTACAGATGGATTTTCTACTTCTTTAAGATTTTTACATAAAGATTTTGTAGAAGAAGAACAATCTAAAAAAGAAAAGAAAAAAGCAGGAAAGAAAGCATTACAAGGATTAACAAAAGAACAAAAAGACAAAATCAAAAAGGAAAAGATAATTATACAAAAGGAACAAGCAAAAAAGAAACGATTAGAAAATAAAGATAAACCTAAAAAATCCAAGAAAGAAGAAAAACAAGAAAATCCAGAATTTCATTATATTGATGAAGTTCCAAAAGAAATATTGGAAGGGAAACATATTTTTATTGACCCAGGAAAAAGAAGTTTATTTTCTATGATGGATGATGATGGTAATCATTTTTCTTATACAAACAGACAATATCTAAAAGAAACAAAAAGATTAAAATATCAATCATTACTGAAAAATTACAAAGACAGAATAGGAATAACTGAAATAGAAGAAGGATTAAATAAATATAATTCTAAAACCTGTAATATAGAAAAGTTTCAAGAATACATAACCGCAAAAATAAAAGCAAATAAAACATTAGTTCAGTTATATCAAGAACTACAATTTCGTCAATACAAATGGTATTCTTACATAAATAAGAAACGAACAGAAGATAATATGGTGAATAAAATAGCGAAGAAATATAGTAAAGACCATATAATTATCATAGGAGATTGGAGTATAGGAAAACAAATGAGAAATTTTATTTCAACACCAAACTTAACACTAAAAAGGAAATTACAAGAGCATTTTAAGGTGTATAATATAGATGAATTTAGAACTTCTTGTTTATCTTATAAAACAGAAGAACCTTGCGAAAATTTATGCTTGAAATTCAAGAAAGACCCAAAACAAAAAGAACGGAAGATACATTCTATCCTAACATATAAAATGGAAAATAATAGGAAGGGGTGTATCAATCGTGATAAGAACGGATGTAAGAATATCCAAAAAGTATTCAAATCTTATATGGAAACAGGAGAAAGACCTGAAAAGTATAGAAGAGAATACAA
>Ga0114963_10001828_pt1 | contig 14502 bp, 25 predicted proteins | sample C_131016_EF_Meta_FD_87019 | JGI IMG/M metagenome (GOLD analysis project Ga0114963, IMG submission 87019) | Freshwater microbial communities from Lake Croche, Canada to study carbon cycling - C_131016_EF_MetaG | ecosystem: Environmental > Aquatic > Freshwater > Lake | place: Lake Croche, Canada...
ATGGACGTACCCACACTTATAGCAAAAAAATGTGATGAAATCAAAGAACTACTTATCACAAAAAATAGGAAATACGGCAACTCCGCCCTTGAACCAGTAAGTATCTTCCACAAAGGTGATACAGGAGATGCACTCAAAGTTCGCATAGACGATAAACTATCAAGGGTACTAAACCAACAAGAAGACGAAGATGAAGATGTTATAGACGACCTTATAGGCTATCTAGTTCTATATAAGGTTCATCTATATTTAAAGAATAATAAGCTGAAGAAATCCTAATATCCCGTTTTTTGTGATATCATGAAGTCAATGGATTCTTCTACAAAATATGTTAAAGCTTTCCTATGTGAATGTGGTTGTGCTTGGAGTATTGATAAGTTTAACCCCCAAAAATGCTGGTTTTGTGGTGCAATAGGACCACACGAAGTTAAAACAACTTCTCCAGTAACACCAAAGATCTTATCAATATCATCAAAGCTAACAGAAGAACAATTATTCTCCAATATTGAAGAGGTTCAAAGATGAGTTGGGAAAAATACAACGAATGGTTAACATACGGTGTCGCAAAAGGGTGGATTTCAAACCCGGTATGTGACACACACGACGGAATACCGATGAGTGACAAAGAAATAGAAATGTGGGATAATGGAGATGACCCGTGCGTCCCAGTAATTCGCCTCTACGGTCATGAAATCGTATTTAATGACAAACAAATCCCTGACAATCACCCCGTTCTATGATAAAATAATCAATCGGAGGGCGATAAACCCTAAGCAGCACAAGAAAAGACCCCCGAAGGGGTCTTTTCTGCCATACAAAACATGATAAACTTGACAAATGACAAAACTAGTACTATCACTTTGTGACAAAACAGGGAACATCGTCCAACCGTGGCTGGAAGCAGGCTACGAATGCATGATCGTAGACACACAACACCCCAAAGGAACCAAAAAAACCGGAAATCTCACCACAATCGGTGCTGACATCACCAAATGGCTTCCACCAAGAACAGAATACGAAATAGTATTCGGATTTCCACCCTGCACAAACGTCGCAGTCTCCGGCGCCCGATACTTCCACGACAAAGGCCTCACAGGTCTAGTCGAAGCCCTCCAAGTCGTAGAAGCCTGCGTAAAAATCGCAGAATGGTCCGACGCACCATACATGATCGAAAACCCAGTATCAACCATCTCAACATACTGGAGAAAACCCGACTACATCTTCCAACCAACAGACTACGCAGGCTACCTAGACAACCCAGAAGAAGAAGCCTACTACAAACGCACCTGCCTATGGACCGGAAACGGCTTCATCATGCCAGAAACAAAATATGTACAACCAACCAACAAAAACAAACTCAACAACCTACCACCAAGCGCCGACAGAGCCGAAAAAAGATCGGTCACACCCAACGGATTCGCCAAAGCAATCCACCAAGCCAACAAAAAGTAACACAACCGCAACAAAAAACCGGCCAAACCCCCATCGCCACAAAAACACCACCATGATACACTAAACACATGGACGAAAACACCGAACAAAACACCGGAATCACACTCGGCACCATCATCATCAGCAAAGTACTAGACGAAGACGGACACCTCGGCATCGAAATTGACACAGACGAAGAACTCGCAGCCTACGAAACCATCGGAATGCTCACAATCGCCCTCCAACAAGCCAAAAAAGACGCCGAATACGAATACGACTACGAAGAAGAAGAATAATGACCCCCACAATCATCGAAATCGAACCCGAAACCATCCCCATCCCCGACTATCCCGACGAAATCCAATGGGACGACGAACCCGACGAAGCCCCAAATTGGGACATCTAGCCCCCAACTGGGACATCTAGCCCCAACACACAAAAAAACAAAAAAAGCAACCCCCCGCCCCTCAAGCACACCCCCAGCTTGAAGGGCAATTTTATTTGTCAAACCAAAAAAAGACAAAAATTTAACACACGCTCAGACAAGGCTGCCCTCTATCCCAGATCCTGGCTTCCCCACTAAACTGGTGGGGTACAATCCCCACCGATCTGGTGGAGATTGACCTCGAGCTCCCCTAGCACAGTTCGGCCGACGATGTGGCCGAAATCGGTGTGACATATGACCACCAAATCCGATCAGAAATCGGCCCCAAAACTGGCGCGGCCCCCCCCCCGCGGGTGTAGTCTGACTACGCAGTACCGAGGTGCCGGACCGACCGGCACCCACTCACCGAAAGGGTCAGCCATGACCAACGCAACCACCACCACCACCACCACTCCCCGACCGGCGGATATTCCGGCGCTCGTAGAGTCGTGGGTCATGTTCGCCGGAAGCATGGCCGACCTGCGCCACGGCTACACGCCCAACGCCAACGCCCACGCCCGCGGCTACCTCGCACTCATGGCATCACCGGCTAGCCGACTCCACGGAGTCATCCGATGGATTGCCTACTGCGGTCAGAACGATGCCGAGGTGTATTGCACTGATGTGTTCAACAACTACGTCGAAGTAACCGCTCACAACGCTACCGGCGCTAGCCTCACTGCCACCATCTACGAGGCGGGCCGCGTGAAGGTTCAAACCACCACGTTCGATGGTGGCTGCGAAATCACCCAACACGGTACCGTCACGATGCCGGAAGCGGCTGCGCTCCTCCGCTGGTTCACCGGCTCCAACTTCCCCACCGGCTCCGGCTGGTGATACCGGCAGGGTCCGGCACTCCGGTGCCGGACCCGCTCCGGTAGTCCTTCCACACCAACAAACCAACCAACTAGAACAGATAGGAATACACAATGAACACCAACCCGAACACCACCACCACCACCATCCGACTCTCGGCCGAGACCATCGCCTCAGTCGTAGAGGCTCTACTCACCGAGGCGGATTACAGCGTCCCGATGATGCATCACTCCGATCGGATTGATACCACCATCACCATCCTCAACACTCTCGGCTACACGTTCTCATCGGCAGTGTGCGCTCCGGGATTCATCGATCAGAACGGTCGGGGCATCCACGGCCACACCAACGGAAACTACTACACGATGGTGTCCCCACACCATGATCTGATTCCGGTTGTCTACCTCGCCCGAGACACTGGCCGAGTGTCGATCTGACCGGCAGGGTCCGGCACTCCGGTGCCGGACCCACGCTGTCCTTCCATCCCAACCCAACACCAACCAGAACACACGAAAGAGAACACAATGACCATCAACCCGAACACCGCGAACATCTGCCACATCGCCGATGAGTTTCTCATCGAAACATCCGAGCGCATCGGAATGCCATTGGCCGACAACTGCCACTACTGTGCCAGTGAACCCATCGGCGCCATCGTCACGGATGGGGAGATCACTGGATGGCATCCGACATATCAGAACATGGATTCGGGAGATCTCATCTGCCGAGAGTGTTCCGATGCATTCCTGAATCCCGGCGACTGGCTCTGACCCGACGGCTGGGCCTGTGGAAAACTCACTCCACAGGCCCAGGCTCGTTGTCCACAGGGTTTTCCCCAGCCCTGTGGACAACCACTGCCTCCAGGATCTGCGCCTGTGGACAAACCTGTGGACAAACCTGTGGAAACTGTGGACAACCACTCAGCCTCTGTGGACAACCATGTGGACAACAGTTTTCCACACCCTCATCCACAGGCAACCTGTGGACAACCCTGTGGAGAACTCCCCTCACCTGTGGACAACTTCTCCCCGCCTGTGGAAAAACCTGTGGACAACCGAAAGTTATCCACAGCCTGTGGAAAAACCTGTGGATGGCGGCCGTGCGTGCCATCCTCGTTCCTCGGATGCACGGCCGCCGCCTGTGGATAACCCTGTGGACAAAAATTTAGCTCAAAATTCACCAAGAATTCATCTTCATAAAAAACAGATGAATTTTTGATGAACAAATGAATTCACCTTCTGTTCACCTTCCCACAATCCTATGTTCACTTGGGCCTGCAATACTTGTCTTTGTCGGGGGAGAGTCCACCGGCACCTAGCAAGGAGAAATCATGAACACTGTCTACTCCGCAGTCTCCGAGCCTGTCGGGTTCGTCATCGCATCATGCATCGTGGGAGCGTTTCTCACTCTCGCCCATTGCACCTACAACATCGTTCGCGATCTTCTGCGCTCGGGCGATCGCGTGGTTGTCGATGTTGAGACCACTGGCTTGGATGCCCATTCGGAACGGATCATCGAAATCGCAATGATCCGCATCGACGCCAAGGGTCGCGAGGTTCGTCGGTTCGTGTCACTGGTGAACCCGAACCGCGACACTGGTGCCACCGAGATTCACGGCATCACTGATGCGATGGTGATGCACGCTCCGACGTTCGCAGACATCGCCCCCAAGGTTCGGGAGATGATGCGGAACGCAACATTCGTGGCGCACAACGCATCGTTCGATCATTCGTTCATCGTGGTGGAATTGCACCGAGCCGGAGTCAAGGCTCCCAAGGTTGGCACGTTCTGCACTCTCGGAATGTCCCGACTCATGTTCACCGAGGGTCGTCACAACCTGAAGGCCACTGCCGAGCGGTTCGGGATTCACGTTCCGTTCAGCCATCGTGCCGAGGTTGACGCCGAGATCACCCTCGCAATCTTCCGGAAGATGATGAGCATCGGAGCCTGATCCACTCGGCCCCCGCCTTCGGGCGGGGGCCAGCAGCACCCAGCCTGTGGACAAACCTGTGGAAAAGTCGGCGGCGGGTGCTCCGCTTTCTTTTTCTGCGGAAGAATGCACCCGCCCAACATGAACATTCGGTGAACTTTAGGTTAACACATGGTGAATAAAACATTTCACCTTTTGTTCATCTTCTGTTCATTCAAAATTCATTCACATAAAGGGAAGGTGAACAGCAGGTGAATCTTCAACATTCACCCCGATTCCACCGTCCGTTCACCTTGCGTTCACTTGGAGCTGGTACCCTGACAACGTGAACAACGCACAGCAGCACCTCACCCCGACAGAGGCTCTGTCAGTCCCATCCACCGTCCCAACTTGGGCCATGCTCCTCGGTGAAATCACCGTGGATAACTTCTCTGGAACAACTCTCCAGACGGCTCTCGTTGCGCTGAACACAATCGCACCCACAAGCGCGAATCACTTTGGGTGTTCGATCATCAAGATCGCCCACACTGTCGATTCACTCGGTGGCCGCATTCAGTCCACATGGGTGCATGGTGGCAACGTGACAATCGACATCGGCCACGGATACAACCATGCCGAGATGACCATCCATCCCGATGGGATCTGGATGAGTAGAACGCTGGACTACTGGAACGAGCACGACGATACGCTCCTCTCGGCTCTCCGAATCATCCGGAAGTACATCACCGGAGAGTGATCCACTCGGCCCCCACCTTCGGGTGGGGGCCAGCAGTTCCCAACAGCCTGTGGACAAGCCTGTGGAAAACATTGCCCGACGACGGGCGCCCCATATTCTTTTCCAATGGGAGAATGCGCCCGCCGAACATGAACGGAAGATGAACAAAAGATGAACATATGATGAACAAAAGAATTCATCTTCTGTTTACCTTCCATTCATTCAAAGTTCACTTTGATGTGCTAGCTCATTCCCACCAACTTTGTGGGGAATGCAAACCCCACCAATCTTGTGGGATTTGAGAGTCTAGCTCATCTCACCAACCATTGTCAAGTCCAAACAGTGTGACATATGACCACAAAAACCTGGTGAAAATCGGCCTTCTGGCTTGCAATCCGGACGCAATCGGCACTAGGGTGATTCTGTGAACAACACACAGAAGTACCTCACCCCGCCAGAGGTTCTGGCAGTCCCCGCCACGGCAGCAGTCGCACGCCTTGGCTCCGTCCCCGCATGGGTTCTGTTTCTTGGCCATATGTCTGACTGTAGCGGCGCATCTAGCATGAACGCCGTTCGCACCTATGATGCTCTGCTTCGTATGGGCATCAGTGAGTCGGTTCGTCACATTGCAACACATGTCACCAATGTTGGCGGATTCATTCATTCTGTGACCGTCATAGAGGACAACGGCGTTGCGATAATGTCAGTCTTCCGAACCGACGATTCCAGCGTCGATGACCGTTGCACACAAGCAAGGGTCTACACAGACGGAACTGTATCGTTCCTTGATGAGACTGACACTCTCACGGAAACAATCATCGACATCCGCCACTGGATTTCGGCAGTCTGATCCCCAGCCTGTGGACAACTCCCCAGCGGAGTTGTCCACAGGCACCACAACAATCCACAGCCTGTGGACAAACCTGTGGAAAACCGGGCGGCGGGCGCCCCATTGTCTTTTCTGATGGGAGAATGCGCCCGCCGAACATGAACGGAAGATGAACAAAAGATGAATATATGGTGAACATTGAGCTAACAGAACATGAACAAAAAAGTTCACCCAATGTTCATCTACATAAAGAAACGATGAACAGAAAGTGAACAAAAAGATTCATCTTCTGTTTACCCAAAAACCATTGTGCGTTCACTTGGCTCCTGTACCATGACAACGTGAACAACACAAGCGGTACCTCATCCCAGCCGGAAACTCCGGCAACCCCATCCGAACTCATGCTGAACGGCATCATGCCGAAAGTGACAGCATTCAACGCAGTAACGTGGAACGACTCTGCAGGAGTTGAGATCTTCCTTGGGGGAATCCTCATCGCAACAATTTTTATCACCCGCCCAACTGTTGGCATGGAGCATGACTGTTACGATCATGAGACGCGAACATGGTGCGATGAAGACGAATGCGTCTCACCCGTTCCATACTTCGAAGATGATCTCCTCATCGAAGTCAAGACCCACAGTCGTCGCGAAGATGGTTTCGGAATCACAGTAGAGTGACCCACTCGGCCCCCGCCTTCGGGCGGGGGCCAGCAGTTTTCCACAGAGTTATCCACAGCCTGTGGATAACCTTTGCCCGGCGCGGGCGCTCCGTTTGCTTTTCGACGGATCAGTGCGCCCGCCGAACTAGAGAACATTTCTAGACAACTTTGAATGTGCGTGGTAGCACGCAAAACACTTGACAACAACTGTCGCCATCCCTAAACTGCTCCTCATGGGAACCACCCACACCAAAAAGCTGGTAGACACTCCAGCCCGCAACACCAACATCAGCCAGCCGGTATCCGCCCGCTACCTCATCGGATTTTTCACTCTGATGCTTCGCAACGGATGGACCGGCCCGAACGGTATCACCAAGCCAGTCTTCGGTAACGAGGCCGAAGCTTCGATCCGCTACAGTGATGAGGTTCGCACCGTTGCATCACTGTGGATGGTCCGTGGCGTAGAGCGAGCGCACATCGGAATCTACGCCACCGAACAAGATGGATTCTCCGGAGTGGAAATCCTCAACGCTGCCATCAAGGGGACCGATGGCCGAACCACCAAGATCGACGAACCGACATACTCGGATGTCATCAGGTTCTTCGATCTAGCCTGATCCACTCGGCCCCCGCCTTCGGGCGGGGGCCAGCAGTTTTCCACAGGCTGTGGACGGCGGCCGTGCGTGCCATCCTCGTTCCTCGGATGCACGGCCGCCAAATATAGATATCTTCTCCAGAGAAATAGAATGTGCGTGGTAGCACGCAAATCTTCCCGATTGACTTGCGCCGAATCCCCAACTGTGGGAGACTTTCGTCGTGAAGAAATACACCACACAGTGGGTACCCACCCCCACCCAAGGCACATCCACCGACGATGGAGAGTTCTTCGGAACCATCGTCCACGATCAGAATTGGCGATCAGACTCATGGGTCGTGCGCATCTTCAAGCACGATGGAGTCCGCTACGAGTCCGCAGACTACGAGGAGTTCGACGATCTCATTCGAGCCGAAATGTGGCTCGAAGGCGTCCTCTGGGCGCTTGAGCGAGATCTCTGATCCACTCGGCCCCCGCCTTCGGGCGGGGGCCAGCAGTTTTCCACAGGTTTATCCACAGGCGGCCGTGCGTGCATTCTTCGTTCCTCAGAATGCACGGCCGCCAAATATTGTTGCATAAATATTCATTCTTGAGTGTATTCCTGGTGCATATCGAAACACTATGGGAAACACTTGCACTGACAACTTGAATCGACTACCATTCCTTGTGCGTGGCATGGTGTCACGCACGAACCGGAGGTTCCCATGTCCGAAGTCACTTCCCCCGCCACTTGCAACATCTGCGGCCAGATTGCCGAAATCTGGACTCCCGATCGCGGGCCGGAGTACGCGCAGATGATGACTGATCACGGCGCCTACTGCGCGACATCCGGCGAGATCGACCGCGACTCGGCCGGTGACGGCGTGTGGTGGATCTCAGTGTACGATGTCTGCTCTGAGTACGGCGGACCCGAGGAGGGTGGTTGGTGGTTCACCACGCGCAAGCGTGTCGCCTCTCGTCAGGTTCCGAGTCTGGACAAGGCGTTCGAATGGATCGAACGATTCGAAGATGGCAACCCTCGCGTGTTCCCCACGCTCACCCAAGAGCCGGAAGGCTATTTCAGCGTTCGCATCATCCGTGGCAACTGCGGGCCGGATCACGATGATGACAACAGCTATTACGAATGAACCACTCGGCCCCCGCCTTCGGGCGGGGGCCAGCAGCACCCAGCCTGTGGACAAACCTGTGGATAACTTTTTCGCGGCGCGGGCGCCCCGCTATCTTTTCCTGCGGAAGAGTGCGCCCGCCGAACATGAACATTAGGTAAACAATACCTGGAATACGTGGGAAAACACTACACGCACTGTTGGAACTATGGTATCGTTTGCCATCGGCACAACGGGTGCCGGTACGACTGGAGGTTGTCATGTCCGATATTCTGATGGAGACGAATCTTTCCGTGGCGCAGATTGCGTCGCTCTCCCCAATCCCCCGAACCCTGTGCTGGCGCATGATGCGCATGGGCTACAGGGTTGACGCACCCGTGAGCACGATCACGATGCACGACAACGGATCATGCACAGAGTTCATTCAGTTCGTCCAGTCGTATGGGAATGGGTTCACAACCATCACAACAACATTCCACACTTCGATAACAACGCGACTGATCGACTTCACCATTCATCACCCCCACGGCGGATCGACTTCCATGCCGCTAGACATTCTTTCACTGTGGTCCAACCCTTCCGCTGGTGGTTTCGATTCCAACGAACAGGAACTGATCGAACGCCAAGGGCGAGAGAATGCCGGAATCGAACTGGCCGAACAGTTCGACACGCTGGAAGACCTCTACCGCCAAGAGGACGCCACGGTCCCCGAAAGCGTGTACGGCGCTCGCCTGTGGTTCGTCAACAACGGCTACATGGACTGATCTCACAAGGGAGGTGAGGTACCGGCAAAGCGCCCTCGGGAGTTTCCCGAGGGCGCTTCTGCGTTGTCGGAGAAACAGTTATCCACAGAGTTATCCACAGGCGGCCGTGCGTGCCATCCTCGTTCCTCGGATGCACGGCCGCCAAATATAGATATCTTCTCTAGTGAGATTTAGTGTGCATTTGGAGTTGACACGGCACCGATCCATCGTCTAGGGTTCACCCTATGGAAACCAACTACAGCCAACAACTACTAGAAACACTACGCGGCGTGAGCTTTCACCAATCAGCACGCCTAGTCAGTACCGTAGGACCAGTGGAATGGACCAATCGAACAGCTGTGCGAGACATGATCACCGCGCATTGGGAACTAGAACACAATCAGCCGGTGCTAGTCACTTTTGACGACAAGAACATTCCCATCGTCGCCTACCCTCGCAACTGGCGCAAGTATCTCAGCCTTAGAGAAATCACCAACGAGCAAATGTTGGATCTCATCGTCTACGGTTTCGACTACGATGAAATCTCAGAACTCTATCATGACCTCTTCAGCTTCTACCTCCGAGGATATCATGATGAACTGAATCAAATCTTGCGAGATGGACCCTACTTCCCCGAAACTCTCAAGCGAATAGAAGAGGAAACCGGACAGCGGCCCTGACAAGAAAAGCCCCAGCCGAAAGGCTGGGGCTTTGCGCTTTGCGGTCGTTCCTCTACACGCACTACCGTAGAGGAACGACCGCCGCAGGTGATCTGATTTGCGTCTTGGGTGGAATGTGTGCTAGGAACCGAAATGGCCCTACCATAGCTCGAGGGTACAGCGCAAGTCATTTCTGATGGTCAGATGTCACACTGAGAAATCTTGGTTCTAACCCCATTCTGAGTGGCATCCCCTAACTCACCTATGATACGGTACCTTCAGCGGTTGGGAGTGGCTCAACCGCAAACGTGAAAGGCAGTCCCCATGTCAGATGAGTTCATCTCCCCGAGTGAGTTCGCTCGCTCACCCCGAGGGCGCAAGACTGAGTGGAACGAAACACTCATCGCCACGCTCGCCAAGGTGACCCCCGCCAAGGGTGTCGTCCTCCGAGACAGCGTTGGCGCCGTCGCACAGGACGAGCGTCCCGCAACCTCCGCCATGATCCGGAAGCACTGGCGCCGTGATCGCACCGACGAACCGTCGATCAGTTACAGCGCCGACGGCATCCCGCAGGTGGAAGTCAGAAAGACCAAGGGCAAGCGCTAGCCCCAAGGTCTGCCCTCCCCCGCCCCGCCTCGGGGGAGGGCAGTAGCACCCCCCACAACCGACGCCCGCAGGCTGCCAGTCAGCCTGCGGGCGTTCGTCGTGTCTTCGTTCCTCAGACGACGAACGCCCGTCGCAGGTGATTGCATAATCATGCATAGTTGAGTATGCGCCCGAATCCGATTTGCACTCGAGCTTCGGCTGTGCTAGGGCCGAAAGTCGCCTAGCACATCGGCCAGGCTGACGCAAGCCATAACGGTGTGACATATGACCATCGCCATAGAGCCTTTCGATTAGGTTCTGACTCACCCCATAGACTAAGGTACGTCTTGTGGTTAGGGACTGGCCCTAGCCCAAGCGCAAGGAGCAACAATCATGGCAGACGAATTCGTCTCCCCCGCAAGTTTCGTCAAGTCGGCCCGAGGCCGAAAGACGGAATGGAACGAGACACTGATCGCGACTCTCGCGAAGGTGTCCGACAAGCAGGGCGTCGTCCTTCGGGATAGCATCGGCGTCGTGGACAAGGACGACCGCGCCGCGGTGTCGGCGTCGATCCGGAAGCACTGGCGTCGGGATCGCAACGACGAGCCGTCGATCTCGTTCTCAAACGAGGGCATCCCGCAGGTGGAAGTCAAGAAAGCCAAGCGCAAGCGTTAGACGCCCGCTAGAGCCACTCAGGAAGCCCCACGGCGATGCCGTGGGGCTTCTTGGCGTTCCCGAGCGGCGGGCGTTCCTGTGGATGAAGCAAAAACCCCACAGGAACGCCCGCAAATGTTGGAATAAACATTTAGCTAAACTTTAATGCAAATGTATAGCAAAACGTTTTCATAAACACTATGATCCCAAATCCAAACCGCGAAGCTGTTCACCTGATGTTTACCTGATGTTTATGCTCCGTTGGTTGTAGATCCTAGACCCTTCCGGCATACTTACCTCATCGGATTAGGGACTGGCCCTAGCCGATTCACTTAGGAGTAGTTATGTCTGATGAGTTCATCTCCCCCTCGGAGTTTGTCAAGTCCCCCCGAGGGCGGAAGACCGAGTGGAACGCCGACCTTCTCGCCACTCTCGCAAAGGTGACGGACAAGCAAGGCGTGCGCCTGTCATCTACCATTGGTGAGGTGGCAAGCGAGGACCGGCCCGCAGTCTCGGCCATGATCCGCAAGCATTGGCGAGCAGCACGCGCCGATGAGCCGTCGATCTCCTACGATGCCAACGGCATTCCGCAGATCGAGGTTCGCAAGGCCAAGCGCAAGCGCTAACGGCCCCCAAGCCCCTCAGGAAGCCCCACGGCGATGCCGTGGGGCTTCTTGGCGTTCCCGAGCGGCGGGCGTTCTCATCAAGAAGCAAAAGCCGATGAGAACGCCCGCAAATGTTGGAATAAACATAAAGGTAAACTTTAGTGAAAATCTAATGCTAAAAGCTTTCACAAACTCTTTGGACACAAAATCTATTTGAGACATCAGAGATTTGGATTTGTCGCAACCAGTCAAACATGATAGGGTACATCTGTCAGCAAGTCCCATCCCCAAGAAAAGGAACGATTTATGTTCAGAACAAAGGTAGCAACAGAAACTGTGAAGGGAATCATCGCAGTTATTGTGTTGATTCTTATCGCATTTGTTTACTCAGCTTTCTGTATGAAAGCTGAGGACGATTCTTACAATAGGAATCGTGAAAAGATTCAGATGATCATGGATCAAAACCGTATCGACAACAACAACGCACTAATCATGGGAGAAATGAAATGAGTAAGGAATACGCAAAGTTGTCAGTTGCAGCAAGAGAAAGGTTGGAGAATGACTTTCGTCAACTCCTCCTCACTATTCCTGCCTCTAAGCGTCGGGAGTTGGAGGAAACAGTTCAGACAGAATGTTTGTTTATTCTGAGGAATAAGTTCGTTCAGTTCGATGAGCATTGGAATGTCGATGCTCCTACTCTAATCGATTTGGAGGAGAAGTTGTGATAACTGTTTCCCTCCCGTTTTGTTTGATGAGAAAGGTGCATGATAATGCCTAACTGGTGCTACAATCATTTAGAAGTTCTTGGTGGAGATGAAGAAGGCTATTCGAGGAAAGATTTCTTTTCTCCAATAGACTTGGATAAACCAGAACCAACTCCCCTTCAGATTTACGTTCCAATGTCTGATTATCATAAGACAATGGAAGGCTTCAATGATGGTGGATATGGATGGTGTTATGATAACTGGGGTACTAAGTGGCCTGAAAGTGATTTCACTATCGAAAGTATTGACGATTATTCTTCGACATTTACTTTTGAGTCACCGTGGGGACCACCGATTCTGGGTTACCAGAAAATCTCAAAGATTTATCCTACCCTCTTCTTTCTTCATTACTGGCAAGAAGATGGTATGTGTTTTGCAGGTGTAGCTATTTATCATAATGGCCATATTCTTTTCCAGAAAGATTCAAAGAATGAAGATTGGCCTGTATGGTCAGAGGAATATGAATATGATTCTTCTGAATATCATGAGAAGCTTTATCAGTTGCATGATTCTTTGATGGGGGAAGCACAAGTAGTTCTCAAAGGTTTGATGCATATTGAATAGTTCTCATGGGGATGAGATAAAGGGAGGCCTTCGGGCCTCCCTTTTTTTATCTATTCGCTCAAATGTTTAGATTAATGTAAAGCTAAACTGCGGGCGTGCCGCTATCGCTTACTGTGTGATAGCACGCCCGCAACCTATAGCTTTACTTTATGCTAATGTTTATTACAAAATTGTATTTCAAAACAAATATCGTTAACCCTTTTCTAAAATGTATTCCATTTCATGCGGGTATGGGTGGACCACTACTCTAGCGTCCTTTCATTGCCCTCTAATTTCGTTTCTAAGGGCTTCAAATTGTGTTCCTATATATCTGCCCCATTTTCTTGCAAAATGTGTTGTTTTATTAGCTCGAGGGTATAGTTCTCATTCATTTATTCGAACAAATGTTCTATTTGTTTAGCTTTACAATTGAAAAAACATAGCGCTTTCGCTAACTCTAAACTCTTTCGAGAGACAAAAAAAGGGAAGCCCGAAGGCTTCCCTTTAAAAATACTACAAATATTAAGTTTTACTGTTTCACATGAAACAATTACAACTCATAATAACCTGGGGGAAACTCACTGAAATGTTTATATCCCAACAATATCTTCTTGGAGATACATTCATCATTAATAACAATAAACTCCCAATCCACTTTCTCCCACTTATTAGCAACTTCATCTCTTCGATGAAGAACATGATAAACAGTATCTGTAAAGTGGGGGGAATGAATAGTGATTTCCCAGCTAGTTTCTTCAACAATTACTTCTAACTCTATACCATCTTGATATATAAGATGATAATAGTAGTATTTGTTCATACGTCTAATCCTTTTGCTCGGAGTTTCATAATGTTATTCTTAAATGCTCTAGATGAAGAAAAAGCTGGTGTTGAAGGAAGAACTATAATATCTTCTTCATTATTGGGGGGATAGAACTGAATATGATTATTCTTGGTTTTAACTACCAACCACCCTTCCTTCCTAGCTTTTCTAACAATCTTCATGATTTCCTTATTAGACGAAATTTGGTTACCCATATGGTTTCACTTATACTCCTAAGGTAATAGAAAACAATTGATGTTAACGTTGAACTTGAATCTATAGTAAAACAATGTAAACCACGGGGTATCATTTAGATAGAACCACGGGGTATGTCACGTTATATCTCTTATATCATGACTTATGTTATTTGATATATCTGAGAGAAAGATGTTTAACGCCCATTCCCCGCAATTTTTGCTATAAATGGTACTAATCATCGTATGAGTCAAGAATATAGTATTCATAACCTTTAATTGGTTCCCATTCATCATCCTTAATTAAACCCGCATTACTTAAGTCTGTAGCCTCTTCAATAGCTTTTTCCCGAGAATGCTCCTCACCTTCAGGAAAATCAATATAAAGAGTGCAAGAATCACTTCTAACAATCTGAACAATATAA
>Ga0114963_10001829_pt1 | contig 14496 bp, 8 predicted proteins | sample C_131016_EF_Meta_FD_87019 | JGI IMG/M metagenome (GOLD analysis project Ga0114963, IMG submission 87019) | Freshwater microbial communities from Lake Croche, Canada to study carbon cycling - C_131016_EF_MetaG | ecosystem: Environmental > Aquatic > Freshwater > Lake | place: Lake Croche, Canada...
AGGGTCGTGAGCATGCCGAGCTGGGATCTCTTCGAGGAGCAGGACGAGGCGTATCGGGAAAGCGTGCTGCCTCAGGCGGTGACCGCGCGAGTCGCCTGCGAGGCGGCCTGCGGCTTTGGGTGGGATCGCTGGATCGGGCCGCGTGGCCGCTTCGTGGGCATGACGAGCTTCGGTGCGTCGGGCCCGGCGCCGGCCCTCTACAAGCACTTCGGCATCACCGCCGAGGCGATCGCCGCCGCCGCAAAGCAGTCAATGGCGGCGAAGTAGGCCGCAGCCGGCATTGGAACACTGGCAGCGGTTCGGGGCTGCTACGGCTGGTCTTCCGAGTCGCCGATGACGGCGTCTTCTTCATCGACGCCGGCGGCGATGTTGCCGTCGTGATTCTTGAAGAGGTGGTCCCCGGTGTGGAGGTCCGACGGCCCGAACCGCTTGATATGGCCATCTTCGAAGAGCACGTGGTGAAGGCCGTCGGGATGGTTGCTGCTTCGCTCGCCACCGTCGTTCGGGGCGTCGGCCATGAGCGGATGATGGGCTCGCCTGCGATCGCGATTCGGCTGCAGCTCGCCGGAGGCGTCGCGGTGGCCGAGCGTATAGCCATAGTCGCCCCCCATCGTCCGCACCATCTCCTCGAACTCCGGAGTGCCAACCGCCCGCTCGAGTTCCTCAAGCGTGGGCACACGGAACGTCCCGCTCCGAGAGAGTGGCGTGTCGGGACAGACAAGCGTGCCATCGTCAGCCACGAGCCGCTGATCGGAAACAAGCGTGGGGGCATACAGGCCGGCCCGAGACAATGGCCCGGTGCTAGGCGGGGTGGGGAAGACCCGGTGGGCATCGGCATAGCCCTGGAGCGCCCCCGACGTTTTCAAGAGATTCCGTTCCGCCCGCCGGGCGCGGGCCTGCGAGATCGAGTCGAGCAGCAGCGGCGCCACGAGGACACACGCGGCGAGCGCCGAAGCGGCGATGATGACGCGATCGATCCAACCGCGGGTGGCACGGCCTCGCGGCAGCGCGTCTTCAGCGGACATCCCCCGCGGCATCGGCAGCGGCCGGCCGTCTTGAATCCGTGCAGCAGCCTCCTGCTCCACGATGAACCGCATCGTCCGGCCAGCCAGGCCGGATGGCGCCGGCAGTACATCACGGTCCCCTGCCAACGGCTCGAGCGCCAACCGCAACTTCTCCAGATCGCGACGCAGTTGCGGTCCACGATCCGGATCAGCAAGGGCCAGTTCAACCGCCTTCGATTCGGACGGCTCGAGAGCCCCCAGGAGGTGGCCGACAAGATCTTCTCGCATAGAAAACACTCACATCAGTCGTGATTGGCGACGAACCATCGGTGGGGCGTCAGGTTCGTTGAAAGCACTCATCGTTCATCGTCTGTCGGTCTTGTCCTCGTTCAACGCTCATGGCCGCTTGCCTGCCATGACTCGTTCAGTTTCAGCAGGGCGGCGTGCAATCGGCTCTTCACGGTTCCCACCGGAATCCCCAACGCATCCGCCGCCTCGCGATACTTCATACCCTGGTTGTAGACGAGAATCAGGGCGCTCTTCAGTGGGTCGGGGAGTTCCTCGACCGCCGCTCGCACCCAGTTTTTCGCCTCCTCCTCCTCCAGCTTTTGACCCGCCGTCGAATCGCGTCCCGACAGCATCTCGACGAGCGAACCGACGTCGCCATCCCCGCCGGTGCGTTGATCGAGGCTCACCATCCGGTGGCGACGATTACGACGCTGGGCATCGATGGCTTGGTTGGTGGCGATCGTGTAGAGCCAGGGGCGGAACCTCCGGCCATCCTCGAAATTCTCCCGCTTCAGGTGAACCTGCAGAAACGTGGCCTGAAACACATCCTCCGCCATCTCCGCGCTGCCGAGGTAGCGACGGAGGTAGCTAAACAATTCGTGTTCATACCGGTGAACGAGCGACTCGAATGCGGCCGCATCGTCTCCTGCACAAACACGCCGAATCAGTTCCTCATCGGTCAGCCCCGCCCCAGGAACCAAAGATTGCGTCAACGGCTCGACAACCGAACCGCCGCCGGACCGGTCGTCGTGCCCTGAACTGGGGTGGGACTCGTGCAAATCCATCTGTCCTACGCGGGCACAGCGGGAAGGGTTCGCGAAAAAAAGAGCGCCGAAAGATCGCTTGGCGACCCCCTGGGAGGCAGACCGCCCACGTCCGAGTATAGCCACCATCGCGGGGGTGCGGGGAAATCCTGCCTCGCCCTCCCGGGCTTTCGGGGCATCGGTCTGCCGCGGCCAGATTTGACTTTTTTGGCCCATCTTTCGACATTCCGGCACCACGATTCTCGCAGCATCTGTGGCACAAGCCCCCTTCAACACGGACAAGGCCCCATGGGACAACGCCCACATTCCCGGCAGACAGCGGCCTACCGCTGGGCGACCTCTGGCGACATCAACGCTTTTTTTGGCCTCTCCATCGATAATCTCGCCGACCTGGTACTGGCGGTCTCCCTGCTGGCGACCGTGTTCGATTATCCGATCCAGTTCGCCCTCTCGCACTTCGTGCCGGGGACGGCCGTGGGGGTGGTGGTCGGTGACCTGATCTTCACCTGGATGGCCTTCCGACTGGCCCGGCGGACCGGGCGATCAGACATCACGGCGATGCCGCTGGGACTCGACACCCCGAGCACGTTCGGGATGGTTTTCTTCGTGCTCGGACCGGCCTATGCGGCGTCGCTGGCCGGCGGCATGGAGCGTGAGGCCGCCGCCCGCCACGCCTGGCACATTGGCATGTGTGCGATCGTCGCCAGCGGAGTGTTCAAGGTCTGCTGTAGCTCCATCGCTGGAACCGTCCGCAGGCTCGTGCCTCGCGCAGGGCTGCTTGGCAGCCTCGCGGCGATCGCTCTGGCACTGATCACCTTTCTGCCGCTCCTGGAAATCTTCGACTCGCCGCTGGTGGGACTCGCCTCACTTGGCATTGTCCTGGCGGCACTGACGGCCCAGATCCCGTTCCCGGCGAGAATCCCCGGCGCGCTGGCCGCCCTGCTGGTCGGCGGCCTGATCCACGCCATCGGCACGGCCAGCGGCTGGATTCCTGCCGACGCCGCGCATGCCGCCATTGATCCCCAGGCAGCACTCTGGCCGGTGGAATGGCTGTCGGCACTCAAACTCGAATGGCTGGAGGCCTGGCGCGACACCGTGAAGTATCTTCCGATCGTGATCCCGTTCGCGCTCGGTACGGTGGTGGGGGGCATCGACTGTACCGAGAGTGCCGCGGCGGCCGGCGATGAATACGATACCGGTCAGGTCATCGCCGTCGAAGGATTCGCCACGATCCTCGCGGGGGCCTGTGGTGGCGTGATCCAGACCACCCCCTACATCGGCCATCCCGCCTACAAGGCGATGGGGGGACGTGCGGCCTACACACTTGCCACGGCGGTCTTCATCGGTGTCGCCGGGCTCACCGGTACGTTTGCCTACCTCTACCAAGCCATCCCCGGACCGGCGATCCTGCCGATCCTGGTCTTCATCGGCCTGGAGATCACCGCGCAGAGTTTCCATGCCACACCACAGCGGCACTATCCGGCGGTGGCGATCGCCTGTGTCCCGGCGCTCGCGGCGCTGGTGACGATCCAGGCCGACAAGCTGCTTGCCGCGGGGGCGGTGCCGACGGGACCTCTGGTGCGTGAACTCTTCTCGATCCGGCTCCTTGCTTCCGGCTTCATCGTCACGAGCCTGCTCTGGGCTGGCATGGTGGTATCGCTTGTCGACAGGAAGCTGCTGGCGGCCGCGGGCTGGTGCCTGGCGGCTGCGGTCTGCACGCTCTGCGGCGTGATCCACTCTCCCTTCCCCGACGGCCGCCTCTTCCTGCCGTGGGACGTTGGGCCGCTTCCCACCGAGGCGGCCGGCCGCGGTCCGCTCGCGGTCGCGGCTTCCTACATGCTCTTGGCAGCGATCTTCGCCGTCTGGCACGCATGGCTGCGGGGCACGTCTCGCCGGGACGCCGCATGAGCCGCTTCTCACCCGGAGTCCCCCGGCTCCCGCCGGGGGCTTCTTGTTTCTGGGCGAGCCACCGCCGACGGTAACGTCATTCTTGATAAAAAGCCCCGACGGAAGTCCGGGGGCACCGGGTCGTTGGGCTTTACCCGGAATGGCATGGCACGTGGGATGGTGCTCACTCCAGCCCGTAAGCACCCGCCATCGGGATGTCGAGCCCCGTGCGACTGGCGAACTGTGTCCGCGACAGGAATCGTGGCTCGAGGTTGAACGTGAACCCCACGTTGTTGCGGCTGTAGTCGACGTTGAAGCCGAACGTCATCAGGAACGACTCGCCGATCCGCACGAGCTGGAAATTCTGCCCGATGTTGTTCCCCGTCAGGTTGATCGCCGTGCCGAAGGAGCTCGCCCACTTGGGACTCATGCGGTAGGTGTAGGAGCCGGTCAGGACGCTCGCCTGGATTGGGCCGCCGAATTCATTGAAGCCGATGTAAAAGCTGCCCCGCGGCGTGCGGTTGAGCAGGGCACCAACGGTGTAGAGCTGCTGCCCACCGGTGAAGAAGTCGACGTCGGCGGTGGAGAGCAGCGTGGTGCGGTCGCCCACGTGCCAGCGGAAGTCGTATTGCCAGAGGCCGAGCGTCTGGCCGAAGTTCTGGCTCGTCGTCGGAAAGAGTTCGCCGTCCACGTCGAAGACGATCCAGTCGATGATCCGGCGGTTGCCCATCGGGCCGCGCTTCGTCTGCCACCGCTGTCGGGCTCCCAGCCGGAAGACGCTGAGGTCGTTGGCAATCTCCGTCGGACCGGTCACCCAGCCGCCCATGCCGCGGCGGACGGCATAGGTTCGCGGGTCGTACTTATTGCTTGGACCGAAGACGAAGGGCGTGCCCAGCGGCGTCGTCTGCCCGGGGATCGCGCCGTAATCCCAGTAGGGAATGTTGCGGCGGTATTGGTTGATCGTATCGTCGTCGATCTGATCATAGAGCGGGAACTGGTTGATGCTCTGCGAGCTGTTGGCATAGGAGAACTCGGCCTCCCACACCACCTTGTGGGCGAGGCCGTGGACGTTCCAGAGCTGGCTCTCCACCGTGTTGTCCGACGTCCACATCGGCAACGTCGAACGGATGCCGACCTGTCCGTAGGCCCGGTCGATCGGTGACTGCGTGATGTCCTGGCCCCAGTGCGCCAGTTCGCCGAGCGCGTAGGGGACGATCTTCACCGCGCCCGCCTGGAACGGCAGGTCGATCTCATGCCGCGTCGCCAGCCGCTCACCGATGACGTTGTTTTCATAGGGGAGCGTCGTCCAGATGCCAAGCCCCTGACCAGGCGTCGGTGTCTGAGGTAGGTTCTGTCGCACGTACGACACGCCGGAGTGCTGGTACCAGGTCAGGGTATCCTGCAAGAGCGGCTGACCCAGCCAGTAGTGATCGAGCCGCGGCCACCATTCGCTCTGGGTGAAGAACGGATTGACGCGGGCGCTGGTGAGCAGTCGCAGTTCGCGGTTCTCGATCGGCCTTCGTAGGTCGAGCCACGTGCGCTGCTCGTAGCCTTCCTCCCACTCCGCCTCGTAATATTCCTCGAGGAAGTTCATGTCACTGATCCAGCCGGCCGTACCACGGAGCTGCCAGCCCCCAAAGAAGCTGTCGGTGCTGCCGCCGAGATCCTGCCGGTGTCGCCAGAACGAGCGGCCGCGGAACGTCCGGTCGGGATACCCGGGATAGGTGAAGTCGCGACGGTAGAGGCCGAGGTTGTCCTGGCCGACGTCACCGATGAACCAGGCGTCGAGGTCGCCGCTGGTGGGCCCGCCGTAGCCGAGGAAGTCGGACCGATTGTAGAGCAGCGACGTGCCGCCGCCGGGGCCTCGCTTGCTGAGGTAGTCGACGTCGAAATCCCAGTCAACTCCATCTGGCGGCCGCCGCCAGCCAAAGACCTGAAAGGCGTCCCAACTGGTGAGCAACTGCGTACCGAAGATGCGGTCGTTCTTGATCTGTGCGTTGTTGATGTAGAAGGTGGGCTTTTTCGCGTTGGTCGCCAGCACCGGCCACCAGAGCACCGGCACGCCGCCAAGCGTGAAGGTGTTGCCGCGACTGGTGATGAACTGTTGATGCTCGACTGACGGTTCACCCGTCACCGGGTCTATGACCGGCTGACCACCGGGCCCGGCCAGTGGCACCTGCTCATCGGTAAACTCGAGTTCACGGGAACGAAACTCCCAACTTGGCACCCCCAGGCGGCTGGAGGTGAGGCCGGTTTTTTGGGCAACGAACCGGCTGCGGTCGACCTGCCGCAGCACGTCCGCCCGCAGCCGCACCACGCCTGAATAGTTGTCGACAGGTGTGAGCACCGTGGCGCCGGTGATCACACCGCTGGACCGCGGCACGTCGTAGAACATGCTCATCGCCTCGACCACCCGCTGCCCCTGCCGGAAGACCACGTTGCCCTCCATGTAGAGTTCCAGCGGCACGTCGCCGGCCTGTGAGGCGTTGCCCTCGAGATCGGGCTGGGATTGCCCGCGGGTCCAGATCACGAGCCGGTCGGCGGAGATGTCGAGGGGGCCGGCCGGGTCAACGCCATCCACGACGAGGTTCACGCCAGAGTTGATCACCGCCACCCACTCGCTCCCCGTCGGGCTGGGAAACCAGCGGATGTTGAGTGGCACGCTCGACCTCGGGAAGGCTCGCAACCGACGGGCGGTCGTGGCAGCGTTGACCGTCGGTACCGGAGCCGCACCGAATTCACTGAACTGAGCTCGTTGGATCGGCTCCTCTGCGGCAGCATCGTTCTCCGTATCGGCGTTGTACGCGACCGGCACAACACGATCAGCCGGCGCGTCGTAGATCGGGGGCGTGCCGGCGGCTGGCACGACGCTGGCAAAATCGAGCGTCGGCTCCCGCTGCATCCAGAAGCGTCCCGTCCAGCGCGGACCGCGGACGGTCGTTGTGCCGGCATCGGCACCGGATGACGCAGACTGCACGGCGACGGCTCCCGCCATCCTCACGAGCAGGCTACGGATCGGCGGCGATGGCGGCTGTTCTTCGTCGCCTTCGTCTCTCACTTCACGGTTGACCGATGGCCCCGTTTCCTGCTCGATCCACACCACCGCTTCGTGCGCGGTGGCTTCTGTCGCTCCCTGCCTGATCCGCACACCACCGGTCAGGTGCCACACGTCATAGGAGCCCTCCGTCCACCGGGAGGCCTGCGTGGCGTTGATCGTGACGTTCTCCTGTGGATCAGCCGATGGGACTTCAATGCTGCCCGCCTCGGCGATGGCCGCCGCCAAACCGCGTGCCGGTAACGCCGCGAGCACGCCCGCCGTCGCTGTTTCACGCAGCGGCAGAGCGGTCGCTGGCGACTGAGCCGCCGCGTGCCGCGTGACTCCGTGCACCGTGATCATGACCAACGCCAGCACCACGATCCGCGCGTGTGAACACAGCTGCAGAGCGTGTCGCGTGCGCGCAGAACCTCGGCGCGATGGGTTCAAAACCCGATATCGCGGGGGCGCAGCGGTGGCGTGATCAAACAGAGAAAACACGCGTGCGAAAGCGTCCTTGGGTTGGAAAACGATCCCGTTCGGGAAAAGCGCGGGACTATAGGAGTGCCCGCGCCGACGGGTCAAGGCGTTGCCACCGGCCAATAGGCTCCGCAAGTCGTGGCCACAAAGGGGGTTACCGACGTGCGGGCACCCTCCCGGCCCACATCAGCGCAGACAGGCCCCTTCGTCATCTTTCCCTCACCGCCCTCGCAAACAACGTAGCGTGGGTGATCCGGGCAAGAGTGTCCTTGGCAATGCAGGCAAGTTCCATCTTCACGTCGCCTGCCCAGCCTGCTTCTCCAAGCCGCGGTACCATAATCCTCGGGATTGCGCGGATCGCTCCATGCCCGCCACTCCAGCGGCTTGCCGGCGCCACCCCGGCCCCGCCCGACATCCCCGCCGCCTGTCTTCCCTGCAATCCCCTGACACGAAAGCCGATTCATGCCGCCGGTTGCCGATCGTGTCGCGGGGTGGCTGGTGCGCCACCGCAATCTGCTCGCCATCATCGCGCTCATGGCGACGATCGCGTCTGTCGCCCAATCACGGCGGCTTGAATTCTCTCGATCGATCGACACCATGTTCGACCGCACTGATCCAGCGCTCCAGCCTTACCGACGGATGATTCGCACGTTTGGCTCGAGCGAGGTCGTGCTGGCAGCCTACGATGATCCTGAACTGTTCTCCACGGCGGGCATCGAACGGTTGCGGAGTCTGACCGATACGATCGCGACACTCCCAGGCATCGCTTCGGCGACAAGTCTGGCCGACACCCCGCTGGGCAACCGCATCATCGAGATTGAGACGAGCCCCACGGCGCGGCGGTTTGTCGAACTTCTGGAAGGGTATGCCGTCGGCACCGACCACCGGACCGCGGCCGTGGTCTGCGTGCTCGAGGCCCCACCCTCGATGCAGACAGACGCCCCTGCGGCTGCGTCCTTACCACCACAATCAGACTTCCGCGCCGATGCGATTGACCGCGTCCGCGCCGTCGTGGCGGAGCTGCCTGCGGGCACCGTCGCCGGGGAGCCCGTGATGCTCCGCGACGGTTTCGCCATGCTCAAACGCGACGGCAATCTTCTGGGCACGGCCAGCGCCCTGCTGGCTGGTTTCGTCCTGCTCGTCTCGTTCCGCAGCCTACGCTGGCTCATCGTACCGTTGGCAGTCGTGCTCCTGGCCCTCTGGAGTACGCGGGGCGTGCTGGCCGTGATCGGCCTCAAACTCACGATGGTTTCGACCATGCTTTCCGCGATGGTCACGGTGGTGGCGATCGCCACCGTGGTGCACGTGATCGTGGAATTCCGGCGACAGCGAGAGGAGGGGCTGCCTCCGGCCGCGGCACTCGAGCGGGCGATGTCGATCCTGTTTTGGCCGGTGGTGGGCTCGATCGCCACCGACGTCATAGGCTTCGGTTCGCTCATTGCCAGCCGCGTGGGGCCGGTCCACGATTTCGGCATCATGACGAGCGTTGGGGCGGTGATGGTGCTCGTGGCGGCGGCGCTCGTGGTCCCGTTCCTGGCGCTCTACGGACGTTTCGACGCGGATCCTAAGCGGGCCTGGGGCGAGGGCGTGCTCGAACTGGGGCTCGACGGGCTGGTGCAGCGGATCGTGCGGCATCCTGGACCCATTCTGCTGGGATCGACGCTGCTCGTGACGGTGGCGGTAATGGGCATGCGTTGGCTGGAGGTGGAAACCGATTTCACGCGTAACTTCCGCCAGTCGAGCCCGGTGGTCGCTTCCTACGACATGATCGAGTCGCGGCTGGGCGGCGCCGGCGTATGGGATGTGCTTCTGCCGGCTGGCGAGGCGATCGACGGGGAGGTGCTTGCCGCCATGGCGCGGCTGGGGCACAGGCTGCGGACCGAGGTCACGATTCCCAATCCCGAAGGCAGTCCCGTGCCAGCCCTCACGAAGGTGATGAGCCTGGCCGACGTGGTGGCGGCCGTGTCGCCGATTTCGCTGGAACGACTGCAGAGCACGCGGCTGGGCACTTGGCTCGTGAACGGAGCGCTCGACCTGATTCAGAAGCAGGTCCCACAACTGAGCCGCACGTTCATCGGCCACGATCCCGAGGACGGGTCGACCTGGCTGCGGATGATGCTGAGGGCCCACGAACGCCAGCCCGCGCCACAGAAACGCGCCATCATCGCGCAGGTAAACAGGATCGTGTCCGATGAATTTCCCGCACGGGGCGATCGGCCCGCCGGAGAGGTCACGGGCTTCTTCGTGCTGCTCTCGCAACTCGTGGACCGGATGCTCTCCGACCAGTGGCTCACGTTCTTTCTCGCCGCTGCGGGAATTTTCCTGCTCCTGGCAGCCAGCTTTCGGAGTCTGCTCCTGGCGACAGTGGCGCTTGTGCCCAACGCTCTGCCGATCTTCGTGGTGCTCGGCCTGCTCGGCTGGGCGGGAGACCGCATCAACATGGGAACGGCAATGATCGCCGCGGTCTCCATGGGGCTATCGGTCGATAGTTCCATCCACTACCTCGCGGCCTTCCGCCGCCGACTGGCAGCTGGCAAGACGATTCCCGCCGCGCTCGAAACCGCCCATCAGACCGCCGGCCGGGCGATGATCTTCTCAACGCTCGCGCTGGTGGTGGGGTTTCTTGCGCTCACCACCAGTGGCTTCATGCCCACCGTGTCGTTCGGGGCGCTTTCCTGCCTCACGCTCACGGGTGGGCTGTTCGGCAACCTCGTCGTGCTCCCCGTGCTGCTCTCTCTGCTCGCCCCCTGGCTTGAGCCGGGATGTCGTGCCGCCGAAAACCCGCTACATTCGTCGCTTCATTCCCCCACCGTCAGGAACGACCGATGACCCATGAATTCTCGCACCTCCGCACCGGCGGCGCCGCTGGCGGCATCATCGCCGATCCGGCCGCGCGGCCGACAGGGATCGAGGCCGACGCCGTCGTGACATTTCTCACCGAAGGAGGCGTTGGCTCCGGTGCCGTTGCCGAGATCGATGCAACCACCGGCGGACTCCTCTCTCGGCTGGTCTCCGTCGGCGAGATCACCGGCAAACGGTATGAGTGCGTGCCGATCCTTGCCGCCCCCGGGCTCAAGGCTGGCCAGATCATCGTGGTAGGCCTCGGCAAACGCGAGGATGTCGATGCGGGCGTGGTCTACCGCGCGGCAGCAACCGCCGCTCGGCATCTCGCCGGTCGGCCGCGGGCGAAGGTGGTATTCGTGGCCGATGGCTCCTGGACGACCCGCCAGACGGAGCAGGCGGTGGCCGGTGCGGCGGTCGGCATGGTGGGCCAGGATCTCTACCGGACGGAAAAGAAACGAACACGCTTCGGCAGCACCGTCTGGCTGGTGGCGCCGCCCGAAGCGGTCGCCCGTGGCGTGGTGATCGGCGAAGGAGTGAACCTCGCCAGGCGGCTGGTCAATACGCCGCCCGACGACCTCTATCCGCAGACCTTTTCCGAAGAAGCGGCCGCCGTGGCCGGTCGCACCGGCATGGAGGTCGAGATCTGGGACGAGGATCAGTTGTCGCGGGAACGCTGCCAAGCGATCCTCGCGGTGGGACGGGGCAGCAACCGACCTCCCAGGCTCGTCATCCTCCGCTACCGTGGGCCGGGCGCGCGGGCCGACCAGCCCGACGTGGCGTTCGTTGGCAAGGGCGTGACGTTCGATTCCGGGGGCCTATCGCTCAAGCCCTCCGAGTCGATGCTGACAATGAAGTGCGACATGTCCGGAGGAGCCGCCGTCCTGGCGGCCGCGGCCACGATCGCTGCCCTCAAGCTACCGATCAACCTCGTGGCCGCCATCGGCATGGTTGAAAACATGACCGGTCCGGCCGCCTACAAGCTCGGCGACGTGATCACCGCACGGAGCGGCACGACCATCGAAATTCACAACACCGACGCCGAAGGGCGGGTCGTGCTGGCGGATGTGCTCGACGTGGTCCGTGGCTTCAAGCCGAAGCGGATCATCGATGCCGCCACACTCACGGGTGCCTGCATGGTGGCACTCGGCCACGATGTCGCTGGACTGTTCAGCAACGACCAGGACTGCTGCAACGATGTCGCCGAGGCGGCCCGCGCCGTGGGGGAGCCCGTCTGGCAGTTGCCGATGTACGCCGACTACGATGATCAGATCAGGAGCGACGTCGCCGACATCAAAAACGTGGGCGACGGTCGTTGGGGTGGCGCCATCACGGCCGCGAAGTTCCTCGAGCGGTTCGTGGGTGGCATCCCCTGGACCCATGTCGACATCGCCGGACCTGCGTTCGCGGAGAAGCCCCGCCCATGGACCGACGGCGGCGGCACCGGCGCGTTCGTGCGACCGCTGGTGGAATTGGCACGGGGACCGGAATGAGACCGGGCGGCCCCCCCTGCCCTACAGAAGCGACCCCAATTCGTCCACGAGTTCGCTGAACCGCGTCAGCGCGATCGCCACCGGTTCCGGCTTCTCAAGATCCACGCCCGCGTCGCGGAGCAGATCGAGCGGCCACTTGGAACAGCCGCCCTTGAGGAACGCCAGATAGGCCTCGAGCTCCTTCTCCCCCCCCTCGGCCACCCGCTTGGCCAGCGTGATCGCTGCCGACAGGCCGGTGGCATACTTGTAGACGTAGAAAGCGTTGTAGAAGTGCGGGATGCGGAGGCACTCGAGTTCCAATTGCTTGTCGATGGCAAACCGCGGGCCGAAGTAGGCGTCGAGCAGTTCACGGTAGATCGTCCTGAGCCGTTCCAGCGTGAGCGGCTCACCTGCCTCGGCCGAGGCATGACTCTTTCGCTCGAACTCCGCGAACATCGTCTGCCTCACGATCGTGGCGCGGATGGAGTCGATCTCCCTCGCAATGATCGCAGCCCGTTCTTTGGCCGACGTCGCCCGCGTGAGCAAGAGCCGCGTCAGCAGCTGTTCGTTGAACGTGCTGGCCACCTCCGCGACGAAGATCGTATAGCCGGAGTAGTGGTAGGGCTGGGCTTCAGCCGAATACCGCGTGTGCATCGAGTGGCCCGCCTCGTGCGCGAGCGTGAATACATGCTCGATCGCCTCCTCCTGGAAATTCATCAGGATGTAGGGGTCGGAGTCATAGGTGCCCGAACTGAAGGCGCCCGACTGCTTGCCCGCATTGGGATAGCGGTCACACCAGCGGCCAAGCAATCCGCGCTCCAACTGCGTGCTGTAATCAGCCCCGAGCGGGGCGAGTGATTCGATCACCACCCGCACCGCGTCGTTCCAGTTGTGACGTTGCTCGAGCTCAGGCACCAGCGGCACATAGCAGTCGTAGTGGTGGATGTCGTCGAGCCCCAGAATCCGCCTCCGCAGGTCGTAGTACCGGTGGACAGCGGGAAGATGGGCGTGGACTGCCGCGATGAGCTGATCATAGACGGCGATCGGCACGTTGTCGGCAAACAGGGCCGCTTCGACAGCGCTCGGGTAACGCCGGACTTTTGCCGCATAGACATCACGTTCGTTGGAGCCAGACAGCGTGGCGGCCAGCGTGTTGGCGTGGGCCTCGTACTGCGCGTAGTACTGCTGAAAGGCCGTTTGTCGCACCTCCCGCGAACTATCGTGCAGGAGTGTCACGAACGTCGCGTTTGACAGTTCGATCTGATTCCCATCGCCGGTGGTCACGCTGCCGAACTTCATATCGGCGTCGGTCAACTGCCTGAATACCTTTCCCGCGGTGCCGGCGAAGCTGCCCTGCATCGCCAGCAGTTTTTCCTCCGGCTCCGAGAGCACGTGCGGCCGCGTCCGCGTCAGCCGCTCAAGGAGCAGTCGGTAGTCGGCGAGCACGGGGAGCTTCATCCACGCCGAGAGCTTTTCGGGCGGGATCGCCATGATCTCTGGGCGAATGAAACTGGCCTTCTCGCCGGCCAGCGTGGCGACGTGCTGGAAGCGGCCCGTCATCCGTTGCGAGTCGGCCGCCGCCTGGTCCTCACTGGCCCGCAGGTGGGCATAGGTGCCGAGCCTGTCCCCTTCGCGGTCGACGCTGAGGTCGTAGGCCAGACACTCCGCAAGCCGCTCGGGCGACGAACCGAGCGTGCCGGCAAACGCTGCAAACCCTGGAATCTTTTTTTCCCACCCGGCGAGCGACACCTCCCACTCGGCATCGGATGAAAAAAGACTGCCGAGATCCCACGTATCCCCCACGGCCACGTCGCCCCGCGCCGGCAGCCTCTTCACCGCACCATTCACGTCAGCCATGTTTCACCTCAGTTCAAGAATACGGATTCGTCTGCTGTCCTGATTTGAAGATCCCGCGAGGGGCTGCCCGTGCCCCAGGAGCCGGCGTTGCTGACCAGCGCAGGCATGGATGCCGGAGCGCAGTCAGCATCGAGTGAGCGGAGGCCAGGATGGCCGTAGCGAACGTCCGGCGATGGGGCACGGGCAGCCCCGGTCCACGACATGCGACCGTCATAACCTCCAAACCGCGCTGCCCCACGCCAGTCCACCGCCGAAGCCGCAGACCACGATCGTGCTGCCCGGTCCGATCCGGCCCGTGCGCCAGGCCTCGTCCATCGCGAGCGGAATCGAGCCGCTTGACGTGTTGCCATAGCGGTCGAGATTCATCAGAAAGCGGTTGGAGGATATGCCGAGGGCTTCGCGGGCCCCATCGATGATCCGGGCGTTGGCCTGATGCAACACGAAGAGATCGATCGCCTCCATCGACACGCCCGAACGCTCGACCACCTGTCGGATATTTTCCTCTGCCAGCCGAATCGCCCACTTGAACACGGCACGGCCATCCATTCGCATGAACTGTTCCCGCCGTGACAGGCCCTCGGCCGTGACCGGCTGCCGGGAACCGCTCATCGGGCAAGCGAGCAGGCCCGCGCCGCGGCCGTCTGAACCGAGCGAGAAGGCCAGCAATCCATGCTCCTGCCCAGAACTATCGGGTGGAGCCGCCTCGAGCAACACGGCGCCTGCCCCATCGCCGAAGAGGGGCCAGGTCTTGATGTCCTCGGGATCGACGACACGAGAATTTGTGTCAGCGCCCAGCACGAGCGCCAGCCGGCTCGATCCGGCTGAGAGGAAATTCGCAGCGGTCACCAGTGCATAGGCAAAGCTTGCGC
>Ga0114963_10001832_pt1 | contig 14479 bp, 14 predicted proteins | sample C_131016_EF_Meta_FD_87019 | JGI IMG/M metagenome (GOLD analysis project Ga0114963, IMG submission 87019) | Freshwater microbial communities from Lake Croche, Canada to study carbon cycling - C_131016_EF_MetaG | ecosystem: Environmental > Aquatic > Freshwater > Lake | place: Lake Croche, Canada...
TAGACTACGACGTTGATAGGACGGGTGTGGAAGCGTGGTAACACGTTAAGCTTACCGTTACTAATAGCTCAATTGGCTTGATTTATGCACTGATAAAATTTTTCGATACAAATTACAATGTTTTAAAAATATTCATTCTAGATAATTAAAATTATTATAAAATAATAATAAATCTTTTTTAAAGACATCTATTATTTTAGGGTGATAAATATTTACATCATGAATAAAAATATTTTAGTTTTAGGCTCTCAGGGTTATATAGGTTCAGTTTTAACTGATTATTTATTAAAAAAAAATTACCAAATTATAGGTGTTGATAATTTTATTTATAATCAAAAAAAAATCAATTTTTTTAATAAAAATTATAAATTTATTAATTGCGATCTAAGGAACAAAGAAAAAATTTACAAGCTAATTTCAAAAGTTTCTTACGTTGTGATTTTAGCAGGTCTCGTTGGCGATCCTATTACAAAAAAATATCCAAAACTTGCTAATGATATAAATTATAAAGGTATAAAAAATGTCATTAAGATTTGCAACAAAAGTAAAATAAAAAAATTAATATTTATCTCCACATGTTCAAATTATGGAATTACAAAAGGAGATAAGCTTTTAAAAGAAAATCATATTTTAAAACCAATTTCTTTATACGCCAAACAAAAAGTTAAAATTGAGAAATTTTTATTAAAAAATAAGTTTAAATTTTCTATTACAATTCTAAGATTTGCTACTGCCTTTGGTCTTTCTCCAAGGATGAGATTCGATCTAACAGTTAATGAGTTTGTTAAGGATTCTTTGTTTAAAAAAAAATTGGAGATATACGAACCTAATACGTACAGACCCTATTGTCACATCAAAGATTTTTCTAGAATTATCTATTTAGTATTAAAAAAGGAGTCAACTAACTTAGACAGGGAAGTTTTTAATTGCGGCAGTAATAATAACAACTATTCCAAAATTCAAATAGCTAAAATTTTGAAGAAAAGATTTAAAGATTTAGAAATAGTTATTAACAAAAATGTTCAAGATAAAAGAAATTATAAAGTTGATTTTAGTAAAATAAAAAAAGTACTAAAATTCAGATCTAAATATAATATAAATTATGGAGTGACAGAAATTGTAAATTTTCTTAAAAAAGATAAAAATTCTAAATTATGGAATAATAGTGATAATAAAAATTTAGGAAATTATTTAATAAAAAAATATTATTAATATGTATTTGCAACTTATTAATATAATTAAAAAAATTTTAGGAAAAGGTCGTCACAATCTTCATGAGCCATATTTCTGCGGAAACGAATGGAGATATGTTAAAAAAACATTAGATGATAATTATGTTTCTTCCATAGGTTCTTTTGTTAATAAATTTGAAGATAAAATAAAAAAATTTACAAAATCAAAGTATGCTATATCTGTAATTAATGGAACTGAAGCTTTGCATTTGAGCTTGGTTGCTTGTGGAGTTAAGAATAACGATGAAGTTCTTTTGCCAACTATTACTTTTGCCGGCACTGCAAATGCAATAGTATATTCTGGAGCAATACCTCATTTTGTTGATAGTGAAGTTCAAAGTCTTGGCATTGACCCATTAAAATTAGAAAAATATTTAAAAAAAATAACTATAAAAAAAGGAAAATTTTATTTTAACAAAAAAACCAAAAAAAGAATCAAAGCTATAATACCGGTTCATATATTTGGAAATATTTGTCAAATTGATAAGATTTTAAAAATTGCCAAAAAATATAATTTAATAGTTATTGAAGATGCTGCAGAGGCGTTAGGAAGTTATTTTAAAAATAGACATGCTGGTACTTTTGGATCTGCTGGATGTTTTAGTTTTAATGGTAATAAAATACTAACTACCGGAGGAGGAGGCGCAATAATTACTAATAATAAATTATTAGCAAAAAAAATAAAACACCTTTCAACTACTGCAAAAATTAAACATCGTTGGGAATATATTCATGATGCAGTTGGATATAATTTTAGAATGCCAAATCTAAACGCAGCATTAGGATCTGCGCAAATTGAAAATTTGAATAGATTTTTAAGATCAAAAAGAAAGCTTTTTTTAAGATATTGTAAAGAATTTTCAAAAATTAATAATGTTAGATTAATTAAGAACCCTCAATTTTCTAAAAGTAATAACTGGTTAAATACTATATTTATTAATAATTGCTCTATAAAGAAAAGAGATCATTTATTGAGCCTAGCTCACGCTAATAAAATTTTTTTAAGACCAGTATGGAGACCTTTGCATAAATTGAAGCATTTTAAATCTATGCCTAAAATGACTATGAAAAACTCAGAAAAAATTTATACATCATGTGTAAATTTACCTAGTAGCTCACATTATTTTTATAGGTAATTTTTGATTTATTAGAAATAATATAATCTTTTAAAAATATGATTCAGAGGATTGATTTAGAGAAGGCAAGAAATTTTTTTAATATTCTACCAAAGCAAATGCAAATTGCATCTTATTCGCCAGATTATGTTTATGTAGATTCATTTAGAAATCCAAATTTAGAACCAATATTTCTCTTGGTTGAAATAAAAAAAAAATTTGCTTTAATATTTTTTCATTTAGTGAGAACTAAAATAATTAATGTATTAGATTTAATATCAGCATATGGGTATGGGGAGACCCTTTATAGCGATTCTGATCAAGATTTTATTAGTTTAGTTAATAATTATTTATGTGAATGGTGCAGAAAAAAAAATATTTTAGTAAAATTTAACAGACACCATCCCCTTGCTAATAATTTTTTCTTAAATTGTTCAAAAATTTATACAAGAAATACTATTTCTATTATTTTAAAAGAAAAATTTTTTTTAGAATTTAATTCATCAAATAGAAATGAGATAAGACAACTAATAAAAATAGATAATATAAAAATATCAAACGAATTCAATATTGATGCCATAGTAAATTTATACAATGAACATATGAAAGTTTTGAAAGCTAGAGATTTTTATTTTTTTAATAAAAATTATTTTAATAAACTATTAGCAAGTAATTATGTAAAAATATTTTGCGCTTATAAAGACAAAGAATTAATTGGATTTGTTATAACATTGTTTTCAAAAATATCTGGTATTGCTGAGTATTTTATTAGTTCTACCTCCGAAACAGGGAGAAAATTAAAAGTTAATAAATTACTATTATATAGTGCTGCTGATTTTTTCTATAAAAATAATTTAAATAATTTTTATTTAGGAGGTGGACGCACGAATGATGACAAAGACTCTTTATTTCGGTTCAAATCAACATTTAGTAAAAATAAACTAAAATTTTATATATCCGCAGAAATATTTGATATAGAAAAATATAATTTATTAAAAAATAAATTTTATAATAAAAATAATATACTTTTTTATAGAGAAGATATTTAAATAACAAGAAATATGAACAAAATATTTGTTGTTGCAGAGGCTGGCGTTAATCATAACGGTAATTTAGCTAATGCAAAAAAACTTGTAGATATTGCAAAGAAAGCAGCTGTCGACGCAATCAAATTTCAAACATGGATTACAGATGAAATAATTGTGGAAGATACAGCAAAAGTTGATTATCAAAAAAGAAATTTAGCCGATAAAGAGACTCAATATCAAATGATAAAAAAACTAGAATTAAGTTTTCAGCAATTCGACACTTTAATTAAATATTGTAAAAAAAAGAAAATTATATTTTTTACAACTGCTTTTGATTTAAAAAGTTTAGAATTTATAAAAAATAAAATTAGAATTGTTAAAATTCCATCAGGAGAAAATAATAATTATCCTTTACTCAAGCGTATCGGTCAATTGAATAAAATTACATATTTATCTACAGGCATGTCCTCAATTAAAGACATAAAGTATGCTTTGAGAGTTTTAGAAAAATACGGTTTAAAAAAAAAAAATATTACTATAATGCATTGCACTACTGCTTACCCTACTAAATTACAAGATGTTAATTTACTAGCTCTGCATGATATAAAAAAAAACTTTCCTGGTTATAATTTAGGTTTTTCAGATCATACTATTGGGCATGAATCTGCAATTGCTTCAATTGGTATTGGAGCGACAGTTATAGAAAAACACATTACAATTAATAAAAACATGAAAGGCCCTGATCATGCTAGCAGTCTTAGTCCTAAGGAATTAATTGAATTTGTAAAAAAAATCAGAAATACTGAAGTTGCACTTGGTGTTAATTCCAAAAAAATTCTTCTAATCGAAAAAAAAACCTCTCGATTGGTAAGAAAATCTATTGTTGCGTCTAGAAAGATAATAAAAGGTGATTTTTTTTCACATCTTAATATTACTACTAAAAGACCTGCTGACGGCTTAGAGCCTAAATTTTGGCCCTTTTTATTAAATAATAAAAAAGCAAAATTTTCTTATAAAAAAAATGATAAAATTAAAAAAAAAGAAATATCGTAAAATTAAGATATATTTCGTAATTTCTGGAAGATCAGATTACGGCCCCTCAAGTAGTATTTTAAAAAAGATTGCAAAGGATAAATTTTTTTCATTATACATATGCCTTACTTTATCTGGTTTAGCTAATAAGAATGTTGAAAAAGAAATTACAGGAGATGGTCTTAGAATTAAAAAAAAAATTAAATTTAAACATAAAATTTTGAGCAATTCTATTTCATATTTAATATCTAAGTTTAATAATGATTTTAGGTCTATCAAACCTGACTTTTTAGTAATTATGGGTGATAGATTTGAGGTCTTTGCTGCATCTATAGCTGCTTTCACAAATAATATAAGGATCGCTCATATTTCGGGGGGTGAGGATACATTCGGTTCTTTAGACAATATTTATAGAAATTCTATAACTAAAATGTCTTCAATCCATTTTGCAACTAAAAAATTATATAAAAATAATATTGTAAAAATGGGTGAGTTAGAAAAAAATATTTATGTCATAGGAGAGCCATTTGAGGAAATTTTTACTAATTGCAACAAATTTTCAAAAAGTTTTCTAGAAAAAAAATTTCAATTTAAGTTTTATAATAAAAATTTTCTTGTAACTTATCATCCGGACACTACTCAAAAAGAAGAATTTAATATAAATAATTTAAAAACTTTGTTAAACTCTATTAAAGATTTTAAAAATTATATATTTATTTTTAACGAAAGTAATATTGATCAAAATTATAGTAAAATAAATAAAATAATAAAAAACTTTTGTAAATATAATTCTAATTGTATTTTTATACCTACTCTAGGTTATAAATACTATTACTCATTTTTATCGATAGTAGATGGTCTAATAGGAAATAGTTCAAGTGGCGTGATCGAGGCTCCCATCATAGGCTTGCCATCTATAAATCTTGGCGACAGACAATTAGGAAGAGTAAATAACAGAATTTATAAAACAATATTAAACGCCCCATTTAACAAAAATTTAATCAAAATATTGATAAAATATATAGCCAATAAAAGAATTGTTAATGATATGTTAATTAAAAAAAATAACCAATTTTCCTCTTCTAAATTTATTTTAGCGTTAAAAAGAAATTTAAATATTAGACTAATAAATAAATTTTTAAATGAATAGTAATTTTTGGAACAATATTTTTAAAAACAAAAAGTGGGGAGAGTACCCATCAGAACACCTGGTTAGATTTGTCGCTAAAAATTATTACAGGTGTAAAAATAAAAAAAAAATTAAAATTTTAGAAGTTGGTTGTGGTACAGGAGCAAATATCAGATACCTTTGTGAACAGGGTTTTGATGTTTATGGATTAGATTATTCAAACGTTGCTATTAAAAAAGCGAAAAAAATGTTAAAAAAAAATAAGATAGACCATTCAGCATCATTAATTTGTTCTAATATAAATAATATTCCATTCAAAAATAATTTTTTTGATTTGATAATAGATATTGAGTGTCTATATTTTTTAACTCCAGAAAATAAAGATTTGGCTATAAAAGAAATTTATAGAACTCTAAAAAATAAAGGAAGAGGCTCTTTATTTTCTCAAATATTCTCTGATAAAACTACATGCCCTATATTAGTAGAAAAAAATTCAATTAAGTGGATAAATAAATATAAAATTAAAAAATTTTTTTCATATTTTAGTAAAATTCATTATGAAATTGCAACCAGATCTGTCAATAATAAAAAATATATTGTAGAAGAATTTTTACTTAAATGCGTCAAATAGCACTCGTAATATAAAATTCCTAATAATGATTTATATAAATTTAAAAAAAATAAAAAAAATTATAGTTAGTGAAAAAATTAAAATTATCGATGCAATTAATAATTTAAATAAATCAGGACTTAAAATTATTTTAGTAGTAAATCAAAAAAATAAATTTAAAGGTATCATTACAGATAGTGATTTGAGAAGAAATTTGATCAATATTCGTGATTTAAAAGATTCAATAAGTAAAATTATTAATAGAAGTCCGTTAATTTCGAATAGTATTAATACTCTTCAATTTATTAAAGATAAAACAGAATCTAAAAATATTGACTCAATACCAGTTGTGGTAAATTCAAAAATAAAAGGAATTTGGATTAAGAAAAAAACTAAAAAATTAAATAAATTCAAAAATTTAAATATAAACACCAAAGTAGTTATTATGGCCGGTGGCTATGGAAGACGCTTAGCTCCACTGACTAACAAAACCCCTAAAGCAATGTTGAAATATAAAAATAAATTATTATTGCAATATATTATAGAAAATTGTTTTGAATTTGGTTTTGATGATTTAATTATTTCTGTTTATTATTTAAAAAATAAAATTAAACGTTACTTCAAAAATGGATCTAGTTTTGGTGTAAACATTCATTACTTAGAAGAAAATACACCTCTAGGTACAATTGGATCATTAAAATTATTAAAAAATATTACCGATGATTTTATTGTAATGAATTGCGATGTTATTTCTAATGTAAACCTAAGCAATCTTCTTAAATTTCATAAAAAAAATAGAGCTGACATAACTATAGGCATAAAGAGATTTGTTTATAATAATCCATATGGTGTAATTAATTCTAAGGGTATAAAATTTATTTCTTTTGATGAAAAGCCTTCAATAAATTTCAATATAAATGCGGGTATTTATGTTTTTTCTACAACAATTATTGATATTATTAAAAAGAATAATATTAGAGATGTAAATTCTCTAATAAATTATGCATCTTCTCATAATTATCGAATTTTTTTATTTTACATTTATGAAAGTTGGTTAGATTTAGGTAGTGATAAGAAAATTTTTTCACTTTCAAATGCATAATCAACACTATTTATCTATTATACTCTATGAAAAAAAAAATTATCGCAATTATATTAGCAAGAAAAAATTCAACTAGAATTAAAAATAAAAACTTAAGAAAAATAAATAATAAATCTTTAATAGAAATAACGTTAGAAAAAGCTATTGCTGCAAAAATATTTGAAAAAATTTATTTATCAACCGATAGTAAAAAAATAAAAGATATTGCAAGAAAATATAAAATAGATATATTAAACAGAGAAAAAAATTTATCAGGTGCAAGTGTTAAATCAGAGACTGTAATTCTTAATATTTTAAAAAAAATTAAAACTAGGGCTAATGTATTTATGCTTTTACAACCCACTTCTCCATTTAGAACGGTTGATGATATTGTTAATTCTTATAAATTATTTGTGAAAAATAAATTACATAATCTTGTTTCTGTTTCTAAAAAAGTTAGTAACAATTTTATTATTCGTTCTCTTGCCGGATCTATATTTATTGATTCTAAGAAAATAAAGATGTCAAGTGGTTATTATTTTAATGGAGCAATATATATAGCTAAAATAAATTATTTTTTAAAATACAAAAATTTTTATAAAAAAAAACCAAACTACTTCTTAATGAAAAATAAAAACTCAGTAGATATTGATGTCTATTCTGATTTAATATTAGCTCGAAAAATTTTTAAATCTTAAGACTATTCTATTTTAATTATTAAATTAGAAATTTTATTCTAGCATACTTATTTTTTTTTTTTTAAGTAAGTTTAGTATTAAATAATTTTCAAAAATAAAATCATGACTTGATGTAAGATTTGTTATGTCATTATTATAATAATATGTATAAAATTTTTTTGTTTTTTTTAGATCGAAGCCATATATATAAAAATTAATTTTTAATATTTTAAGAATTGATATAAAAATTATTCCAATAGATAACTTTTTACCGTATCTATAGTACATTAACTTACTAAAAAGGTTGTAGTTTGATATAAAATTATATCTTAGAATATGATTTAATTTATTATGAAATAAAAAATATCTCTCTTTGTTATGCGATTCCATTAATTGTATCTTTTTATAATAACTTTCATCTTCAATCACAGCAAATACTTTTGCAAGAGGATGCTTTTTTACATAATTTTTTTTTATTCCTAAATATTCATTTAAAACAAGACCTTGTTCGCACGCAATAAAATCAGTTTTTTTTCCAACATTTTCTTCATAATTTTTTGTTGGGGCGCCGTTAAATCTAACAATTACTTCAAATTTATCAATCTTTGGACCTAACTTTTTTTGTAATACATTTGCTGAACTCCCTATAAGAATAATTTTTTTATTAATTAGTATTGGTTTAATTTTATTTAATAAATTATTCAATTCTTTTTTAGCTTGAATAAAATTGGAGATATTGTTTTTTATTTTTTTAAACAATTATTTATTTTTTTAAATGGCATAATTTCATCAGGGTCAAATCGATAATAATGTGTTATGGCGTATCTATGATTTTCATTTAATGGCTTTCCTCTATGAATTCCAGTACCATCAAATATAATTAAATCACCTTTTTTCCCAGCGCAGGTTTTAATGTCCAAAACATTTGATTTATTAATTTCGTTAATTAATTCATCGCTAAATTCTTTTACATGATATTGGATATTATATTTATGATTTAATTTCATAATATTAAATATTTTATGAGATCCAACTAAATACTGAAAAGGCCCATTATGTTCATTAACATCATTTAAATAAATAATTGCTTTTGTATATTTGTACTTATAAAAAGTTCGATCCCTGTGCCATCCTTCTCCCGACCCTTTGCCATTTTTAACGTATTTAATCAGCGCGCCTAAAACTGTACTTTCACATAGATTTTTATTTTTTTCGTATTTTTTAACGAGACTCACTAAATCAGGGTTATTTAGTAAGTCATAGGCAATAGAAGTGATATTTTCTAGACCCCATAATCTATGATCTAAACTTTTTGTAGTGAGAAGTATTTTTTTTTCATCAATTATGGCTTTATTAATTACATTAATTAACTTATCACACAAATCTTCATTAATAAAGTTTTTTACTATTGTTACTCCTTTTGTTTTGAGTTCGTAAAAATTTTCTAAGTATTTTTTTAGGATAATTTTAGTTTTATCATATCTAAAAAAGTAAGGAAAATTCTTTAAAAAAAAACTAGATGTATTTAATAAATTATTATGCATAATTAAAATAAAGTTAATTATATTTTATAGCAATCTAAGATGCAATCTAGTCAAAAAAAAAAATATTTAATCTCTATTTCTTTTATTTTTGCAATATTTTTCTCTTATGATTTTATAAAATTATTATTTTTTGATATTTTTAATAATCATCTTTTAAATTTTCCATCAAATACTACAGCTCATAGTTATTTTTACTCAAATGATAATCCAATGATTTTTTCATGGGCAAGAAGAAGTTATGATAATTTTAGCATTCTGCAACTAGGTTCTAATATTAAAGAAATTAATTTTTCTTATCATCATTTATCATCTAGAGGTTTGGGTCTTTTTTTGTATGGTTTGCTTCTTAATATTTTTAGTAATTCTATTACAGTAATTACAATTGTTTACATTATTTGTTCATTTTTGAATTTTTATATTATTTGTGTTTTTTTTAAAGAATGTAAAAATATTTATACAATTTTTTTCACAATATTATCCATTCTATTTGGGAGTAAGATATTTGGAGGTGTATTAAATCCTTTTCATTATTATGAATATTTTGTTAGAGAAATATTTGAAAGTAAAAATTATTATTTATATTTTTATACCTCTCTTAGTAGATCTCCTAATATATTAATAAATAATATTTTTATTTTTTTAAATTTTTTTTTATTAAAAAAATTATATGTTAATCCTATAAATAAATTAGTTTATTTAATAACTTTGTTATTATTTATAACATCGTTTATTGATCCGATAATATTTGCCGTCTATATTTTTTTATTTTTTTTAATACTTTTTTTTCATAAGTTCAATAATAGTTTTTCAAGATTTTTTTTTTTAAAAGCACTAGCTTTAATTTTTTTTTTAAGCTTAACTTTAATTTTTCATTTTTATAATTTAAAAATTTTATCTAACTCTTGAACAGAAAAGCATGGAATTGGACTTCCTCATTTTTGGATGGGCAATCCGATATTTGCTTATGAAATGATTTGTTTTCCTATTATTTTATTTTTTATTTTTTATCAAAATTTAAAAAAACATTTCACTTTTGAAATAGTATTTTTATTATCTTTATTTTTTATTTCTACATCTAGCTTTTTTTTAATTGGTGAATTTTTTTCAAGTAGAATCACCCATAGAAATTTTGAAATTATTATAGCTTCTATAAGTTATTTATTTTTATATAAAATTATAACTAATAATTTATTAAGTAAAAAATCTCTCATTATCTTCGTCTTCTTTTTACTACATCTAATTTATGTATACATTCAAACATCTCATCAAATATTCATAAATTATCTTTTTTTTTTAGGATCTTTTATTGCATTTATTTTTATATTAAAAAAAAAATTCAAAAATAATATTATTTTCCTTCGATTTTTTATATTTTTTTTTTGTATTTATTTTTTTACATCTTTAATTATTTATAATAACCGTAATAAATTTTTTAGTGAAAAAAATGAGATTGACCAAAAATCTTTTTTTAATTGGTCTAATAATAGTCATGTTAGGAGAACTGTAATTTCTTTAGATCTAGGTTTTGTTTTGAATAATGAGCTACATACTAACAACTATGTATATATTTCAAATATTGCGAATGTACCTTCTAAATTGAACAGGAGTGATCTAATTAAAAGATTGAATGATATATTTTATCTTTATGGATTTTCTGTTTATGATTTAGAAAATTTTCTAAAAAATTATTATACAAAATGGGAGTTAGATCTTGAAACCTTTAATTATGATAAAAATAATATTGGGATATTAAACCAGATTATTTTTTTTGAAAATTTTCAAATTAATTATGATAAAAAAATACCAATTAAGATTTTAGTAGATGAATATAAAGAATATCTAAATCAAAATCAGCAAAATAATATGAATTTTTTTGATACTTGTGTTATCACTAAATATGACGAAAAGTTTATTAAGTATAATTCTTTTTTTTATTTCTTGAAGAAGAATAAACCAATATACAAAAATTCATTTTTATCAGTTTTTGACTGTAATTTTATTAAATAAATAAAAGTATTATGAATATACATAATAAAATTTATGCACGCCTAATTTATGTATTAAATAATTTTTTTTCTTATTTCCATTATGATTTTTATAAATTAAGAAAAAATCTTAGTAAGAATAATATTGATATTATTAATAAAAATAATAAAAGTTTTTTTTTATTTGAACATTTTGAAAGTATTAATGTCACTTTAATCAAAACAATAATTTTACCAATTTTAGCCAGAAAACTTAAATCTGATTTATACTGTTTTAATTTAGGAATGAATTTTAATTATTATAAATTGTATAAGTCTTTCGGCTTAAAAAAAAGAATATTGATCAAATTAAATTACGAACAGCGTAATTTAGCAAAAAATATTTATAAAAAAAATTTTTTAAATAAAATATTAAATAAAAAAAATATTTTTGATTTTAAAATAGATAACATTCAAATAGGCATAGACATTTATGAGAGCTATTTAATTAGATATAAACAACCAACTTTATATCTTGATGATAAAAATTTATTTAAAATAATCAAAGAAGCAATTGATATCTACATTTTTTGGAAAGATTATCTAAATAAATTTAATGTTACTGGAGTTTTTATAAATCAGAGAACATATATAGAAAATAATATTTTGAACCGTTTGGCTATGAAAAATAAGATTACTGTTTATTCCGGCGGAACTCTAGGTTTTATACAAAAATTTAATAAAAATTTAATGACAATCTCCCATACCTATAAAAAAATATTTGATAACTTACCAGGTATAGAAAAAAAATTTGCTATTAATTTTTCAAAACTTCAACTTAAAAAAAGACTGTCAGGTGCAGTCGGAGTTAATATGACTTATTCAACTAAATCTGCTTTTCATAAAAAAAAGATATCTTTTAATTTTTCTTCTTCAAGAGAAAAAATATTAATTTGTACTCATTGTTTTTATGACAACCCGCATCCTTTCGGAGGCTCTATATTTTTAGATTTTTACGAATGGTTAACTTTTTTGGCAAAAATATCTCATATCACAGACTATGATTGGTATATAAAACCACACCCAGATTATTTGCCCGGAACTTTAGAAACTCTATCAATTATTGCAAAAAAATTTAAAAATGTACATTTGCTTAATCCAAATACGTCATTTCATCAAATTGCTAAACATATTAAATATGTAACAACTTGTCATGGTTCAATTGCCCATGAATTGCCATTACTGGGAATGTACGTTATAAATGCAGATAAAAAAAATCCTCACCAAGCCTTTAATTTTAGTTATACAGTTAGAAGTTTAAATGATTATAGAAATATTTTATTAAATCTTAATTTATTAAAGAAAAAAATTTTTAATATAAAAGAGATTTATAAATTTTATTATATAAATTATTATTATTTTAATAAAAATAATTTCTTTTCGAAAATTGACAATTCTAAATATATAAAAAATTCGAGTTTATTGATGAAAGACTTTACAAAAATATATGTTAAAAATAAAAATTTTAATATTGATATAAATAATCAAATATCGGAATTTCTACTTAAAAAAAATAATTTTTTAAAAAAAATTTAGTTAAATTCTGATAAATATTTATCTTATTATATATTTTTTTTTTTTGTTTAAAATTGATATTATTTTTTGAAGAAAGAAAATAATTATTGAATTCGTAATAACAATAATAGTTCCAACTACGGTAAGAATTAAAGCTAAAGATGTCCAGCCAGAAACGACGCTTCCTTTAAAATAGCTTATCCAAATCCAAATAAAATAGATTACTCCAAATGTAAAAATTAATAATGCAAGAAAAAATACGTAAATGTATAATTTTTTAGAATTTAAATATATACCATTCAATCCTAATTCAATCTGTTTTAGTAAGTGATATTTAGATTTGCCCTCAATTCGTTTTGCCTTAGTATAATTTATTGTCAATTTTTTATGACCCGTCGAATGTATGAAGCCTCTAATAAAACTTTGAGACAAACTGTTATTTATAATTAAATCTCTGATCTTTTTTGTTACAATCCAATAATCTGCAGCATTTTCTAATTTAAAATCAGCCAGAAATGAAAAAAATTTATAAAACAAAAGAGAGAGTATTTTTTTAAATTTTTTTTCATAATCTAAATTTGTCGGAGAACAAGATACGATTTGATAGTTATTAGATTGAATATTTTTTACCATATCTACAATTATTTCTGTTGGCATTTGTAAATCAGTATCTAAACTAATGTAATAATCAGACTCAAAATTTTCTAGACCTGCCAATATCGCGTTTTGATGGCCAAAATTTTTTGTGAAGTTAATAAGACTGACCGTTTCATCCTTTTTTTTAATTTCATTGATAATATCCTCTGATTTGTCCGTGCTACCGTCATTAATAAACGCTATTTTGTATTCTATTAATTTATCAATATTTGACAAGGTACTTTTTAATCGTTTATAAAAAACTTCTAAATTTTTTTCTTCATTTAAAAATGGGCAAATAATAGTTATTGTTTTTTTTTCTAACATTTTTAGTTTTTAATATTTTATATCATTTTTGATTAATTGATATAATTTAAAACTATATTAAATTTTATTTAATTCTATATTTTATTTTAAATATTTCTTTGTATATGATTAAGATTAAAAAATTTCTTAAACTTCTTTTAAGTATAATTAATAAAAATAGTTATTTAGAGATTATAATTAAAAAAAAATATAAGTTTAATCCATACAAGCGCGGTCATTTTTTGTATTTAATAGAAAAAATACCTCAATTAAAAAAATTAGGTTTGTTTGATTCTGATCTTAATAATAATCAACTAAACCATTTACTATATAATTTTTTTTTAAGGATTGTACCATTTCTTAACAAAAGTAGTTTAAATGTTTTTATGAGAAATGAATTATTGCAGCTAAAGACAGATATTCAGAACCTCAAAATTAAAGATATTAATTTATACAAAAGAATTGATACTTTGATAAGCAGATACAATTTTTTCGATGGGGTCGTTGATCGATCAGACGTAACATTACATAAAGGTAATGAAAAAAAAAA
>Ga0114963_10001833_pt1 | contig 14479 bp, 15 predicted proteins | sample C_131016_EF_Meta_FD_87019 | JGI IMG/M metagenome (GOLD analysis project Ga0114963, IMG submission 87019) | Freshwater microbial communities from Lake Croche, Canada to study carbon cycling - C_131016_EF_MetaG | ecosystem: Environmental > Aquatic > Freshwater > Lake | place: Lake Croche, Canada...
CAGTCAATTTTTTAAAATTAGACCAGGTTTCTTTTTGTGAACTAATGTCCATTTTTTAACCTTGTCTTGCTTTAAACTTTGGATTTTTTTTATTAATAACGTAAAGCTTTCCTCTTCTTCTTACAACCTTGCAATTAATATCTCTCTTTTTTAAAGATTTTAAAGAACTTACTACTTTCATATAATCAAACTCAATACATGCTAATTTTAATTTTGTAAAGAAAACTTAAAAACTTTTACTCAAAAAATCTCTGATATAATCTTTAAGTTTAATTTTTGCTTTAATCCTTACAATTTTATTAGTTAAATTCATTCTTTTTAAGGCTGAAGAAAAACGTTCTCCTGGTCTTTTAGGTAGATATTTAATTTTGTAATTAAACATTTTTGCAAGTTGATTAATACTATAGGACTTATTGCTTGCCACGCTGTAATGGGTGCATTTATTCTTCTTCCAAGCAACAATACATGCGTTAATGGTATCTTGAATATGTGTAAATCTTCTTCTTTGAGTGCCCGGCTTAACGACTGGTAATGGTTTTTTATTTTTAAAAAATTCTTCGAATATACCAACTACTGTAGCCATATCGCCCTTACATATTTGTCTTGGTCCATAAACATTATAAAAATAAACTACTTCATATCTAAAATTAAACCATTTCTTTAAATTTTCTAATAACTCTAAATTCTTTGATTTAGTAAAAGCATAAGGTGACAAATTCATATCTTTTCCATTATTGCCTAAACTTGCAGAGGTAGCTGAATAAATTAATTTAATTTTATTTTCTAAAGCAAATTTAAATAATTCTGCACTACCATTAATGTTAGAATTGAAACATTCTCTAAATTTTTTAAAACTTTGAAATATTCTTGAGAATTCTCCAAAATGAAAAATACTATGAATATGATTTTTATATCCTGATAAAATTTTTGAAATATCATTTGTATCACCTCTTAAATACCTCAATCTTGAACTGGTTATTAAATGATTAGAAGCTTTGCCTGAAGAATAATTATCTAAACTAATGATTTTATATTTTTTAAATTTCAATAAATTTTCAATTAAATTTGATCCAATAAAACCGGCTCCGCCCGTAACTACTAAAATATTCTTCATAATTTAAACTCACATTATACATTGAACGTATATTTAAAATAAAAAAATTAAAAATTATTTTTTTATTAAGTATAATTCTTCAATCCAAAACCAAATAATTTCATAAACATTGCTATATATTTGCCTAAAGGACTTGAAGTGAAATGCCCTAATAAAGTTGTCCACATCATCACCGGCACGCCAAAAAATATTAAAATCCAATATTTTTTACAAGTCATCATTTTGGAATAAACAATATGATGGGATACTTTATTTAAAATTTTAATAAAAATAATTTTTTTTAAATTAAATTTGTATAGATAAAAAATTAAAGAACTAGTTGTCCAATAAAAAGTCCATCTTCCCCAATCGTGTCCAACAACATAAAGTGGAAGAATGCACAGAAAATTAAATATTAATATATTTGAAAAATTAATATCTCTTACATACTTAAAAGATATTAAAAAAAAATAACATATAAAAATTATTAAAAACCAAACGATTCCATTTAAATAACGATTTTGCCAATACTCCAGCGTAATATTAATCTGTCTTGTTACACTATATTCTAAAGACAGGATCGTTGCGGCAGGATAATCTAAACAACAATTGTTTGGATCAATCAAAATCCATAAATCTTTCCATGAATTATTTATTATTAAACCTACCTGCGGATCACCGCTTTTTAAAACGATTAATACAAAAATTATTATTGAAGGTAAAAAAAAAAATATAGAAAAAATAAAATTTGAAAAATTAATTTTATTATTAGTTTTACAATTATAGTAAAAAAAAATTAATGGTACAATAGCGTAAAAAAAAAACGCCTCATGAGAAAGCAATGACAAAATTGCAACTAGATTAACAAATACAAAATGTAAAAATTTATTTAATTTTAAATCAAGTATTTTCAAACAAATTATTAAAAAAATTATACCCAAAATATCTTTTCTCACAAAAAACTGTGAAAATATTGGCATGCCCATTAATACGCAGGAAATAATTAGTTCTTTAGGAAACTTATTTTTTACTTTTTTTATTAAATAAACTAATAAAAATACATAACAAATCGAGCTTAAAAAAATTGCTAAATAATTAGCTTTAATAGAAAATTTATTCCAAATAAAAAAAAGTATTTCTCCTACAAGTCCCCTTCTAACAAAACCTCCTTGATAATTAATTAACCACTCCGTTATTCCATAATCATCGTGCCCAAAATATTTATACCAAATATAAATTGACCGAAAAAAAATTATAGTTAAAAAAAGAAAATTTAAAAAAAAGATTATATTTCTAAATTTAATATTTTTAGTGATTTTTTTAAATAAGTTTATAGTCATATGTAAGAGGGAAGGATAAAAAAAATTAGAATTACTCATTATGAATAGCCTGGCAACGACCTACTCTTCCGTGCCTTAAGACAAAGTACCATTGGCGCTAAAGGTCTTAACTGCCGAGTTCGGAATGGGATCGGGTGTTACTCCTTTGCAATAATCACCAGGCAGGAAGAAATTATAGATACTTTTAGGAAAAGTAAATACTTATCTATTTTTAATTTACTTAATCATATATTTTATTTTTATATAAAAATTGTTTTTTATGAAAAAAAAAAGAGCTCTAATTATAGGAATATCTGGTCAAGACGGTTCTTATCTTGCTGAATTCTTATTAAAAAAAAAATATAAAATTATTGGAATTTCACGCCAACTTAATGAAAGCAGGTTTTGGAGATTGGAAAGATTAAAAATTAGAAATAAAGTTTATATTGAAAAAATTAATTTAAATAGCATCTTAGAAATAAAGAAAATACTAAAAAAATATGAATTTAATGAGATTTATAACTTCTCTTCACTGTCTAGCGTTTCCAAATCTTTTAAAAATCCTTTAAAAACCTATACTCAAAATGGATTAAATGTGGGAAAAATATTAGAGGGAATAAAAAAAATAAGTCCTAAATCAAAATTTTATCAAGCATCATCATCAGAAATGTTTAGTGAATATAATAGTCAAATTACAAATAAAAGAACATATTTCAATCCTCAAAGTCCTTATGCAATTTCAAAATTATTTGCTCATTATATTACTAAAAATTATAGAAATTTTTTTAACCTTTATGCAGTTTCCGGAATTTTACACAATCATGACTCTCCTCTAAGAGGAAAAGAATTTGTTACTAGAAAGATAATTTTAGGATTAATTAAGATTATTAATAAAGATCTTAAATTTGTCGAGGTTGGCAATTTATATGCTAAAAGAGATTGGGGATACGCAAAAGATTACGTAAAAATTATGTGGAAGATGCTTCAAAATAAAATACCCCAGGATTATGTAATTTCTACAGGTAAAGTATACTCTATAAAACATTTTATTAATTTAACTACAAAATATCTTAATCTAAAAACTAAATGGGTAGGAACTGGATTAAATGAGAGATTAATAAATAAAAAAAATAATCAAATTATAATAAAAATAAATCCAAAATATTTAAGATCTTTTGATTATAATGTTATAAAAAAAAATTCTAAAAAAGCTAATAAAAATTTAAAATGGAAAATTAAAACAGATCTTAAAAAACTTATAAAAATAATGGTTGATGAAGAAATAAAACATTACAGTCAATCAAAAAAATTATAATATAAAGTATATTAAATATTTTTAATCTAAGATAGATTTAATATTATAAATCCAAAGATTTTATAGTTTTTAAAAATCCTGTTTCAAGATCATTTTTTGGTTTCCATCCATATTTTCTAGCTAATGAAATATCTAAAAGTTTTCTTTTCATGCCGTCTGGTTTTTTTTTATCAAATTCAATATCAACAGAATAATTAAGCCATTTTGCAATTAATTTGGCATAATATTTAATAGAATAATCTTTTCCTACACCTATATTAATTAAATTTTCTGATATTTTTTTTTTCATAAAAAAAATACATGCATCAGCTAAATCATCAACATATAAAAGTTCTCTTTTTGCTTTTCCGCTCCCCCATAAAATAATTTTCCTAATATTTTTACTTTTTGCATCTGATATTTTTTTAATTAAAGCAGGAAAAAAATGTGATGTCTCTAAATTATAATTGTCTCCTGGACCATAAATATTTGATGGCATTAAACATTTATAATTTGTATTAAATTGAATATTGTAGCTTTCACATAATTTAATACCTGCTATCTTGGCAATTGCATAAGGTTCATTTGTATATTCTAAATAACCATTTAATAAATAAGACTCTTTTATTGGCTGTTTTGATTGGGCGGGATAAACGCAGCTCGATCCTAAAAATATAATATTATTTATTTTATTTAAGTACGCTCCATGAATTAAATTATTTTGTATAGCTAAATTTTCATAAATAAAATTCGCTCTGTACTTATTATTTGCATAAATGCCGCCGACTTTTGCTGCAGCTATAATAATAAATTTAGGTTTTTTTTTTTTTAAAAAATCAAAAACTTTACTTTGGTTAGTTAGATCAAGTTTACTTCTATCTGAAAAAATTATTTTATTATATCCATAATATCTTAATCTTCTCAAAATTGCTGATCCAACTAAACCATTATGACCAGCAACATAGATTTTATCATTTTTTGAAAGCATAAATCATTTAACTAGACTGTAATTTTAATTCAGAATTAATCATTTCTTGGATTAAATCACGAAATGATATTTTAGGCTCCCATCCTAAAATTTTTTTGGCCTTAGAATAATTTCCTAGTAAAGTGTCAACTTCTAATGGTCTATAATATCTTTTATCCAACTCAATAATTACTTTACCCTTAGAATTGTAAGCTTTTTCTTTAAATTTTTTTCCTCTCCAAAAAATTGGAAGATTTAAATTTTTTGCTGCTATATTAATAAATTCTTTAACAGAATGTTGTCTACCTGTAGCTAAAATAAAGTCTCCAGGTTTTTTCTTTTGAAGCATTTTCCACATTCCATAAACATAATCTTTTGCATGTCCCCAATCACGTTTTGCGTATAAATTTCCTAAAAATAATTTTTCTTGATTATTATTTTTAATATTACATAAAGCTTTTATAATTTTTTGTGTTACAAAATTTTCTCCTCTTCGAGGACTTTCATGATTGAATAAAATCCCATTACAAGCAAAAATACCATACGCTTCTCTATAATTAACAGTGATCCAATGAGCATACAGCTTGGCTGTTCCATATGGACTTCTCGGATAGAAAGCTGTCTTTTCATTCTGAGGGACGTTCTGAACCTTGCCAAACATTTCAGATGTACCGGCCTGGTAAAATTTTGTTTTTTTCTCTAATTTATTATGACGAATTGCCTCTAAAATTCTAAGTACTCCCAATCCATCTGCATTTGCTGTATATTCTGGAATTTCAAAAGAAACTGAAACGTGAGATTGAGCAGCCAAATTATATATCTCATTCGGCGATATTTTTTTTACGATATTATGAACAGAAATTGAGTCCGTTATATCTCCATAATGTAATATGAAGTTTCTATTCTTAAAATGAATATCCTGATACACATGATCAATTCTTTTAGTATTTATTGATGAAGATCTTCTTTTTACACCATGAACAATGTAATTTTTTTTTAATAACAACTCAGAAAGATATGAGCCGTCTTGACCTGTTATACCAAAAATTAAAGCAATTTTTTTCATTGCAAATATAATTATTACGATCTTAATATAGAACTATTAAACTAATAATACAATTAGAATAAAGTTTATTAATAGTAAAGCTAAGTTAAAATGAATAAAAACAAAAAAGTTTTAGTATTTGCACCTTCATATAATGAAAAAAAAGTTATAAAAAAATTTATAACAAAATTTTTTAAGTACTACTCTATTGATATTTTAATAATTGACGATAACTCACCTGATGGCACTTCATTAATAATAAAATTACTAAAAAAAAAATATAAATTTTTAAAACTAATAACAAGGAAAAAAAGGGGAATTCATTCTGCACATATCTTAGCTTATCAATATGCAATTAAAAATAATTATGAATACTTGGTAACTTTAGACTGCGACTTACAACACAACGTAGCTGACATTAAACGATTCATTAAAGAATTAAAATTTAATAATTTTGTAATAGGATCTAGATATATATTAAATGGTAAATCTTATCTAAAAGGATACAGAAAATTATTGAGTTACTATGGAAATAAGTTTTTAAAGTTTATTTTTCAATCAAAATTAAATGAATTTACAACAAGTTTTAGAGGTTTTGATAAAAAAACATTAAAACTATTACTAAAAAATAAAATTAAATCGACTAATTACTCTTTTTTCATGGAAGTTGTTTATTTTTTAATTCAAAATAATATTAAAGTACGAGAAATACCAATTATTTTTAATGAAAGATCTGTTGGTTTATCAAAAATACCTAGGTTAGAAATTTTTAGAACCTTTTTTAATTCAATTAGACTAAAATTTTTCAACTATTATTAACCACAAACTTCTTTTTTCTGAGATATTTCATATTGAATCAAGATACAGGGTCTTTGAAAAAAATTATCAAAGTATCTATGCGAACTATGAAAATTTAAATAAATAGAAACCACATTATTACTAATATTCTTATTGAAATTAAGATTTGATTCAGAAATTTCTCTAAAGAATATTTTGTCAGAGTTATAATTAAGATATTTAGTTAAAATAATAATTGGCAAAACTTGAATTAATGATGAAGTTTTATATTGAGAATAATTATATTTATGATAATTAATTTCATTGTAGTAAATATCTTGATTATAAAATTTTTGTCTAGAATCACTCATTTCGTAAAAGATATTTGAACTTAATCTAGCAAGATAAGTTGTATTGATTGTCTTAAATATAAAACTAATAAAATTAAAAAAAACAAGAGTTAGAATAAAAAAATATTTTAAATTATTACTTAAGAAATTATTACTATTGAAGTTTTCTATAATGAACATAATATAAAAGAATACAGAAATGTAAGTGTATAATTCAGAAATATGATTTAAAAAAACTGTCGGTATAGAAGAAATAATCAACAAAAGTAGAAAAAAAAAAGACTTTTTACTAAACTTTGTTTTATAAAAAATTATAAAATAAATTATTGATAAAAAAGATATAAAAAAAGATAATAATAAATATTTTTTTTCAATAAACAAAAAGTAAATAAAAGAATTATCAATAGGACTAAAAATACTAACGAAGTAAAAAATCATATTTATTATAGTATTTTGTCCTACTATTAAGTCTGTGCGACCTGAATTAAATTGTGGAACCCATTTAGCTCCCAAAAAATTTCGATAATAAAAATATGATATAAATATTATTAAGAAAAAAGCAATTATAGCTAAAGTTTTATTAATATTAAAAATTTTTTTATCATTATCAAAAACGTTAAAAACTGAGTAATAAAAAATACAAAAAAGATTTATACAAAGAAACGTAATTGAAGTTTCTTTTGATAAAACAGTTAATATGTAACATATAAAAGAAAAAATTAAAAAAATTAATTTTTTTATATTTGCAATGTAAATATTTAAAAAAATAAATGATAAAGTGCCAAATAAAGTCAAAAAAAGATTATCAGCTGTGTTGATCCATATGACAGCTGCTACAGAAGTTTGGGCTGAAAAAAATAATAAAGATAACAGTAAAACAAGTTTTTTATCATATTTTAAGTACAATAAATACTTTAAAATGATTAAACTTAAAGACGCATGAATTATAATTTTACTCATAATTATAATTTGAGCATTTAAGTAAAAATTAATATTATAAAAATTATAAAATATACTTTTTAAAGGCCTCCACCATAAGTCAACAAAGAAAAAGGCATCCTTATAATTATTAAATTTTAGATCTAACATTGTATAATCATCAAATACAAAAAAAGACCCTCTTGTTAAAAAAATATAAAAGATACTCATAAAAAAAACGATAAATAAGAAAATAAAAAATATATAACATTCACTTAACCTGTTTTTTTTCATTTAATTTATCTAATTTATCGAAAATAAATTGTTTAAATTCATTTTATAATATATTTATTAAGAATAATTTATTTTATTGTAATGAATTTCTACCATTAAATAAAAAAAAATAATATATCGCGGGGTGGAGCAGTCTGGTAGCTCGTCAGGCTCATAACCTGAAGGTCCTTGGTTCAAATCCAAGCCCCGCAACCAAAATCCTTCAATTTTTTTTCCTAATTTAAATTTTTTAAAGTATATTAGAATTATAAATGAATTTTATTAATATATTATTTTGTATTATTTTAGATTTAATAATCTGCTTAGGTTATGGCTCTCTATTATTTTATTTAATTAAAATAAAATACTTTAAAAAAGTAAATATTTGGTCTGAAATAACAATTGCTGGAATATTTATTGTTGGCGTAATTTCTTTATTTCTAAATTTTATTATTCCTATAGATTCACTAGTAGCAAATACAATAACATTGTTAGGAATTTTATTATTTTTATTATTTTTTTACCAAAATATCAATAAAAATTTATTTTTTTTTTTTTTAACAAATATTACTTTAACAATAATATTATTAATTTCGGCTGAACATCAACAAGACTTCCCTTGGTATAGTCTTCCTTTTATATCAAATTTGAATCACGAAAAAATTTCTTTTGGATTAGCGAATGTTCAGTACAGATTCGGTTTTATATCTTTGCTTCAATATACTTCTGCTGCATTTAACAATTACTCATCTATAAACAATATAATTGTTCCATATCCATTATTGTCTGCTACTTTTATTATATTTTGCTCTAAATGTTTCTTAGAAGTAAAAAATAATTTAAAAAATAAAATATCTTTTTTATATATCTCTTTAATATTAATTTTTTGTTTAATTAAATTTAATAGACTATCAATCTACGGTAATTAATTACCATTACATATTCTAATTTTTTATTCTATATATAAATCTATCTATATCTTAAAAAATTACAAAAAAAAAATTTTTATACAGGATGAAGTAAAAAAATTAATTTTATTCTCAACATTTGCTGTTATGCAAAAAATTCAAGGTAGTTTAATAATTTTATTTCCTGCCTATATTATTATATTATTAAATAATAAAATAAAAAAATTGCTTATAAGAACTCTATTGATATCTTTTTTATGCTTATCTTTTTGGACGTTAAAAACATTTATCAATACAGGATGCTTTCTATATCCTGCAGAATTTACATGCGTTAATAATGTCAGTTGGGTTGGAAAAGACTATAGTCACCACTCATATGCTCCAAAAGTAAAAATAGAAAATGAAGCCTGGTCAAAAGCATGGATAGATCAAAAAAAAAAAATATTAGATTATGAGAATTACAGTAAAAATTTCCATTGGCTTAAAACTTGGAGTAAAAAACATTTTATCGTAATTTTAAAAAGTATCTTTCCTTTTATTTTAATTACAGCAATTCCTTTTTTATATTTTTTAAAAAAAAAAAATTATTTAAATTTAATAAAAAATAATAGAAATTACATAAGAAATAATAAAATATTATTCCTACTAACAATCATAAATATTATGATTTGGTTTATTATATTTCCGATATACAGATATGGTACGTCATTTATAATATCTGGGATTACTTTCTTAATAATTCCCCTGTACGTTAATATTAATAAACAGATACTATATGAAATCTTAAAAAAAATTATTAAAATATTATTTGTATTTTTTATTTCAAAAAATTTATTAAGAATATATCATGACCATAGAGATTATATATATTCACCATGGCCAAAGATTTTTTCAGAAAAAAATAATTATTTAAAAGATTATAAAAAAGTTCTCAAGAATGATGGTCAATTTATTCTTTTGCCAAATGATGAGCATGCCTGTTACTACTCGCCTTACACTTGCTCAAGTAGTGGACATGTATATGATAAAAATTTTTTAATAAAATTTAAAAATTTTAATTATAAAAGTTATGAATATAAATAAACTAGTGATCTTTAATTAATCTAATGGTTATAATTACAATTATTTTTTGTTGCATAGCAACGATATTTTTATGTGAATTGAGTCCTAATTTTGGAAAAAAGTTAAGAATTCTCGATTTTCCCGACAAAAAAAGAAAATTCCATAAAAAACCAATACCTCAAACTGGAGGTATAATTTTATTTGTATCAATAATAATCAATTATTTTTTTTCCAAAAATCTAAATTATAATTTATTTTTTCTTATCTGGATTTCTTTTTTCTTTTTATTAGGTTTTTTTGATGACCGATTTAAAATTAATTGGACTGTTAAATTTATTATACCTTTTTTTTTTTTATTTTTTTTTTTAAATACTAATAATCATTTTTTTTTAAACGAATTTAATTTTGATTTTTTAAAAAAAATAATAATAATTAAAAAAATTTATTATTTAAATTATTTTTTTACAATCTTATGCGTTTTACTATTATTTAATGCAATAAATATGATTGACGGTCATAATGGGATTTGTTTAATTTATTTCATTTATTGTGCATTCCTTTTAATTTTTCAAAATAATATTAATTTAAATGAAGTTCTAATAACAGTTTTACCATCAGTGCTAATAGTCCTTTATTACAATATTAATAATAGAATATTTCTAGGTAATTCTGGATCGTTTATTATTTCAAGTGTTTTAAGTTATTATTTTATTACAAATAATAATTATTATAATAAAATTTCTATAGAAAAAATATTTCTAATTTTGGCAATACCAGGTCTAGATATGTTGCGATTATTTATATCAAGAATAATCAATAATAATAATCCCTTCCATCCTGATAGAAACCATTTACATCACTTACTTTTTAAAAATAAAGAGAAATATAATCTAAAATATATTTTTTATTTTTTTATTATGTTTATCCCTGGAGTTTTAGGTGAATTGAAAATATTTAATAACTTTTATTTAATAGTAGTGATTGTTTTTTTTTATACAGTTATAATTATTAATTTAAAAAAAGATTATAAATTCTTCTTGTTAAAATAAAGATAGCTATAAAAAAGAGCAAAATTAAAGATTATAAAGTTATTATTCCATGATGAAAAAATACTGCCATGGGTCATAAATGGAAAAAATTGAGACAAAAATTCTATTCCAAAAGCAGTGGATATTAAGTTATAGCCCGAAACCCTAAATACAAGAATAAACACATAAATTAAAAAAGTAAAAAAAATAAATAACCCAAAAATTCCAGAATCCACTAATAATTCAAGCATATAATTATGAGGATGTGTTGAGCAAATAACACTGTAATGGTTCGAATAATTAGAAACTTTTTTGCTAAGATCTTTATATTGCGATTGAGCGCCGCACGTTTTTATTCGATAATTATGCATACCTCCTCCAAAATAAAGATTTTCATGCCAAATTAAATTTGAAGTTAAAAAAATGGCTGCATATGGGTTATTAAATATATTTTTTTCTTTATTATTATTGATTTGTAACGTACTACTAAAAGTTTCTTTTACATATCTATTGTTCATTTTTTTATTAAATAAAATTAAAGATACAATCATTAATATGAAAATAACAGAGAAAATAATAAATATTTTTCTATATTTTTTTATTAAAATAATACTCAAAAGTAAATTAAATATAAAAATTAAAAAAGATGATCTTTCACCACTAAGAAATATTATTATCCCATAAAAAAGAAAAAGTGATATAATTAAAATCATATACTTATATTTCTTTATAGAAAAAAATAAAATTATAAAAATTGGAAAAAATAATTTTGCGAAATAAGTTCCTACTACCCATTTTTTATTAAAAAAACTCGATAATCTAATTTGATTATTGGGCTTAACTTGATATCTAAGAATATACTTACCAGTAAAATAATAAAGATAAGTATCTAAAAAAACGACAATAAAAATAATTAAAAAAAATTTTAATAATTTATTGATGTCAAGCCTATTATTTTCTAATAAAAAAATTACAGACTCTGTAAAAAATATTAAATATAGGGGTAAAAAAGTATTTCCTAAATAATAATAATTACCGTGTAGTAACGAATTAATTAAAAGAAAGAAAAAAAAATAAGTAAAATTACATATATTTTTTTATTTTTTAAATTAATATTTTTTTTTACAAAAAATATTATATAAAAACCATATAATGACAATACGATCTTAACACTATTAATAATACCGGGCCCTAGCAAAAAAAATAATGGAAATAAATATATTAAATAAGAAAAGAAATGTTTATCATCTAAATTTTTAAAATAATTTAAGTTCATCTTTTTAAAAATTTTTGCCTTATATAAAATTTTAGCAAATAAAATAAGGATTTATAAATATCGGATAATTTCATTTTAGAAGATCCATTCTTTCTAAATGGTAGTTTAATTTCGATCTCTTTGATTTTATACTTATTTTTTAAAAAAAATAGACTTTCCCAAAAAAAAGAGTAACCATTATTTTTTGCTTTTAATAAATCACTAATTAAGACTGCTTTTGCATTATAGCATCTAAAAGCGCCAGAGGCGTCTAATTTCATATCAAGCAAATTACTAATTAAAAAATGCCTCACTCTAGTTATAATCTTTCTAAATAAAGGCCAGCCTTTAAGAGAATTAAAATTTTTAGAAAACCTTGAACAAGTTACAATGTCATGACTTCTAATAAACTTAAGAATTAATTTTATATATTTAGGACTATGAGTTCTATCGCCGTCCATGGTTATAATAGTATTATATTTATTTTTATACGCCCATTTCAAAGCGTCTTTATGCGCTGAACCAATTCCTAATCTTCTTGGTCTGAAAATATAGAAAACGTTTTTATATTTTTCAGATAAATACAATATTATCTTTCTAGTATTGTCCTGGGAATTATCATCAACAAATAATAAATGAAATTTATTTTGATTTTTTTTTATTTCTTTAAATAGGAATATAACATTTTTTTCCTCATTTAATGTTGGAATTATAATAAGGAGCATTAATGAATAGTTAATCTTGGCAATGGAAAAATAAATTTAGTACCACTGTTGATAATTCTATATTCTCTTTCTAAAATTTCATTTTTAAAATGCCATGGTAAAACAAAATAATAATCAGGTTTAAATTTTCTTGAAAGTTTCTCAGTAATAATTTTAATTTTAGTTCCCGGAGTAAAATGATTATTTTTTTTTGGATTTCGATCAGCTATGTAACGGATGAGCAAATTATTAAGACCAAAATATTGAAGTAGAATATTGCCTTTAGTTGAAGCCCCATAACCATGAATTTCTTTTTTTTTATCGATTATATTTTTTATTAATGAAATAGTAGTATTTTTTATTATATTAATTCTTTTTAAAAAATTAACATATGTTGTTTTTAATTCTAATTTAAATTTATTTTCTCTTAATATAAATTTTGCTATTTTATTTTCATTCTTTTCATTAGTAAATTTATTACAATCTTCATGACAAATATAATACCTACAACTCCCACCATTAATTAAATTATATTCCATATCAAAAAGTTTTAATCTATTTTGTTGTAGCATGTTTATTATTATTTTTGATGAGTAATAATTTACATGTTCATGGCAAATAGTATCAAATAAATTATTTTTAACTATGCACATAAGATCTGCATGTTCCAAAATTAAGATACCCTCCTTATCAAGATTTTTTTTTATATCCATTAAGAATTTATTAGGATTATCCAAATCATAAAACATAGATAATGCTGTAATGATTTTAAATTTTTTTTTTAATTTTAACTTATTTATAGATTTTTGAGAGAAAAAATCTGCTAATTTATAATCTATAGATGAGTAAAATTTTTTATATTTATTTATAATTGGATCAATACCAACTCTTATTAAATCTTTTTTATAAAAATTTAATAAAGTTCCATCGTTACTGCCAATGTCCAAGACTAGATTTCTTTTTTTAATTTTAGACAATCTTTCAACTTTTTTAACAATTGAATGAACATGATCCGTCATGGTTTTATTTATACCTGTTCTGTAGCCATAATTTTTTCCATATAAGAATTTTTTATTAAATTTATTTTTTAACTGAACTAATTTGCATTTATTACAAAGAATTAAGCTAATCTCAGCTTTGGGTATATTTTTAGTAATTTTTTTTGCAAAAATACCTGAAAACGAAAGATTTCCTAAAGAAATTAAATCTGTAAATTTTTTATAGCTACAATTTCTGCACTTTTTGATATACATATTTTAATTCTAACTTGTTAACAAAAAAAATTTGAATAAGTACTACAATAATTTTAATTATAAAGACTACTTAATTATTTTTTTTTTTTTTTTTTTTTTTAAATTTATTATTTTTTTTTATTTTTTTTTAAAAAATTAAAAATTTAAAAAAATTATTTAATATTATATTTTTTTAAATAATTTATTTTAATTTAAAATATTATTATTATTTTTATTTTTTTTTTTTTAATTAA
>Ga0114963_10001834_pt1 | contig 14452 bp, 11 predicted proteins | sample C_131016_EF_Meta_FD_87019 | JGI IMG/M metagenome (GOLD analysis project Ga0114963, IMG submission 87019) | Freshwater microbial communities from Lake Croche, Canada to study carbon cycling - C_131016_EF_MetaG | ecosystem: Environmental > Aquatic > Freshwater > Lake | place: Lake Croche, Canada...
AAACAGCACCGAGTTGCTGACGTTGGAGCCGGAGACAATGCAGCCGCCCGACACCATGGTGTTGATAGTTAGGCCGTGCTTGCCCTGCGCATCCTGAACAAACTTGGCTGGTGGCAGCTGGCGCTGGTTGGTCCAGATCGGCCATTCGTTGTCGTAAATGTCGAGCTCGGGCGTGACCGATGCCAGGTCCAGATTGGCCTCCCAAAACGCATCAATCGTGCCGACATCGCGCCAGTAAGGCTTGGCTTGGGCCGAAGTGGACACGCAGGACATGGAAAACGGGTGGGCATGGGCGCGGCCTTCGCGCACGGCTACCGGGATCACGTCCTTACCGAAGTCATGGCTCGACTCAGGCTTGGCCAAATCCTCATCAAGCAGGCGGTACAGGTACTTGGCATTGAAAATGTAGATGCCCATGCTGGCCAGCGACAGGGCCTCATTGCCCGGCATGGCTGGCGGCTGGGCCGGCTTTTCAACAAAGTCGATGATCTTGCGTTGGGCGTCGATCGCCATCACGCCAAAGGCCGAGGCCTCGGCGCGCGGTACCTCGATGCAGCCCACTGTGCAGTCGGCGCCGCTGACCACGTGATCTTGCAGCATCAGCGAGTAGTCCATCTTGTACACATGATCGCCGGCCAGCACCACGATGTAATCGGGGCTGCTGTGCTGGATGATGTCCAGATTCTGGTAGATGGCGTCGGCGGTGCCGCGGTACCAGTGTTCGTCATCCAGGCGCTGCTGGGCCGGCAGCAGGTCGACCATCTCATTGAGCTCGGCGCGCAGGAAACTCCAGCCGCGCTGAAGGTGGCGCAGCAACGAGTGGGACTTGTACTGGGTGATCACGCCAATCCGGCGGATGCCGGAGTTGACGCAGTTCGAAAGTGAAAAATCAATGATGCGGAACTTTCCGCCAAAGTAAACCGCTGGCTTAGCGCGTTGGTCGGTCAGTTGCTTCAGGCGTGATCCGCGCCCCCCGGCCAGTACCAGTGCAATGGTGCGCCGCACCAGCATGTGAGGCTGCATATGTCGGTCAAAGGGGGGGTGGGTGAGGGGGTTGTCTTGCATGGTTGTGTCCTGGCTGGGGTAGGGATAGGCGCTTGATTTGTTTTTGGCTTGTTGGGTCGTTGTATCGGGGCGGGGTCAGGTCGTGACGCTGGGCTGGGCCAAACCGGTCCAGTGGCGCACCCGGGCCAACTGTTCGGCCAGCATCACCAAAGGCGCCAGCGCCTGCTGCACCGGCAGGTCGTGGCGAGCCGGGTCGGACTCATGCCGTTCGAGGTAAATGCGCAGGGTGGCGCCCTCGGTGCCGGTGCCAGAGAGGCGGAACACGAGGCGAGAGCCGTCTTGCAGAATCACGCGCACGCCCTGCTGCCGACTCACACTGCCGTCCACCGGGTCGGTGTAGGCAAAGTCATCGGCCAGGGCCACAGTTTGCCCGGCCAGGGTCTGGCCGGCCAGGTGCGGCAAGGAGGCGCGCAGCTCACGCATCAGCGCCTGTGCTCGCTCCGGCGCGATGCCCTCGTAGTCATGGCGCGAATAGACACAGCGGCCGTGCCGTAGCCAGAGCTCACGCACCAGCATTTCGACTGACTGGCCGGTCACCGCCACCAGGTTGAGCCAGAACAGCACGGCCCACAGACCATCTTTTTCGCGTACGTGGTCCGAGCCGGTGCCGTAGCTCTCTTCGCCGCACAGGGTCACCAACCCCGCGTCGAGCAGGTTACCAAAAAACTTCCAGCCGGTGGGCGTCTCAAAGCAGGCGATGCCCAGGTCCTTGGCCACCCGGTCGACCGCGGTGGAACTGGGCATGGAGCGGGCCACGCCACGCAGGCCGGCCTGGTAGGCGGGTACCAGCCGCGCGAAGGCGGCCAGCACAGCCAGGCTGTCGGAGGGCGAGACCACGAAGTGCCGACCAACGATCATGTTGCGGTCGGCATCGCCATCGGTGGCGGCGCCCATGTCTGGCGCATCGGCGGCATACATTTGGGCGATCAGGTCGGCTGCGTTGACCGGGTTCGGGTCCGGGTGCAGTCCACCGAAGTCCTCACGCGGCTCGGCGTTGACCACCGTGCCCGGCGGCGCACCCAGCTCGCCTTCCAGCAGGGCGCGGGCGTAGGGCCCGCCCACCGCCCACATGGCGTCCAGGCGCAAGCGGAAGCCCGAAGCCAGCAGGCGCCGGATGGCGTCGAAATCAAACAAGCTGCGCATCAGGTCGGCGTAGTCAGCTACCGGGTCAATTACCTGCACCGCCATGCCCTCCAGCGCCAGGATGTCCAGGGCATCCAGCGCCAGGTCGGGGCTGTCGCTGGTGTGGATGGCTTGCAGCTGCAGGCTTCGCTGGTAGATGGCCTCGGTCAGCGCCTCGGGCGCCGGGCCGCCGTTGGCCACGTTGTACTTGATGCCGAAGTCGCCCTCCGGGCCGCCGGGGTTGTGGCTGGCCGACAGCACGATGCCGCCGCTGGCGCCATGGCGGCGGATCACGGCGCTGACCGCCGGGGTAGACAGGATGCCGCCCTGCCCCACCAGCACCCGGGCGTAGCCCTTGGCAGCGGCCAGCCGCAGGATGCTCTGGATCGCCACCCGGTTGTGGTAGCGGCCATCGCCCCCGACCACCAGGGTCTGGCCGGTGGCGGCGGGCAGAACGTCAAACAGGGCCTGCACAAAATTTTCCAGGTACAGCGGCTGCTGGAACACCGTCACTTTTTTGCGCAGGCCGGAGGTGCCGGGTCGCTGGCCGGCGTAGGGTTGGGTGCACAGGCTGATCAGGCTCATGGTGGGGCGTGCTGAATGAGGTGAGGAAGTGGGTGAGGTCAGGCCAGACCCGACTCTGCCACAGCCAACCACAGAGTGCAATCCGGCACGGTTTCTGTGGCACCGAGCAGCCGGTCATTTGTGGAATCGCTGGTGTCGAGCTGTAGCTGCCAGCCGGCGGGCGGCAGAGTGAAGGTTACAGGCTCAGGCAGCGGGTTGAGCAACACCAGCAAGCTCTGCCCGGCCCCTTGCAGCTGCATTGCCAGCGCCTGGCTGCGAGGGTTGTCCCATGCCGCAACGCTTAAGGGCTGGCCGGCCGCATCGCGCCAATGCGCGGCCGGGCCCTGCGCCGAGGCCAGGGTCTGCCACCACTGGCCGGACTGCAGCAGCACCAGCCGCTGGCGCAGTGCCAGCACCTTCTGGACAAAGGTATACAGCGCCTGGTCGGCCTGAGCCCAGTTGAGCCAGGTGGTGGCGTTGTCCTGGCAGTAGGCGTTGTTGTTGCCGCGCTGGCTGTGCCCGATCTCGTCGCCGGCCAGCAACATGGGCGTGCCAAGTGACAGCAGCAGCGTGGCTAACAAAACGCGCTGCTGGTTCGCGCGCAGCGCCAGCACGGCCGGCTGGTCGGTGTCGCCCTCGATGCCGTTGTTGGTGCTGAGGTTGTGGGCGTGGCCGTCGCGGTTGTCCTCGCCATTGGCCAGGTTGTGGCGGTTCGCGTAGCTGACCAGGTCGCGAAGCGTAAAGCCGTCATGCGCTGTGATGAAATTGACGCTGCTGTGGGCGCCACGACCTTCCGGCACAAACACATCGCTGGAGCCGGCCAGTCGACGTGCCATTTCGCCTCGGCTGCTGCTCTGATGCAACCAAAAGCTGCGCTGGGTGTCGCGGTAGCGGTCGTTCCACTCTAGCCATCCCGACGGAAAGCCCCCCAGCTGATAGCCCCCAGGGCCGATGTCCCAGGGCTCGGCAATCATGAGGGCTGTCTTGAGCACTGGGTCAGCGGCGATAGCCTGCAGCAAGGGCGCATTGGGCTGAAAAGCGCCTTGCACCGCGTCGCCGCCACGGGCCAGCACCGGCGCCAGGTCAAAACGAAAACCGTCAACGCCAAATTCAAGCACCCAGCGCCGCAGGCTCTCCAGCACAGTGCGCTGCACCAATGGCTGATCAAGGTTGACAGAGTTGCCGCAGCCGGTCCAATTGGCATAGCGGCTGCGCGCTTGCGGCAGCAGGTGGTAGTACAGCCTGTTGTCGATGCCGCGCAGCGATAGGGTCGGGCCCCATTCATCGAGCTCGGCCGTGTGGTTGTAAACCACGTCAATCACCACCTCCAGCCCAGCGTGGTGCAGCGCATCGACCATGGCGCGGAACTCGGTGCGAGCGTCGCTGTCCGGGCCTTCGCTGGCATAGCGCGCCTCGGGCGCACTCCAGGCCACCGGGCTGTAGCCCCAGTAGTTGCTCAGGCCCTGTGACTGCAGCCGTGCCTCGTCGGCCCGGTGCGCCACCGGCATCAGGCAAACGGTGGTGATGCCCAGGCTCTGCAAGTGGGCCAGCACCGATGGGTGAGACATGCCGGCATATCGGCCACGCTGGTGGGGCGGCACATCGGGGTGCAGTGCAGTGAAGCCCTTGATATGCAGTTCATACATCACTCGCCGGGCCGGGTCAGGCACTGGCCTGGCTGGGCTGGGCTCAGGCAGGTCAGCCACCACCCGGGCCTTGAGTGCGCAAGCAGCGTTGTCGCGAAGGTCGGGCAAATCGCCCGACGGGCAATGCGGGTCGTGGCCCCAGTGCAGGTCGCCGCCGGTGTAGCGGCCCAGAACGCACCGGGCAGCCGGGTCGAGCAACAGCTTGGCGGGGTTGAACCGGTGGCCCTCGTGCGGCGCCCAGGGACCGTGCACGCGCCAGCCATACACCAAGCCGGCCCCAATACCTGGCCCCAGTGGCAGCGCGCCGCACCAGACGCCGCCTTGTGCCTCAGGCAGGCGCAGGCGGGCTGTCTCGTGCTGGCCGGCGGGGTCAAACAGGCAGAGTTCCACCGCCGTAGCATGGGGCGCGGCAAGGGCAAACTCAATGGCATCGCTGCCAAGCTGTGCGCCCAGCAGTTTGCCGCTGCCCGGACGCAGGGCCAGCCCAGCAGACAGGTCGAGGTGGGCTGTCATGCCAGCGGCTCCAATACGATACATGCCAGTGGCGGCAAGTCAAGGCACAGGGATTGCTCGCGCTGCTGCCAAGGCACCGCCTGGGTAGCTCCCGGCGCACTGGGCATACCGCTGCCCCCATAAATGATCTGATCGGTGTTGAGTAGTTCGCGCCAGGCCCCGGCGTGGGGCAAGCCCACGCGATAACCCAGACGAGGCACCGGAGTGAGGTTGCACAGCACCAGCAATGCGCTGCCATCTTGGGCGCGCCGCTCAAAGGCCAGCACCGATTGTGCGGCGTCATCGTGGCTGAGCCAGGCAAAACCGGCAGGCTCGGTGTCAAGCTGGTGCAGGGCGGCATGCCCCCGGTAGACCAGATTGAGGTCTCGCACCAAGCGTTGTACCCCAAGGTGGCTGGGCTGCGCCAGCAGGCCCCAGTCCAAGCTCAGGTCATGGTTCCACTCAGTGGGCTGCGCAAACTCGCAGCCCATGAAGAGCAGCTTTTTGCCGGGGTGGGTAAACATGAACCCATAGAAGCTCCGCAGGTTGGCCAACTGCTGCCATCGGTCACCCGGCATTTTGGCCAGCATGGCGCCCTTGCCATGCACCACCTCGTCGTGGGAGACCGGTAGCACGAAGTTTTCGTCAAAAGCGTAGACCAGGCTGAAGGTGATCTTGCCGTGGTGGTGTTGGCGGTGCACCGGGTCCAACGCCATGTAGGACAAGTTGTCGTGCATCCAGCCCATGTTCCACTTGTAGTGAAAGCCCAGCCCGCCGCCCTGCAGGTCGGCACTGGGCGGGCGGCTCACGCCGGGGAAGGCGGTGGACTCTTCTGCGAGGGTGATGGCGCCGGGCCGCTCAACCCCCACGGTGTGGTTCATCAGTCGCAAAAAGGCGATCGCCTCCAGGTTCTCGCGACCGCCGTGCCGATTCGGCAGCCATTGCCCTTCGGCCCGGCTGTAGTCGCGGTAGAGCATGGAGGCCACCGCGTCGACGCGCAGCCCGTCGATGCCAAAGTGCTCCAGCCAGTAAAGCGCATTGCCCACCAGGAAATTGCGCACCTCGACGCGGCCAAAGTTGTAGATCAGGGTGTTCCAGTCCTGGTGGAAGCCCTCTCGCGGGTCGGCGTACTCGTAAAGGGCGGTGCCGTCGAAGCGGGCCAGGCCATGGGCATCGGACGGAAAATGCGCCGGCACCCAGTCCAGGATGACGCCCAGGCCGGCCTCATGGGCGGTATCGACAAAGTGTCTGAAGTCTTGCGGCGTGCCGAAGCGCGCAGTCGGGGCATACAGGCCCACCGGCTGGTAACCCCAGGAGCCGTCAAACGGGTGCTCGCTGACCGGCATCAGCTCCAGGTGGGTGAAACCCATGTCGCGCACATAGGGCACTAGGTTGTCGGCCAGTTCACGGTAGCTGAGCCAGCGCCAGCCATCGGCCTTGCGCCAGGACCCCAGGTGCACCTCATAAATACTGATCGGCTGGTCGAAGCCATTCGCTTTTACACGCTCCGGTTGCATGGGATGCACGGGCGGCAGGCCCTGCACGATGCTGGCGGTGCCGGGCCGCAGTTCGCTAAAAAAGGCGAAGGGGTCGGCCCTCAGGAGAATTTCGCCCTGGAGCGTGCGGACTTCAAACTTGTAGCATTCGCCCACGCCCAGGCCGGGCACAAAGAGCTCCCAGATGCCGCATTCGCGGCGCAGGCGCATGGGGTGGCGGCGACCGTCCCAGCCGTTAAATTGCCCCACCACCGAGACCCGCTGCGCATTGGGCGCCCAGACAGCAAAGCTGACGCCAGCCACACCCTGCAACTCGCGTGGATGGGCACCTAGGCACTGGTGCGGGCGGTGGTGCGTGCCCTCGGCCAGCAGCCAAGCGTCCAGCTCGCCCAGCACCAGCCCAAAGCGGTAAGGGTCTTCCAAGCGCTGCGGTGCGGGCAGCACCTGCCCCGGCGCAGCCGGCCACTGCACGCGTAACAGGTAATCGAAGGGCTTGCTTCGCCGGTCCAGTCGTCTGCCAAACACCTCACTGTCAGCCAGTCGCTGAAGACCCGCCACACAGCGACCACTGGAACGGTCGAGCACATCTACGCGCACAGCGCCCGGCATCAGGGCATGCACCCAGAGGGCGCCGTCGCGCTGCTGCATGCCCAACACGGCGAACGGGTCGGGGTGAGTTGCGTCCATCAGCGCGGCGATTTCCTCAGGATGCAGCATCAGCTTCCCCCGGTGGCCGGGGCATCCGGTGGTAAAGGCGCGCCAGATGCCGCAATCGCTGCGCCGGGTCGGGGCCGACCTGGGCCCACTGAAAGCGCCAGCCCCAGTTGCCTTCGCCAACACCCGGCCGGTTCATCCGGTGCTCGCCCGACAGGCCCAGCACGTCCTGCATCGGGTAAATCGCCATGTCGGCCACACTGGCGCAGGCCGCACCAATCAGGTCCCAGGCGATGTCGTGCCCGTCGCAAGCCAGATAGTCCTGCACATGCTGGCGGGTGGCGCCAGGCAGGGTGTGCCACCAACCCCTGGTGGTGTCGTTGTCATGGGTGCCGGTGAAGACCACGCTGTCAGCGGTGTGATGGTGCGGCAAGTAGCGCGAGCTGGCATCCTGCTCGGGGCTGAAGGCAAATTGCAGCACCCGCATGCCGGGCAGGCCATGGCGCTGGCGCAGCGCATCCACCTCAGGGGTGATCACGCCCAGGTCTTCGGCAATAATGGGCAGGACACCCAGCGCCTGGGTCGCCGCCAGCAGCAGGGCATCGCCCGGCGCCGCTACCCAGCGCCCTTGCTCGGCGGTCGGCGCGCTGGCAGGAATCTCCCAATAACTCTCAAAACCGCGAAAGTGGTCCAAGCGCACCATGTCAACCAGCGCGCAAGTGTTGCGGATGCGGGCGATCCACCAGCGGTAGTGCTCGGCTCCGTGGGCAGACCAGCGGTACAGCGGGTTACCCCAGCGCTGGCCGGTGGCGCTGAAGCCGTCGGGCGGCACCCCGGCAACCACGGTGGGGCTGCCGGCGCCGTCAAGTTCGAAAAGGTCCGGGCGGGCCCAGACATCGGCGCTCTGGTGGGCAATGAAGATTGGGATATCGCCCACGATGCGCACGCCCTGTGCGTTGGCATAGGCCTTGAAAGCCCGCCACTGTCGAAAAAAAACCCACTGGCAAAACTGCCAAACCAGGCAGTCGCCCGCCAGCGCCAACCGGGCCTGCGCCAGGGCCAAAGGTTCGCGCTCGGCCAATGGCTGAGGCCACTGGTTCCATGCCTGGTCAGGGTGCTGTGCCTGCAGCGCCATGAACAGGGCGTAGTCGTCTAGCCAGGCCGACTGCTCTTGGCAAAAAACCGCAAAATCCTCACGATGAGTCGCACCGGCACCGGCATCAAAACCAGCCGCCGCCAGAGCCAGAGCGCGCATGCGAAACGCTATCATGGCCGGAAAATTGACGGCCTGCTCGCTCAGATCGGGGCTTGGCATCAGCGCCGCGTCATCTAGCCAGCCCTGCCTTTGCAGGTCTGCCAGATCGATCAGCAGCGGGTTGCCAGCAAAGGCTGAACTGCTCATGTAGGGTGAATTTCCCAGACCGATGCCGCCTAGCGGCAGCATTTGCCACAGGCCTTGTCCGCTGGCTGCCAGCCAGTCGATAAAACTGTAGGCCGCCGGACCAAGATCGCCGCTACCGTGAGGGCCCGGCAAAGAGGTGAGGTGCAGCAGAACACCGCAGACGCGTGGGAATTGCATTGTGGTAGGTGGATTAATTTGGATTGTAAAGGCAGGATTTGGCTAAGGAAACGCGGATCAAATCAAATTTGACCATTCCAGTGGCGTACCGCGTTTTTTTCCGCGCTGCGCCAAATTTTGACGATTCGTTTGGCTTTTCAAAGCCAACGGCGCAGTTTCTATCCCTCTTACCAAGCATATTTTTTGGCGCTTTTTGCGCCAGCCAGCTCACTAAGCGCGTATTCTAAATTTTCATTAACAAATGTTGCCGCAATCTTCACCATTTATTCCGACTCTTGCTGTTGCTTGTTAAACCAGTGTATTTAAAAAAAAAGAAAAACGTGCGACAGTTTTATGTAAAGTAGAAGTGCCTATAACTTCGAAGCAACGCAGTGTGGGTTTGCAGCAGCTACAGCGTCTTGTTTGTGTGGAGGTTGGGTATGCGTATGCTGCAGGTGCAGCAGCAGACTGGCAGGGTGTTTTAGCCACCTAGGAGCTTTCTCGATTTCGCCGCCGGACAATTGACAGACCGCTTGGCGCTCCTTTAGGTGCTAGATGTAATTCACGTCAATGTCACACAACAGGTTCAAACTTTTCCAAGAATAATGTTAGATAAATCTAAAAATTATGAAATGGATGACGTACAAGCCTCGCGAGGTGGCGTCAGTACAAAGAAGTGAACCGTTGTGTCGCAAGTTTTGAAAAAAAGTTTCGATTCTTGGTTCTGCTCATGCCAAGAGATATGAAAGCTGAGCACGAACTGTAAAAACGCTGTTCAAACACACACATCAATTGACAGGTACACAGCATGAGTTCAAAAAAAATGACCAGACGAAGCGGCGTGCTATTGCACCCAACATCTTTTCCAGGCCCTTGGGGTATTGGAGATCTTGGTTCTTCCGCTCGTGTTTTTATCGATTTCCTTGCACATTCACATCAACAAATATGGCAGGTTCTGCCCCTAGGCCCCACTGGAGATGATGGCGCACCCTATTCTTCTTTCTCATCCAATGCAGGCAATCCCTTGCTTATTAGCCTTCAGGATTTAGTGACAGACGGCCTTAACATTGTCATTGAGCCCCCCACCAAAGCCTTATCAAGCGCTGAAGATTTAAGCGCCGTTAAGACCGCTAAATTTGAAGTTTTGGCGCGAGCCGCCAAAAAAATTCGTGACAATGCCTCATTAAGTCAGGCTTTCAATCTATTCTGTGATGAACAGAGTGAATGGTTGGATGATTACGCACTTTTTATGGCGTTAAAAGACAGTTATCCCAATACAAAATGGAACCAATGGCCCAAAGGGCTCGTTAAGCGTGAAAAAAATGCGCTTGAAAAGGCTCGAACCGAATTAGAAGAATCGATCCAATTTCATAAGTTTTCACAGTTTGCCTTTTTCAGGCAGTGGTCGGCTCTGCGAAATTATGCGCATGACAGAGGCATTCGTATTGTGGGCGACATACCCTTCTATGTTGCTTTTGACAGTGCAGACGTTTGGGCAAATCCTCTAAATTTTGCGCTGCTTCCCGAAACATTCGAACCCAAACTTATGGCTGGTGTGCCCCCAGATTATTTCAGCGAAACGGGCCAATTATGGGGAAATCCAGTCTACGACTGGGAACATCTGGCGAGCACGAACTTCGAATGGTGGATTCAACGGTTCAAACGTTTAACTAGGCTTGTGGACATCATTCGGATCGACCACTTCCGTGGCTTTCAAGCCTATTGGCAGGTTCCTCATGGTGAAAAAACTGCGATAAACGGGTCTTGGGCTGAATGTCCCGGTGACGCCTTCTTTCACGCACTTGAGCATGAATTAGGGCATTTGCCGGTCTGGGCAGAGGATCTAGGGCTCGTTACACCTGAGGTGGAACTTCTACGCGATAAATTTGATTTTCCTGGTATGAAAGTTCTTCAGTTTGCATTCGATGAAAAGGGTGCTGAAAATCCTTATCTACCTTTCAACTACAACTCAAATTTTGTTTGCTACACGGGGACCCATGATAATGACACCGTCGTCGGTTGGTGGGAAAACCTTGACCACAATCAGCAAAAAATGATACTGGATTATGTGGGTCCTGTTTTAGAGCAAGATGTTCACTGGACTCTCATTCGTTTAGCCATGAGCTCTATTGCTGGCACAGTCGTCATACCCATGCAGGACTTATTGGGCTTGGGTGCCGAAGCCAGAATGAATGTACCCGGGCGTGCAGCGGGTAATTGGTCTTGGCGTTATGAATCCAAAGCGATCACCGCAGAGCTCTCACACAAACTGAAGGCAATAACGACAGTCTTCGGCCGTGGCCGTCGGCACATGCCCAAAAAACTTATTAATCAATAAGTTCGTGAGTCATCACCAGGTCAACCAATAAGTTGATGGTTGCGATTTGCGATTTTATATTCGATTTCGCCACAAGTATTTCGCCACAAGTATTTCGCAAGATATTCATCGCCCCCGCAAACCCTCATAAAGCGCCACATATTTCGCAGCAGAAGCAGTCCAGCTGACATCTTGGGCCATGGCACGTTGCTGCACATTGGCCCACATCGGCTTATCCCAAAAAAGCGCCGTCAGTTGCCGCAGCGCGATGGTAAAGGCCGGCACGTCCGTGGGGTGGAAGGTGATGCCCGTGGCAACCCCCGCTGAGAGTGCTGCCGGATTGGCGGTGATGACCGTATCGGCCAGCCCCCCCACAGCCGAGACGACTGGCAAGGTGCCATAGCGCAGCCCATACATCTGCGTCAGTCCACAGGGTTCAAATCGCGAAGGCACCAGCACGGCGTCAGCACCTGCAAACATCCTATGGCTCATCGGTTCGTCATAGCCGATCCGCAACCCGACACGGCCCGGAAAGTTCCGCGCCAGATCGTGCATCTGCCGTTCCAAATTGCCATCCCCCGACCCCAGAATGATCACACCACCGCCATTGGCAATGAATTCAGGCATCACCTGCGGCAAAAGATCGATGCCCTTTTGGTCAGCCATCCGGCTGACAACAATCGCCAAGGGGCCGGGCACATCGACATTGAACTCCGCACACAGATTGGCCCGGTTGGTGGCCTTGCCGCGCATATCGGCGGCGGTATATGGAATGGGTTCCAGTTCGGGCGACCAGATATCGGTATCGACCCCGTTCAAAATACCCGACACGATCGACGACCGCGCGCGGATCACCCCTTCCAGCCCCAAACCCGTTTCCTGCCGCACCATATCGGCCGCATAGGTCGGGGAGACGGCCGTGATTCGGTCACATGTGATAAGCCCGGCCTTCAGGCTGGACAGATTGCCGTAGTATTCCAACTCGCCTGGGTGAAACTGCTCGCGCGGCAGGCGCAGATCGTCGATCTGGCCGGCACCCGCCCAGCCTTGGAAGGCGATGTTGTGAATGGTCATCACCGACCCCACATCGCCCTTGCCGCCGTAGGCCAGATAAGCCGGCGCGAAGCCTGCGTGCCAATCATGGCCGTGCAAAACATCGGGTTTCCAACCATCCCCCGCACCGTGCCGCGCGATTTTTGCAGCAACCCAAGAGAGCGCGGCAAAGCGCTGCGGGTTGTCCCACCAATCGCCGCCCGGGCCGAAATGCGCGCCGTAAGGACTGCCTTCGCGATCATAAAGATGCGGCGCATCCAAAACCATCAGGTCAAGCCCGTCAAGCTTGCCCGACAAAACGCGCCCCTCACCACCCCAAAGGTTGCCTTCGTACCAGACCTCGGCCCAATGCGCGACAAGGTGGCGCAGGGCCCGGTAACCGGGCAGCATCACGCGCATTTGCCAACCAAAGGGGGCCAAGGCGGCAGGCAAAGCGCCCACAACATCCGCCAAGCCGCCCGTTTTAACAAAAGGCACACATTCCGAAGCGACCGAGAGTACCTTGCCTCTAACCTGCACCACGTCATCTCCTTTGCCTTGACCCTAGGCGGGGGGCAGGAAAAGTCCGCCCAAGCATTTGTCAGCCCAGTTTGGCCGCCCCTGCAATCAACATATCCTGCGTGGTCAGGACAATTCCACCTTCCCTGCGGCGAAACCACTTGGCGTCTTCCTGAAGATTGAAGCCCACCATCACGGATACGTATAAGCCATGCAAACAAACGATCGTCATTTTAGACCAGAAGAGGCCTATAAGCCTGAGCAAATCCTAAATTCTCTGCCCGTGTGGCAGGTTCACCATGAAAAAGCGCCCCACCCCACCCTCGCCACCAACACAGCCGCCCTAACACCGACTATGCAATCTCACCTCACACATCACCTGCAGCTGAACGCCGCACTGACCTGCCCCCTTTCTGCCGAACCAAAGTGATGGAACAAAGTCAGCTAATTTCGGAGAATAGCGGCTGTGAAACAATCCAGATCTAACGATGAGTAAATCATCGGCTTCCTCAAACAGGCTGACGAGGGCATGACCGTCTAAGAGCTTTGCCGTTCAGGCGGCTTTAGTCAGCCTACCTTTTACATGTGGAGTTCTATTTCGTAGGCCGCCTTGCTCAGTTGAATGCTGGTATGCCACACGAAACATTACACGTTATGTAATTAACGTTATAAGTTATTGATTTACAAGGGTTTTGAAGAGCCTGGCTTTCTGAAGTTGGCAGCGCAAACAGAAAAGCCCTCCGAAGAGGGCTTTTTTGGACTACAAAACATCACCCCTGGTGGTTAACCGCCCTTTTTGGAGCGCTTGCCAGGGTTTTTCTTGTTGCGAGTGGCCACGCCACGCTCCAAGCTCACACGCTGACCGCGGCCATGTGTCGGCAATGTCACGCCAGGCTGTGGCGTCATTGGCGGGGTAAATTTACGATCAGCTTCAGTCACAATCTTATTGCCCATCAGTGGCTCCGGTAAAAAGTTCAACCCCCGATTAGGCCACAGCTTCGGGCTGATTTAGGCATCAGGGGTGATTAATTTTTACTTCAGGCTCATTCCACTTTAGCGCCCGAACTTTTCACGATCAAGGCGGCATTGTCCCAATCGGCACGCAAAATTTGCTGAAACTCGTCGGGGCTGGCCGTTGTCATTTCAACGCCGAGGTTTTTGAATCGCTCGATCACGGCAGGATCAGCCAAGGCTTTTTGAACGGCATTGTTAATGCGATCTTGTTCCGCTTTCGGCATGGCTGCAGGGCCGAGCAGGCCGATCCAAGAATCAAATTTGTAGCCCGGCAAGCCGGCCTCAGCCAAGGTGGGCAACTCGGTCATGAAACGCGAGCGCTTGGCCTCTGTAAGGCCAACAGTTTGATGCGTGGGTCTTACCGAAAACCCACCACGCCGATGGTGGCGGCCGTCACACCTTGCACGCGGTCGGCCAAGACTTCGTTGACTGCATCACCTGTTGACTTGAGCGGAATGTGTTGCATACCAAGCCGCCGCCAACAGCATGGTGGTATGTCCGTCATGGCCACAAGCATGCATGCGCCCGTCATGGGTGAAGCGATGTGGAAAATGGTTTTCTTCTTGGAGAGGCAAGGCGTCAAGGTCTGCGCGCAAACCCAAGGAGCGAGAGCCTTTGCCAGATTTCAAGACGCCCACCACCCCGGTACCCGCTACACTCGTGTGAACTTCTATGCCCCAGGACAGCAACTTTTCAGCCACCATCGCGAATGTGCGATGTTCTTCAAATCCCAGCTCAGGATGCGCGTGAATATCGCGGCGCAAATGCGTGAACTGGCTGTAGTCTTTCAGCGTGTCTAAAAGGGGCATGTCATTCCAGTCAAAGTAGCAACTGAGTTGACTTTACTACAGCACACGAACAAAGCAGCAGATAAAAAGAAAGGCGCAATGCAGCCGAAAAACCAAATTTCGGTGAAAATAAAGCATGAACAAACAACTCCGACAACTTATCGCACTGAGCTTGTGCACCACTT
>Ga0114963_10001835_pt1 | contig 14450 bp, 16 predicted proteins | sample C_131016_EF_Meta_FD_87019 | JGI IMG/M metagenome (GOLD analysis project Ga0114963, IMG submission 87019) | Freshwater microbial communities from Lake Croche, Canada to study carbon cycling - C_131016_EF_MetaG | ecosystem: Environmental > Aquatic > Freshwater > Lake | place: Lake Croche, Canada...
CTTGGCTTCGGCAACCACTGGGATGAGGAATTCGCGGCCAAACACGGGGTCGAGCGCGTGGTATCGCTGGATGAACTTTGCTCGCGCTCGGATGTTATCTCGCTCCACACGAAGCTCACCGACCAAACCCGTCATATGCTCGATGCGCGCCGACTTGGGTTGACCAAGCCCGGACTGCTTCTGGTCAATTGCGCCCGCGGCGAACTGGTGGAAACCAACGCGCTGCTTGAGGCTCTACGCTCGGGTTCCCTGGGGGGCTATGCGGCGGATGTCATGGACGAGGAACCGCCGCCGTCAGACCACCCGCTCCTCACGGCGCCGCGAACGGTCATCACGCCACACATCGGCTCCCGCACCCATGAGAATGTCGTGCGCCAAGCGACCATGGCTGTTCAGAACATGATCAATGTCCTCGCTGGTCGCCCCGCACTTGCTCAAGCCAACAAAATTTCCTAATGAACAATCCTAACGAGTATTTTGTCGTTCCAGCCACTCTTCACGATGACTTGGTTCGCCGCGCTTACATAAAACGGGGCTACACGAACGAGGAGGCTACCGACGCCTCGCGCTTCTGCCACAGCGCCTCGCGCCATGGCATTCGCACCCACAATGGTCTGAAGGCTCTTCACCTTGATGACCTCTTCGGCAGCAAGGTTGGAGGATGGGTCCCCGGAGCGGAGATCGAAGTCCTGCCATCCCGCTTCGCAGCTGCGGAGATTTGGGATGGACACAAAAAACTCGGCCAAGCCGTGGCCTACAAAGCCATGGATCGTTGCATGGAGTTGGCCGACAAATTCGGCGTCGGCATGGTGAGCGTGGACAACGCCACCCACTACCTCTGGGGTGGGGGATATGTCATCGACGCTGCCCAGAAAGGCTACATCGCCTACACAAACTGCACCTCTGCCACATCCGAAGTTGTTCCTTTTGGAGGAAAGACCCCGACCATGGGCACGAATCCGCACTCTTGGGGATTCCCCACGCAGTCAGCGGTAGGTTTCCCCATCGTCATTGATTGGGCGACATCTACTGTGGCCATGGGCCGCGTCCAGCAATTCGCCCGCGAGGGCAAGGAACTCGCTCCCGGATGGGCGGTGGATGCCGAAGGTAAACCCACCACCGATCCCAAGAAGGCGACGGCACTCCTACCATTCGGAGCGCACAAAGGCTACGGACTCGGTCTCGTGGATGAACTCTACGCCGCATTCATCGGAGGCTCACTGCCCTCGATTCGCGGAACGAACCGCAGCCCTTCTGCTGAAAAACGCGGCTCCACCTTTTTCTTCCAGTGCATCCATCCCGAAGCCATGCGTGGGCATGACTACGCACTCGGGCGCACGCAGGAAGAAAATCTCAAAGCCTGCCTCGCGGATATCCTCGGTCAAGGCAACGAAGCCTGCATCCTGCCGGGCCAGATCGAGGCTCAATCAGCCAAACTCACCGACCTCCACGGTGGACTTCTTTTCACCAAAGCCGAAATCGAAAGCTTCGCCCACATCACGGATGAACTTGGCGAACCTGCCTGGAACATTCAGAATTTTCCATCAATCACTCTTTAATTCCTATTCATTATGTCACTCACACTCCGCGATCCATCCACCTGCCTCTACGATCAAATCTCCCTTGGCGAAGTCATGCTGCGCCTCGATCCCGGTGAAGGCCGCATCCGCACAGCACGTCAGTTCACCGCTTGGGAGGGCGGCGGCGAATACAATACTTCGCGCGGCCTGCGCAAATGCTTTGGCCTCCGCACAGCCGTTTGCACGGCGCTTGTGGACAATGAAATCGGCCACCTGATCGAGGATTTCATCATGCAGGGCGGTGTGGACACCGAGTTCATCAAATGGCGCGAGGACGACGGGATCGGCCGCTCTGTTCGAAACGGCCTGAACTTCACCGAGCGAGGATTTGGTATCCGTGGCGCAGTCGGCAATCCCGACCGTGGCAATAGCGCCGCCTCGCAACTCAAACCCGGAGACTATGACTGGGACCACATCTTCGGCCAACTCGGCGCCCGTTGGTTCCACACCGGTGGCATATTTGCCGCGTTGTCCGAATCCGCCGCGCAGATCACCATCGAAGCGGTCACCGCTGCCAAGAAGCACGGCACGATTGTGAGCTACGACTTGAATTACCGACCCTCGCTCTGGAAATCCATCGGCGGCCAAGCCAAGGCTCGCGAGGTGAACCGCGAGATCGCCAAGTATGTCGATGTCATGATCGGCAATGAAGAGGACTTCACAGCATCCCTCGGCTTCGAGGTGGAAGGAGTGGATCACAACCTCAGCACGATTGAGACCGAGGCTTTCAAGCGCATGATCGAAACCGCTGTGAAGGAATATCCGAACTTCAAAGTCGCTGCCACGACCCTCCGCCGGGTCATCACGGCCTCGCGCAACGATTGGAGCGCCATTTGCTGGCATGCTGGAGCCTTCTACGAAAGTCGCAAATATCCCGAACTCGACATCCTCGACCGCGTCGGCGGTGGCGACAGCTTCGCCAGTGGTCTCTCCTTCGGATTCCTTTCTCAAAATGACCCACAAGCAGCCGTCGATTACGGCGCCGCCCATGGTGCATTAGCTTCCACAACGCCCGGCGACACCTCCATGGCCACACGCCAGGAAGTCGAGAAACTCATGAAGGGCGGCGGCGCCCGCGTGGTGCGCTAAGCGGTTTATCGCCCAGCGGCGTGACAACGCTCCGTCGCGGCGTGACAACGCTCCGTCACGGCGTGACAACGCTCCGTCAAGGCGTGACAACGCTCTGTCACGGCGTGACAACGCTCTGTCGCGGCGTGACAACGCTCCGTCACGGCGTGACAACGCTCCGTCACGGCGTGACAACGCTCTGTCGCGGCGTGACAACGCTCTGTCGCGGCGTGACAACGCTCTGTCGCGGCGTGACAACGCTCTGTCGCGGCGTGACAATGCTCCGTCACGGCGCAAAGTAGCTCTATTCTCCGAAAATTTGGGAAACGGCATTTCGTTCAAAAAAGTGCTCATACCAATGGCTGTGGTTTTAAATTTTCGCGAGCCATCTTGACTTGTAGCGGCGTCTCTATGAGCGCCGAATCGTTGACCATCGGCGGTCGCAGGCCACCCTCTATCAGTATGCCCCCAAAGGCATTAAGAATTTTGTATCAAGATAGGGTTGAGCCATTTCCGTCAACCTTTTGGCGGCGGCCCCTGAGATACCCTTGCCGCCACCTCGGGAATTTCGCTTGACTCCACCCCTGCGCTCCGACAGAACTTCAAAAACCGCTCCAAATGCACGCTCCACCAATACAGCGTCTTCTCCGCAACCTTCAACCCTCGCCCCTCCACCATCCGCACCACCCACGCCTTCGGATGCTCCGCAACAATTCTCTCTTTCCCCTCGCTCATGCTTCCCATACTGCAAAGCCCACCCGAATTGTCCACTTTTTTATCGCCTTGATGGTTAAATTGGAAATTTGTGTGACCAAACAACGTTCGGTAGAAAAATGAAACGCCACATTTTTGCATTTGTGAGTGGTTTTATCGGAGGAGTCATTTTGATGTGGCTCTTGCCAGTAATGCGCGATTCCATTACGCGTTTTGATCGAGATATGGACCGTGGCTACCACCGGATCACCCTTAATATGCCATACGCAGAAGTTTGCCGGATGATGAAGTCGGATGGCGTGCGATCACAGGAGTTTCGCCTGGCGCAATCCGCTGGTTATGAGATCGAGTATGCTGCGGCGAACAAGAGTGGAGCAAAGTATTTTGTAATGTGGCGCAATGGTATTGATTGGACATATACTGTAGGCTTCGATGCGAATGATTGCGCTGTCTACAAAGCCAAAGGCACTTCATGAAACAAAAGGAACCGAACAAGGCGGTTCACCCAACGCTCACCCGCGTCACGCCAGCTGCTTTCGCACCTGTCGCGCCACGGGCGAGCGTGGGTGACCTTAGACGTTCGGCAAGAATATGAAGACTGATCCCGCCGCTCCATACTTCCCTTTTTACATGATCGGTCTTGTTTCAATCGGATTGGCATCTTGGTTGTGGATCAAGACACGCTCGACGCCAGCCAATAAGAAAAAATGGTTTGATGTGTCAGCGATTGTAACTGGAATATACGTCGGTGTGTTTATGTCATTTATTTTGGGACTCCGGGACCAGTTCTATCTGATTCCATTCCCGCTTCTGGCCTGTGTCTTCATTATCTATCTCAACATGCGTTTCACTTTTTTCTGCGATTCGTGTGGAAAGCGGTCTTTCTCCCAGAGTTGGTTATCACGAGTCTTTCATTGTCCACACTGCGGACACAAACTGAAATGAAAGCAAAAAAGCCGAACGGGCCGATGGAGCTAATCCCTGTGCCTGCGGCACTTCTGGCACGTCGCCTGCGGAGCAGGCTTTGGTGCCAGAAGCAAGCAGGGATAGCTCATCGGGGACGTTGATATGGCAAAAGAATATACGCACTATGAATAACGACATCTCTGAAATGAAGGAAGCCCTCTGCAAAATCGTCGCGCATCAAGAGTATCAGAGTAAGGTTACACAGCGCTCCTTTGTGCTGCTTATTTTGGTCATTATTATTGGCGGCGGGATTTCTATTTACTGGTCTACTTACTGGGATGCTTGATTTAAAGACAATCAATGTCACGAATCCTTGATTGTCTGAACAGGCCATTCGCTCTTTTATCCTCCTCCATGTTACGTCCTATTCTACTATCACTCCTCGCCGTTTGTGCGCATGCCACTGCGAGTAATGTCATCTTCATCCACCCCGACGGCGCAGGCGTCTCGAATTGGCAGGCTGCCCGTTTCTATTGGGCAGGCCCCGATGCAGAGCTCAACTGGGACCGCATCCCCCACATTGCTGTCTATCGCGGCCACATGGCGGATTCGCTTTCCGCGACATCCAATGGCGGGGCGACCTCTCATGCCTACGGCATCAAAGTCCCATCCTCCGCATTCGGGACGGATGGAAAATCCGCCTCTCGCCCGACGGCTGCGAATGGCGAGCAAGGAAGCCTCATGCACGAAGCGATAAGGCGCGGCCTGCGGACGGGTCTCGTGAACTCCGGCAGCATCATCGAGCCCGGCACCGCTTGCTTCGTCGCCAGCACCGCGCACCGTGATGACTACGAGCAAATCACTGCACAGGTTGTCGAATCCGGTGTGGATGTCATTCTCAGCGGTGGCGAGGAATGGTTTCTTCCATCATCCAAAGAGGGTCGCCACGTGAAGGCGGGTAAGCGAACCGATGGACGCGACCTCATCGAGGAAGCTAAAAAAAATGGCTACACAGTTGTCTTCAATCGCGCCGAGCTGGAGTCCGTGCCTGCCGAAACCAAGAAGCTCCTGGGCATTTTTGCCGAACAGGACACATTCAACGATATGGAGGCCGACAAGTTGAAGGCGCTGGGCTTGCCGACTTACTCTCCTCTCGCTCCCACTCTTCAGGAAATGACCTCCGCCGCCCTTCGTGTGCTTGCTCCGGGGCCATTCTTTCTCGTTGTGGAGGAGGAAGGTTCCGATAATTTTGCGAATTTCAATAATGCTCCCGGCGTGCTGGATGCTTTGAAACGCGCGGACGATGCCTTTGGAACAGCGCTGGACTTTGTCAAAGAGCACCCCGAGACACTCTTCATCACGGCTGCAGATAGCTCGGCTGGTTCGATGGATGTTATTGGCTTCCCCCCGAAGCCAGATTTGCTCGCCAAGGCCGCAAGCGGGAAGGACTCGAATGGAGCTCCCTACGGACTCACTCCTGAGGGGCAACCTTTCCTCTCCAAACCTGACCGCTCTGGCGTGGCGCATCCATTTGTCATCACCTGGGGCACATTGAGCGACGCATCAGGTGGAATTCTCGTTCGCGCAGCAGGCAAAAAAGCAGGTGAGGTCCAAGGAAGCTTCGACAATACGGAAGTCTACAGCCTCATGCGCGAGGTTCTATTTGGTGATTAATGACTCCCCGCTTGAATTGGGAGGCAGGCTTTAAAAGCTGCCAAGCAAACTTATTTGCTCGGCGTAAATTTTGAGACCTTTGTGCCTTGGAGGCTGATTCCCGCCATGAGGCCTTCTTGGCTAAAGAAGAGGGCATAGACACCCTTCTGGAGCGTCGTTGTGGAAAGCGATTTGTAAAATCCCTTGTCGGCTACGACGAGGTTTGGCACCCCGCCGAGCTCGAAACCATTGGACTTGCGGAGGTAGGCCAGTGAGGCCTTGTCCATAAAGAAGAGAGCGTAGGAGAATTTTTCAACTCCCGCTTGAAGCCCGTATGAAGCCGCCGTGGTATTGTAGTAGCCAACAGCTTTTCCACCCTCGAAGAGGACGCCGTCACCACGCTGTGCGCCGAAAATAAAACCTGCTTTGTAAACTTCGGGAAAAACAAGGACGGCCAGAGCTTTTTTACCCAGCACTTTCGCACCGGTATCATGGCGATAGAGTTTTTGTAGCGCATGTTCGGAGTTTTCCCGCAACTCTTTTGCGGGATAGCAAAAACCTGTGCTTACAAATGTCAGAAGTGCCAATGCGGAGAGGATGGGATTTTTCACGCGGTGATCTATTCGCGTCCGACTGACTCTGTCAAGCTGACCATCAGGACAGGGCTCGATTCCATGCACTGTCGGCCTCGTTATTTTGAGGCTTTGATAAGTTTCCAATGAGAGTGTAGATTTCCTCATGCTTTCGAAGAATCTCCGAACAGCTGCCCTGCTTCTGATTGCTGCTCCGTTGGGTCTGCACGCAACAGCGGAACGCCTCACTTCCGAGCAAATGCGCGACGCCTCGTTTCTTGACACCGTCTCCATTCCCACGCCCGGCGAGTTTTTTCTCGCTGTTGACAAACAATGCCAACCCAACTGGAGCAAGCTTCTCCGCCCATCTGCCCCCGCTTCCACGTCCGACCGTGAGCGCATCGCACTGCAACTCGGAATGCTCGCTGCCGACGGCTTCATGGCAATCGAGGCTCAGGATGGGCAGAGCGTAAAAAACACAGCCCGCGACACCCTCCTTCTCGCCAAAAAACTCAATGTGAGCCAACAAATCGTCGCCCGTGGTCAGAGCATATCCGACTTTGCCGATGCCGGAAATTGGAGTCGCCTGCGCGAGGAGTTGGATGCCATGCAGAATGATATTCGACTGTGCCTGCTCGAGCAAAAAGACAGCGCACTCGTCGTTTTGGCCATGGCGGGTTCTTGGGTTCGCCAGCTGGATATGGCATCGAACCTCCTCGTTGCCAATGACAACTCCGTATCCAACGCGCTGCTTGTTCAACCTGAAATCGCCTCGCGCATCCTAAGCCGGGTCGAGAATCTCCCCGAAAACTCGAAAAACCGTCCTATTGTTAAACAGCTCTCAGAAGGCCTACAAACAACATCGGCTCTGATGTCCCAATCCACCTCTTCCCTGTCAGCTTCCGCTGTGCAGAGTATTGCCTCAACCATGTCCGCAATCACAGCAGCCGCAGCGGAGGTGGATTCTAAAAAATGAAACGGCGGGCTCTTCTCTTTGCGCTCTCCCTTGTCGCCATGGCCCACGCCCAGGAGGACAAGTTTACTCAGGCGAATTCCTCTCCGCTCGCATGGAATTCACACGACAAAAGCCCGCGTAGTCTCGCGTTGGAACTCGCTGCAGGAAATGAAGGCGAGGGCTACCAAGTCCATGATGGCTTCTGGTCCGGCACGCTCACCAAGGCCGAGCCGATTCTGCTAGAGGTCTATCTTTTCGCTGGAAACGACTACAGGTTCTCAGCGGCCAATGTGGATGCTTTATCACAATTGAGGTTGTCGATTTTCGACGCCTGGGGCTATCCCGCAGGTCAAGAATACTCGGGGGATTTCTCTTGCTCCACTGCTGGAATATCCGTGATTCGCAGCGGCAGGTATTTCATCCGGCTTGTCATGACGGAGGGTGACAAAGCCGATACCTGTATGGTATATTCTTACAAATAATACTGCTATGGCCGCTGCATCTACCACTGAGAAACTGAACAGCCCACAAGTGCGTCAGTTTTCCGTTTTTCTTCAAAATAAAGTCGGTGCCCTTCTCGAGATCGTGCGCCTGCTGGATCAGAATAATATCATCGTTCTCGCACTCAGCATTGCGGAGTCTTGTGAGTCCGCCATCAGCCGGATCATCGTCAGTGACCCCGACCGCACCGAGGAGCTTTTTCGCGAGCACGACATTCCACACAGTTCCTGCGAACTCATGGTCGTCGAGTTGGCCGATGGTCCCGGAGATCTTTCGATGCTGCTGGCAGCTCTTCTCATGGCCGAAGTAAATGTCCACTTCAGCTACCCGCTTTTGGTGCGTCCTCGCGGACGTGCTGTGCTTGTGTTGCATGTGGATGACATCGAGTGCGCCACTTCTGTGCTTCTCGGGGAAGGTTTCAAGCTTCTCACCCAAGGCGACCTCTCCCGCTGATCATGTCTGAAAGCGCGGCCTCTCGATCCCAGGCCGGGCGTATCCTTTTCGGCTTGCTGCTCGGACTTGTCCTCGGGCTTGCTGCCGGAGCCGCTTTGCCCGAGTCGGCCCAGCCTTCGCTGAACTGGTGGATCGATCAGGTCATTCAGCCAGCTGGTCGCGTTTTTCTGCGAATCATTTTCATGGTTGTCATACCGCTGATCCTTTCAGCGATTGTGATTGGAACCATGGAAATGGGTGATGTTCGCACCCTCGGCAGGGTAGGGTGGCGTGCTCTCATTGCGACATTCGCCCTCTCAGCCACTAGCGTTGGAATTGCACTCGGTCTCGTGAATCTGATCGAGCCGGGGCACTCGCTCTCGGCTGAAAGTCGCCATTCGCTCGTGCAGACCTACGCTGGAGCTTCCCAAAAAAGCATTGAGCGCGGCAGCCAATCCCAATCCGTCGCCGCCACCCTTCTCAACTTCATTCCTGAAAACCCGCTGGCCGAGGCTGTGAATGCCTTCAATCCCGAAAATAAAGGCGGCGGTTTGTTGGCCGTGATGGTTTTCAGCCTGTTCCTTGGCGTGGCGCTCACCATCGCGCCCCGCGAGCGCACCGCGACACTGAGAGCATTCTTCGAGGGCATGTTCGAAGTTTCCATGGTGATCATCGGTTTTGCCCTGCGCCTGGCCCCCTTTGGAGTCGCCTGCCTCGCCTTTGCTGTTGCGGCGCGTCTCGGCTTGGACCTTTTTCGCACACTCGGGATCTACGTGGGCGTCGTGCTCCTCGGCCTCGCAATCCAACAATTTGTGGTCTATCCGATCACGCTGCGCTTCTTCGCCGGACGTTCTCCCTTAGGTTTTTTGAACGATGCCAAGGAAGCGATCATTACCGCCTTCAGCACCTCGTCCAGTAATGCCACCCTGCCGGTAGCCCTCCGTGTAGCTGAGAAAAACCTTTCTATTCCTCCTCGCATCGCCCGCTTCGTCCTAACAGTGGGAGCCAGCGCAAACCAGAATGGCACCGCACTCTACGAGGGCGTCACAGTTCTCTTTCTCGCGCAGGTTTTCGGAGTCGATCTGACACTCACCCAACAAATCGTTGTTGCCCTCATGTGCGTGATGGCAGGCATCGGCACAGCCGGTGTGCCTGGGGGCTCGCTTCCCTTGGTGGTGGGCGTTCTTCTGTCGATCAATGTTCCGCCGGACGCCATAGCTATCATTCTCGGTATCGACAGGTTTTTGGACATGTGTCGAACCGCTTTGAATGTATCCGGCGACCTAGTGATAGCCGCAGTCGTCGCCAAGGGAGCACCTGATGTCGGAACATGAAAAAAATTCTCCTCATCGACATCAGTAACTCCTTCACCAAGCTTTGCCTCGCCACAGGGGATTCTCTTTCGCGGGTCAAGCGACTGCCCACGCCATCGCTGGATGCCACTCAGCTCCGCACTTTATATTCATCTCCCAAGCTCGATGGCGTCATCCTCTCATCTGTCGTTCCCGAAAAAAACTGCGAGGTGCACGCCGCATTTACCCATGTGCTGGAAGTCAGCGCCGGGTTGGATCTTGGCGTCGGAATTGATTATCCCTCGCCCCGCTCGATAGGGGCGGATCGTCTTGCAAATGCCGCTGCATGCGCTGCCCTGCATGGATTTCCCGGCATCGTCGTCGATTTTGGCACGGCCGTGACTTTCGATGTCATTTCCAGCGCAGGTGACTACATCGGCGGTGTCATCGCCCCGGGTTTGAATGCGATGACCAACTACCTGCATGACCGCACGGCATTGCTTCCGAAGATCAAACTCCGCGAACCCGCGAGCGCTGTCGGGCGATCCACGAGGGATGCCATGCTGTCGGGCGCGGTCCATGGCTATCGAGGGCTTGTGAAAGAAATCCTGGCGCAAATTCGATCCGAGGTCTTTCTCAAAAAGCAGCCTCGCATCATTGCCACTGGAGGTGACGCCGAACTCATCGCCGCCCGGGTTGATCTTTTTGATATCGTGGACCCGCTGCTCACCCTCCGGGGCTTGCTTGTCATCGCACAAAGAAACTTATGAACCTCGAAAATCTCGACAACCAACCCATCCTGAAAATCCAAGCGGGGAATGCCCGTGCCCTGATCTCTCCCGCCCACGGTGCGAGGCTTCTTGAGTGGAGTGTGCCGGGGTGGGATGTCATCCGCTGGCCTGCAAATGTGGACTGGGACCGTGTGCCCAAGGTGCGTGGCGGGGACATCGTATTGTTTCCTTTCATTGCTCGCACCTATGCAAATGGCCTCATCGGTTCATGGATTGATGCCGCCGGAGTGCAGCGCCCAGCGCCCATGCACGGCTTCGCAAAGGATTCGCCCTTCCGTATCGTTGATGCGGCGGCAGATTCCGTCACGCTGCGCCTCGATGCCAATGAGACCACCATGGGCTGTTACCCATTTGCCTTCCGTTTGGAAGTGACCCATCGCATTGAGTCAGATGCCTTGATCACGAGCTTTTGTGTCACCAATCGCGGAGATCAACCCATGCCATGGTCTGCCGGACACCATTACTATTTCCACATCCCTGCCGCCGAGCGCGCCTCATGGCAACTCGCGCTGCCCTGTGAAAAATGGGGGCGCCAAAATTTTGCAGACGGCGAGATTTCGTTTGATGCCGTATCACATCAGGATGCTTCGCTATCAGACCCCGCTTGGATCGATCGCTTCCACGTAAATCCAAGCCTTGCGCAGGTCGTTCTTTCCAACGCAACAGCAGGTAAAATCATTTCCTTCGAAAATCCTGCGAATCGTCCTTCGGACTGGCCCTGCGTCACGACATGGACGGAGAAGCCAGATTCCGATTTCTACTGCGTCGAGCCATGGAGCGCATTCCCCAATGCCATTCACAACGGTCTCGGTTTGCGCACCCTTCCGCCGGGCGCAACGGATGAAATTTCCTGCCGCATTCGGATCAGCTATTCTACACAATCAACTTAGAACCACCTATGCCAAGTCTTGGAGTCAACATCGACCACGTTGCCACACTGCGTCAGGCGCGCTACCGCGAAACGCCGGATAACCCAAATGCCGAGCCCGACCCTGTGGCTGCTGCCCTTGTCGCCGAGAAGGCTGGTGCTGTCGGCATCACTGCCCACCTGCGCGAAGACCGTCGCCACATCCAGGACCGCGATATTTTTCTGCTTCGCGAAAAAATTTCCACGAAGCTCAATTTGGAGATGGGCGTGTCGGAGGATATTCTCCGCATCGCCCTTCAAATCCGACCGGAGGATGTCTGCCTCGTTCCAGAAAACCGCCGCGAGGTTACGACCGAGGGAGGGTTGGACTGTGTGGCGCACGACAAGACGCTACGGAGTGCTATTGGCCGCCTGCATGATGTCGGGGCACGCGTGAGCCTCTTCATCGACGCCGAAGAGAGTCAAATCCGGGCTGCTGCATCACTAGGCGCTGAATTTATCGAAATTCATACAGGTTCTTACGCTAACAAATTCGGCGAGGAGCGCGCATCCGAGTTGGAAAAACTCCGCAGTGGAGCAGCCTTGGCTCTCTCGCTCGGCCTTCGCATCAATGCCGGGCATGGGCTTAACTACGAAAACACGGCGCCCATTCTTTCTCTGCCTGGCCTTGAAGAACTGAATATCGGACATTCCATCATTTCCCGCGCGCTCACTGTCGGTCTCGAAAATGCCGTTCGTGAGATGGCCCGTCTCATCGCCGCTGGCTGATGAATCCTCACAGCGACTGTTCTCTCGACAAGTTCCTGCTCTCCGGCCTCGAAGAGATTGAGTCCAGAGGTCTCACGCGCAGGCTCTCTGCCTTAGATGGGCCACAGCAACCCCGGGTCATTCAAAATGGTAGAGAACTTCTGAATTTCTCCTCAAACGACTATCTCGGCCTCGCGACGCATCCCGCTCTGAAAACCGCCGCCATGGCCGAATGGGAACGCTCGGGTTTCGGATCGGGCGCCTCCCGCCTCATCTGCGGCACACTGGCCGCTCATGAGGAACTGGACAGCGCCATCGCGGAATTCAAGCAAACACCCGCTGCCCTCTCCTTCTCAAGTGGCTACGCCGCCGCTATGGGCACGATTCCCGCGATCTGCGGGACGGGGGATGTCATTATTCTCGATAAGCTTTCGCACGCCTGTCTTGTGGATGCATCCCGCCTGAGCGGTGCGCTGCTGCGTGTGTTTCCGCACAATGACCTTTGCAAGCTAGAGAGTCATCTGAAGTGGGCTGCCGCAAAACACCCCGCTGCAAAAATTCTCGTCATTGCGGAATCCATTTACAGCATGGACGGCGATCGTGCTCCCTTGCGCGAAATGGTGGAGCTGAAGGAACGCCACGGAGCGTGGTTCTTCCTCGACGAAGCCCATGCGGTGGGCGTCATAGGACGACAGGGCAGGGGACTTGCCGATGAGGAAGGCATCGCCGACCACATCGAAATCCAAATGGGAACACTCGGCAAGGCACTCGGATCCCATGGTGCCTATATCGCAGGCAGCAGCGCGCTTCGCAGATTCCTCATCAATCGTGCCCGCAGTTTCATTTTTTCCACATCGCCACCTGCTCCTGTGGCAGCGGCCTCCCGCAAGGCCATCGAAATCGCAGCCTCGCCTGAAGGTGACTCCCTCCGCGCCAATCTTTGGGAAAATATCCACCACCTGCAATCGCTCCTGTCGATCGAGATCGCTGCCAGTGCTATCCTCCCGGTCCTTATAGGTAATGAATCCGCCGCAGTTGAGACTTCTGCCCGGCTTTTAGATCTGGGCTTCTTGGTTCCAGCAATTCGTTTTCCAACCGTGGCAAAAGGATCAGCCCGTCTCCGCGTGACGCTCACCGCATCCCATGCTAGATCCGACATTGAGTCACTGGCTCGCGCACTTCATGGTTTTACAGCCATAAAACAAGAGAGTCCTCTTCACCTCGCATGCTAAACAGGGAATCCATCCCTTTCAACTGCCGGGTGAGCTCCTCAGTTTGACGAATTGTTTGGGCGTGGGGGAGTGCCGCTGCTGCCTCCTGAACTGCTGCCGTTTGAACCGGGAAGGCTCTGGCCTGCTGTCGAAGTGCCTTGGTCTCCGGTATTGACAGGTTGAGTTGCGCCAGCACCGCCTGGCTGGGTGCTTTGCTGCACGCCGGCTTGAGTCGCCGCTTGGATTGCGGATGCACTGGCTGTCGGCACGGCGCTAATCACGGCAGTGGCTATCGCGGAAGCCGCTTGTGGTGCGGCGGTGGCGACGCTTTGTGCGACCTGCGTGGCTGCCGCTGGGACAATTGCTGCGACCGTCGAGGCGATTTGCGGTGCGGCCGCAGGGGCCGCCTGGGCCACATTTGCGGCTATCTGTGCAGCTGCGGCAGGTGCGACTGTTGCAGCAATCGCTGCCACATTTATCGCTGCTGCAGGCAGTGCATCGGCTGCGGCTGCGGCGATCTCAGCAGCGGCCTCCGGTGATTCCGATGCGAGCTTTTCCACGGCGGCGACTAAGGCCTCTGTTCCTTTTTCTGAAGCCTCCTGCACAGCCTGCTGCTGCGCTGTGGTGAGGCTGCCTCCCGGTGCGGTCGGGGCCGGCGCTGGCGGAGGTGCTCCTTGGAATGCATTCGAAGGAACTGACTGTTTCATCTCGGCGGATGACTGGGTTGTGGTTGTCTGCAAGTTCGAAGCTCCGGGAGGATTGGCGCCGAATCCACCTTGGCTTCCAATTCCGAAACTTTGACCACCGCTCACCGCAAGCGAGCCGGTCGGCGTTTTCATCTGAACCACCCCTGTTGTAACGGCCAAGGTGACTGGGGTGCTCTTGTTGTTTTTATTTGAGGTGATGCCCAGACTTGTTCCACGGATACCTGCTGAGCCAACTGGTGTGGCAATCTGGAAGCTTGAATCCTTCTTGAGCTTGGCGATATCGAGCACAATCGTGCCTTCCGGAACATTCAAGCGTGTCACGGAACTGGAGGGCTCGGATTTCAATTTCTGGTAATCCACGCCATTCGCATCGAAGGGATCTTGCGCAAATTTTTCAATGGCGAACTCCGATTCGGGTTTGACGTTCACAGTCGTTCCGTTGTCAAAAAGCAA
>Ga0114963_10001836_pt1 | contig 14449 bp, 12 predicted proteins | sample C_131016_EF_Meta_FD_87019 | JGI IMG/M metagenome (GOLD analysis project Ga0114963, IMG submission 87019) | Freshwater microbial communities from Lake Croche, Canada to study carbon cycling - C_131016_EF_MetaG | ecosystem: Environmental > Aquatic > Freshwater > Lake | place: Lake Croche, Canada...
ATTGTAGATTTATTATAATTTTTTACTTAAAACTTTCAATTATTTATTAAAACTCGAAAAATCTCACACTAAAATTTTATTTACTTTTTTCAACCTTTTTTTGTTCATGAATAAAGCAGGCTAAGAGAAATTCTTTCCCAGTAAAAGATTTTTGGAGAAAAACAAAAACAGATGATAGAACTAATTAAAACTTTATCGACAGGAATTACAGCCTTTTGTGCTACCAATCTAGATGATGTCTTGATCTTGTTACTATTTTTTACCCAAGTTACTACTACATTCCGCCGTAGACATATTGTAACCGGTCAATATCTAGGGTTTGCTGCTTTGGTTTTAGCTAGTTTACCCGGCTTCTTCGGTTCCTTTTTCCTCCCTAGACCTTGGATCGGTTTACTAGGAATGATTCCTATTACTATTGGGTTGAGTCGTTTATTGAGCGAAGATGAAGAAGAAGACATGGACTATCCTACTAACTTACCTTCAGAAAAAAGCCGTTTTCTGGATGGAATATTCTCCCCCCAAGCCTATGGAGTAGCAGCTATTACCTTTGCTAATGGTGGAGACAATATAGGTATCTATATGCCTCTTTTTGCCAGTAGTTCTTGGGAGAGTTTACTCGTTATCTTGGGAGAGTTTTTTCTCTTAGTAGGAGTTTGGTGTTATATAGCCTATCAACTGACTCGTCTCCAGACAGTTAGCGAAAACATAACCCGTTACGGCAATATTATTGTACCATTTGTTTTAATTGGGTTAGGCGTCTTAATCTTAATTGATAGCCATACCCTAGAAAACCGCGCTCTGGTTATTTTAGCTTTAATGATCAGTAGTTGGGCTGTCTTAAATTTCAGCAGTAGGGAAGAGACTCCATCTCTTCTATCAGCCACAATTTCTGAAAAAGAAGAAAAATAATGGTTTTGGCTTTTAGGATTTAAGGGTGTAAATAAAATGCCACCCCTAAAACACTATAAAAAATTAATAATAACAATCCTTCTAGCCAATTAGATTTGCCATCTGAACTAATAGAATTAGCGATCAAAACAGCAGCAACAGCAGCAAACATTCCAAAGGCATTAAATTCTAAACTGAGATTTTGACCTAACGTAAAGCCTAATAAAACTAAAACTGGAGTCACAAACAAGACCATCTGCAGAGTAGAACCAGTGACAATCGATAAAGATAATTCCATCTTGTTTTTGATGGCAGCACTCCCACAAGTAATATATTGAACAATTCCTCCAAAGAGAGGCACTACAATAATCCCTGTAAATAGCTTGCTAAAACCTAGGGTTTTAATAGTTGCATCTAGACTACCTACTAAAATTTGTGATAGTACTACTAGAACTATGGTTACAGCAAATAATGTAATCATAGGTTCTAGCAGCAAAGAGGAAGCCTTTTCTGCACTAAATTGAGGTGGTTTTGGATTGGATTTAAAGACAAAAACGAGATTAAATAGATAAAAAAGCAATAATAAAATTGAAGCTGCATAAGAAAAATTTTGAATAACTCCTCCTGGTAAACCCGAAGAGGTTAAATCAATAGCACGTGGAGTTAGTAAGACTAGAATGGCTAAGAGTAAAGAAGAAGAATTGAGATCGGTTATGGGAGAGGCGAATATTTGTTCCTGAAAATGTAAACCACCTAAAAATATCGATAATCCCAAAGCTAGGAGTAAATTGGCAATAATTGAGCCTAAAATACTGGCTTCAACTACTTCTATAAAACCTGTCCTCAAAGCAATAATGGTTACAATTATCACAGTCAAATTACTAAAAGTAGCGTTCAGTAATCCCCCTAATGTTGGACCAATAACTTCGGCAATTTCTTCAGTAGCCTTGACAATTAAGACTGCTAGGGGAATAATCCCTAAGACAGATACAATAAAAACAATAATAGGTGATAAATCTAAAAAAGATGTTGTAAAAGCAATGGGTATAAGACCCAGCATTAAGAAATTTATTTGATCTTTACTTAACATGAGTTTTTGATGATATTTTCATAAGCATCATTTGTTGACCGACTATTAGTATTTTAACATAAAGTGTAAATTTGCACAAACCCATTTTACAAAGCCAGTTTTAAAAGTGCTCTGATTCATCTGAAAAGGCGCTCATCTTACCTGCTGAGCAATAAATATGCTGTACCTATTTATTTTTAACTGGGTTATCTTGCCAACCGTTAGCACCAAAGCTGATAAAAACTCATTTTTAATTACCTCTTTTAACTTATTCTAGAGTTAACCCTGATTCTTTCTTGAAAAAAAACAACAATATTATTAAGTTCTTCCATGTCCATTAAAAAAGCATCATGTCCGTGGTAAGAGTTTAAAAAAAGTAATTGAGAATTAGGGATTAGACTAGCTAATTCCTGCTGCTCAATAACAGGATAAAGAATATCAGACTCAATTGCCACAATTAAAGTCGGTTGCTGAATACTTCTCAAAACTGATTCATAGCTTTGATCACCACGAGTAACATCATGGTGATCCATAGCCCGACTTAAAGTAATGTAGGTATTAGGATCAAAGCGCTCCACTAATTTTTGACCTTGATAGTTTAAATAATTAGCAATAGCAAAGTTTTCATTTCTTTGACGAGCAAATCGTTCATTAAAGCTCTGCCATGAGCGATAAGTTACCATCGCTATCATCCTAGCAATAGCTAACCCTTGACTTGGTGGTTGTTCCTGAAGATAATATCCTCCCTGCCAAGCAGGATCAGCATAAATTGCTTGTCTTTGAGCTTCACTTAAACCAATACACCAAGCTGAATGTTTTCCTGAGGCTGCTATAACTGCAATTACCTCAACCTCATCCCGATAGAGTAACGCCCATTCTAAAACCTGCATACCTCCTAGTGAGCCCCCAATAACTAAGCGCAGAGATTTAATCCCCAAGGCTTTGATTAATACATGTTGGAGGCGAACCATATCCCTAATGTTAATATCGGGAAAATTTGGTCCGTATGGCTTACCGGTTCTAGGATTAATTGAGGTAGGACCGGTTGTCCCATAACAACTGCCTAGAATATTGCTACAAACGATAAAATTCTCTTGAGGATCTAGCGCACGTCCCTTGCCTAATAAGGGATCCCACCATCTGTCTACATCGGCTGAACCAGTAAAGGCATGACAAACCAGAACTGCATTACTGCCGCTAGAATCGAGGGTTCCCCAAGTACGATAGGCAATCTGCACCTGTTCTAGAAGAACCCCTGATTCTAAAATAAAGGGATGGGGAACTTGATAGAATTGGGTTTGAGGTGATACATGGCGCTGGTAATTCATGATCTAATGCTTCAGGATCCCTGCAAAAGCTTGCTCAAAATCTTGTTTGATATCGTCAATATGTTCTAAACCCACTGAAACTCGTACTAAATCTGCGCTTACTCCTGCTGATTTTTGTTCGATTTCGCTCAATTGTTGATGAGTAGTTGAAGCAGGGTGAATAACAAGAGTTTTAGCATCTCCAACATTAGCTAAATGACTAGCTAGCTTCAGGTTATTAATAAGACTGCGTCCTGCCTCTAAACCTCCTTTAATACCGAAGGTCAAAACTCCGCCAAAACCATGTTTAAGGTACTTTTTGGCCCGCTCGTGATAGGGATGACCTTCTAGACCTGGATAGCTGACCCAAGATACTTGAGGATGACTTTCTAACCATTTAGCTAGTTCTAAAGCATTTTGAACATGACGGTCTACTCGCAGGGAAAGTGTTTCTAATCCCTGTAATAATAAGAAAGCATTAAAAGGACTTAAAGCTGGTCCGAAATCCCTTAATCCTTCTACCCTGGCACGAATAATAAAAGCAATGTTGCCAAAAGGTCCTTCAGGTCCAAAAACCTCTTGAAAATTTAACCCATGATACCCAGGAGAAGGTTGTGTAAAAGTTGGGAATTTACCATTACCCCAGTTAAATTTACCTGAGTCAACTATTACACCACCGATAGATGTTCCATGACCACCAATCCATTTAGTTGCAGATTGTACTACGATATCTGCGCCATATTCGATGGGTCTAGCTAGATACCCCGCACAGCCAAAGGTATTATCTACAATTAAAGGAATACCATTTTCATGTGCTATATGTGCTAGAGAGACAAAATCAGGAATATTAAATTGAGGATTCCCAATAGTTTCTACATAGAGAGCCTTAGTATTTTCATCAATAGCCCTTCTAAAATCTTCGGCATTATCCCCATCTACAAATTTAACATTGATCCCTAAACGGGGGAAACTGACTTTAAATTGGTTATAGGTTCCACCATAAAGGTAACTAGTCGAAACAATATTATCTCCTGCTTGAGCTATATTAGTGATGGCTAAAAACTGGGCTGCTTGACCGCTTGCTGTTGCTAAAGCGGCTACACCTCCTTCTAAAGCCGCTATCCGCTTTTCAAAGACATCTGTTGTGGGATTCATTATACGTGTGTAAATGTTCCCAAACTCCTGCAGTCCAAATAAACGGGCTCCATGATCGGTATCGTTGAAAACATAAGAAGTAGTTTGATAAATAGGTACCGCACGAGCATTAGTGGTTGGATCTGGTTGTTGTCCAGCGTGGATCTGCAGTGTTTCAAAGTGGTATTGGTTAGACATGAGCGAACTAAAGTATGTTTTCTACATTCTTTATTATACTTTATATTGAGCGATTTGCTGTGGTTTGTGTCAAAATAGACCAACATTATTATTAGGATGAGCACTGTAACCTATTTTTCGCTAACATATGAAATACAATTACAATAACTCTCTATGAAAATACTTCATGGTACTTGGATTCCCCAAGGAGGCAATAACTTTATTCAAACTGGAGGATTTTATCTCTGGTGTGAAACAGATGCAACCCAAAAAAGACAGAAAAACCAGCCTGATAACTATCATCCCAGACAATTAAATAAAGATAATTTATCAGAACTCTTGAGTAAAAATTTAGGTAGGGCATTACCTTACGATATAATTACTAAATACTTTATCCTACCTAGTACCGAAACTGAGCCTTTACCTTCACTCGAATTAAGTCGTTATTTAGAAGAAGAATTGGCAACTCCTACAGAATGGAAAGTATGGTCAATTAACTGTTATCAAGTCAGTTCAGTTCTCAAAACCCTCAATGATATTCATTTTCTCTCCCTCTATAATACTTCAGAGATTCAATTGGGGTCTGATTTATTTTTTTGGTATCACTATAGTCAATCTTTTAAGCAAATTCTTCTCAAAGATCAATATATACCTGCCTTAAAATATCGAGAATTATCTAATTTTTCTGGGCGAAGCTCAGTCCCAACAGGTAAAAGTAAAAAGAGAACTTATGAAATCTACCCTATTTGGGAGATTGTTTCAGAAACATACGAAACAAATATTAAACAGTATATTGATTATTTACCCCTTATATGCACAGCAGGTTTAGAAACAGCAGATCAACCTCTGCAATTTTATGATAAGGAAACACTATTACGTCATTTCTCAGAATGTTTAATTAATGAGATTATAACAAGTATCTCTCTCCCGGCAACTTTTGAGAAAAAGCTGACTGACTGTCAACTTTTGCAAGGTTGTCTTCATCCTAAAAATGCTGACTTGCCTTGGACTGATGAAGCATCTCTCCAAGAATATCAACAATGGCAAATCTGGAGAAATAAACTAGTTAGTGCTCAAAATAATTCAGCTTTTCATCTCTGTTTTAAATTGCAAGAATCTTCAGAAATAGACCACAATAATTGGTCTATTAAATTTATCGCTTCCCTGAAAGAAGACCCCTCTTTAAAACTAGAATTAAATGATTATTGGTCTGTTAATCAAAAAACTAAAAACAACATTAAACAACAATTTGGAGCAGATTTTGAGAAACAATTTCTCTTAAATTTAGGCTATGCTGCGCGAATATATCCTATTATTTGGCGAGGGTTAGAAACAGATAATCCTACGGGATTATCTTTAAGTATAGAAGAAGCATTTACCTTTCTTAAAGAGAGTGCTTGGATCTTAGAAGATGCTGGTTATAAGGTGATTATACCTGCTTGGTGGACACCAGAAGGTCGTCAAAGAGCCAAAATTCGCCTCAAAGCATCCCCTAAAAAAGCTGGTGCTACTACTGTAGGAAAAGGATATTTTCAACTAGAAAATATTATCCAATATCAATATGAACTAGCTATCGGTGGTCAAGTAATTACTCCACAAGAATGGCAACAATTAGTAAATACTAAAACACCTCTCGTGAAATTTCGCGGACAATGGATAGAATTAGACCAAGCAAAAATGCAGCAGATGTTAGATTTTTGGCATAAATATCAACACAAACAGCCAGAAATGACCATCTCAGAATTAATGCAGAAAGCAGCAGAAGCTAATGAGGAACTTGAAGTTGAACTAGACGAAAGTTTAGCGAATATGATGGCTAATTTACATAATCCTAGTTCTTTAGAACCTATTGAAAATCCCCCCCTGTTACAAGGAAAATTGAGAGAATATCAAAAAAGGGGAGTTGCTTGGTTACAATACTTAGAAAAATTAGGCTTAAATGGGTGTTTGGCTGATGATATGGGATTAGGTAAAACTATACAAGTAATTACCTCTTTAGTCATAGAAAGAAAAGGAGAAAAGTCGGTTTTACCTACTCTTTTAATTGCCCCTACCTCTGTAGTTGGAAACTGGTCTAAAGAAATTGAAAAATTTGCCCCTCATTTGAAAGTAGTCATTCATCATGGGAGTAATCGCCTACAAGAAGTAGAAGAGTTTAAAAAGAATAGTTTAGAACATGATCTGGTCATTACATCTTATACCTTAGCGAGAAAAGATAGTCAACTTTTAAATCAGTTAACTTGGCATCGTATTGTCATTGATGAAGCGCAGAATATTAAAAACCCTAAAGCGGCTCAAACTAAAGCTATTTTAAGCCTAGAAGCGCTACACCGCCTTGCTTTAACAGGAACTCCAGTTGAAAACCGCTTATTAGATCTCTGGTCAATTTTTAACTTTCTTAACCCTGGTTATTTGGGAAAAGAAACACAGTTTCGTAAATCTTTTGAAATTCCTATTCAAAAGGAGAATGATTCAACTCGCTCAAATGTCTTAAAAAAATTAGTGCAACCTTTTATACTGAGGAGACTTAAAACAGATAAACAGATCATTAAAGACTTACCTGATAAAATCGAACAGAAACAATATTGTAACTTAACAAAAGAACAAGCCTCCCTCTATGAAGCTGTTGTTAAAGATATTATGGAACAATTGGAAGAAGCAGAGGGTATGCAGCGCAAAGGGTTAATATTATCTACCCTATTGAAACTTAAGCAAATATGTAATCATCCTAGACAATTTTTACAGGATAACAGTGAATTTACGCCTGAACGGTCCCACAAATTAGAACGTTTAGGGGAGATGTTAGAAGAGGTTATTGCTGAACAAGAAAGTCTGTTAATTTTTACTCAGTTTACAGATATTGGGGAAGCTTTACAACATCATTTGAAAAAAAATCTTCACTATAATACCTTTTACTTACATGGAGGAACTTCTCAGCAAAAACGTGACCAAATGGTCAGTCAATTTCAAGATCCTGAAACAGAACCATCGGCTTTTATTCTTTCTTTAAAAGCAGGTGGAGTAGGGATTACTTTAACTAAAGCTAATCATGTCTTTCATTTTGACCGTTGGTGGAATCCTGCAGTAGAAAATCAAGCCACAGATCGGGCTTTTAGAATTGGGCAAAGTAAAAATGTACTTGTACATAAATTTGTCACTTTAGGAACATTAGAAGAACGTATTGATAAGATGATTGAAGATAAGCAAAAAGTAGCTAATTTAATTATTGGTTCGGATGAATCTTGGTTAACAGAATTAGATAATGAGAGTTTTAAAGAGTTAATTTCTCTCAATCGACAAACAGTAATATAGGGAAAAATATGGCAACTTTCAGTAAAACTTGGTGGGGTAATCGCTTTATTGAAGCCTTAGAAAATTTCACAGACTCAGCTAGACTTGGTAGGGGACGTTCTTATGCTCGGAATGGAAAAGTAGAAAACTATAAGGTGACTAACAATATAATAACAGCTAAAGTCAGGGGTTCTATTAATCCCTATTTTGGTGTTTATAAAGAACCTCTCTATAACATAACTATTGAAATTAAGCAGATCTTACCTAAAGACTGGTCAAAAGCTATTGCTTATCTTGGGACAAAAGCTAGCTTAATTTCTAAACTGCTAATGAATGAAGTACCCGATAATATTGAAGAAGCTTTTGCTGAATTAAACCTGCATTTACTGCCTAATAATAAAAAGGATTTTCAAACTAAATGTTCTTGTCCTGATTCGGCCAATCCCTGTAAACATATTGCTGGAGTTTACTATCTCGTAGCAGCAGAATTAGATCAAAATCCCTTCTTGTTGTTTGAATTACGAGGTATTTCTCGCACTAAATTGCAAGAAGAACTTGCTAAATCTCCCCTAGGTGAAATTCTTTCTACAGCGCTAGCAAAAGAAGAACTACCACTAGAACCTGTTACTTCTTATTATACCCAACCCGAAAAAGTTACCCTCAATGATACCCCATCTCTAGAGGAATTCTGGTTACCCCAGAAACGTTTACCATTGATGATCGAAAAGGCTTCTAATGCCACTATTCCAGCTATTTTGGTCAAAAAAGGGGGTGATTTTCCGCCCTTTTGGAATAAAGATATCTCTTTTCTAGAGGTGATGGAGGAGTTATATCAGCGTTTGAGTGCGAAAATTTGATCTACTTACGTATCTTAACCAAAACTGTCATTTCCTCCACCACCTGTGAGAGTATCTTTTCCAAGACCTTTAATGAGGCTATCAGTAATGCTCACTTCCCCAATTGCTAAATTAGGACCAATGGTAGCGTTAACAGGCTTCTTCTCTATGCAGAAAAAGATAAACTACCTAGCTTCTAGGATACTCTTTAGAATCGACAACAAGGTAGAATAAGGAGAGTTTTAAAAACTTCGACTCCACTGCGTAACAAAGGAAAAAAGCTTTTTTAGCTTAGCCCTAGCTTGTCGCCTGATGGTTCACAGAAAATATTCACCCCAACTTCAAAAAATGCCATTATATATTTTAATATTGCTAGGTGTTCTAGTGCTGCTGTTGCTGTTCCGGATAAATCATTGTTTGTTGAAAGTTAATACTTTATTATATAAAGAAACCAACTAATTTCGAGATCACTATTTACCCATTTTTAAGTATAATTTAACTAGCAGATGATATGAGCGATGCAGAGGACAAAATTAACTTGCTAATATAATCATTAATGATATTGACAATACTATAGCTACTATAGCTGAAAGCTGAAAAATATCGCTAAAGATTCGGATCTTAATGCTCAAAAAAGTATTCATATTGAGCTTATTCGTCGTTATCTTGGCTATGGAGCGAGATATTTAACTTATTTACGCAAAAAATGACAACCCTACAATCTAAACTCACCCTAAATGACTTTCTCAAATTACCTGAAACAAAACCAGCTAGCGAATATATAGATGGTAAAATTCAGCACAAACCAATGTCTAAGGGGAAACATAGCATCATTCAAGCCTTACTAGTAGCAACAATTAACCAAGTAAGTAACAAAAAATGTCATGCTTTTACTGAATTGCGCTGCACCTTTGCAGGACGATCTTTAATTCCTGATATTTGTGTTTTTAATTGGCAGAGAATACCCCTAGATCCCAAGGGAGAGATTGAAAATGATTTTATGAGTCAGTCAGATTGGACAATAGAAATATTATCACCTGATCAGAGTTCAATCAGGGTAATTGATAACATTCTTTTCTGTCTGGATCATGGGAGTGAATTAGGTTGGTTAATAGACCCCCAAGAACTAATTATTATGACTTTTTTACCCAAGCAACAACCCCAAATAAAACAAGGAGATGAACAGCTTCCTGTTTTATCTAGTCTCGACAATTGGCAGATTACTGTTCAAGATATATTCTCTTTTCTCAGTTTAAATTGAGCGCCAAAATAATGTTTGAAGTCTTTAAAAATTGCTTAGAAATAGAAGGAGTCCTCTGGAAACTGAAGTTATCTAGGAACGGGAACTTGTTTAAGGAGAGAAGCAATAACAGACTCAACTCCTACTCCATCTAGAATGGCTTCAGGGTTTAAAATCAAGCGATGATAGAGTAAAGGAGAGGCAACAGCCTTAACATCATCAGGAGTGACATAGTTATTTCCTTTTAAATAAGCCTGTGCTTTACTAGTCTTTAACCAAGCAACTGCAGCGCGTGGAGAAGCACCGAGAGATAATTCTGCAGATTTACGACTGGCTTTAACTAGGTTTAAGATATAGTCTATGATGTTCTCTTCTACTCTAATTGACTGGACTTGCTGACGAATATTAATAATATCCCCCATTGTCGCTACAGGTTCTAATCTCTCTAACTCTACTGTAGCTATTTGAGATTGTACATTCAGTAAGATCTGCTTCTCTTCTTCAGGATAACCTATGAGCAGTTTAAATAAAAACCTATCCAATTGTGCTTCTGGTAGAGGGTAAGTTCCCTCAAATTCTAGCGAGTTTTGTGTAGCAATGACCCAGAAAAACTCAGAAAGAGGTATAGTTTTCCCATCTAGGGAAACTTGTCTTTCCTCCATTGCTTCTAACAAGGCTGACTGAGTTTTGGGCGGTGTTCTATTAATTTCATCAGCTAGGAGAATATCTGTAAAAATAGGTCCTTGTTTGAGATAAAAACTGCGATTATTAAAGTCAAAGACATTAGTCCCTAAAATATCAGAAGGTAAGATATCAGGTGTGAGTTGTATTCGTTTAAAGTCAGCTTGAATTAACCGAGAAATGACCTTAACAAGGAGAGTTTTTCCTACTCCAGGTACCCCTTCTAAAATGACATGACCACTACTCAAAAGAGCGACCAAAAGCTTTTCAATAATAGAAGACTGTCCAATAATTACTGATTCTATTCTTTCTTTTAAGTTCGTTAAAAGACTATTAGGCATATAGCTTACTATAAATTATTTAGATACTATAGCATGAATAGACTGCCATTTTTTCAACCAGTCTATTACTTCTGCATCATTAATTGATCTGGGGTCTTTACCTATTTCTAAAACTTGCTTAATTTCTTTGGCAGAACGTTGAGTTTGTTCCTGCCAAGTCTCATAAACTACCTCTTTCTTTACTAAAACTGTGCCTAGTCCGAGCGCTTTTTGTAATTTGCGTTGCTCTTCTTTGCTAATCGTTTCTATGATTAGATCTCGATTTTCTCCCTTTTCTAAAACATCAGCTAAAGCTGTAATATAGGCTTGACTATTATTAACTTTAATGCTAGGTAAATCCTTACCTTTACTTAGACGAATATTCAAACCTATGACCACAATAAATAGCAGAATAGCTAACTGAATAAAGACAGGATATAAAGGGGTCTTCTGTAAATATTCAATCACATTTTGAGTTTTTTGCTTGAGTAAAGTTTCTTGATCTTTATAGCCATGAATATATTCATCTACTAAAACTTGATAATTAGGAGAAGGTTGCACAAGTTGAGCTAAAAATTCATAATTAACAAGAGGTTTAGGATAAGCATTAGCACCTAAAAAGGGAGTAGAAGAAAAGATAACATTGTCACCACCTATTACAATAGGTCCAAACTCATCTTGGAGGAAAATTTTCTGCTGAGACTGAGAAGGAATGAGTCGATTAATGTTAACTTTCTTGTCTGAAGTTAAAGCCTTTAAATCAATTCTCCTAGTAGTTTCAATCTTAACCTGCTGGTGTAAAGTAGTAAAAGGTGCAGCAGTAGCAAAACTAGGAAAACCTAAGAGCACTAAACGATTACCTTGTTTTATCCATTCTTCAAGTTCTGTTAAATTATTTGGCTCAAGGTCAGAAAAATCAGAGACTATTAACAGGGTAACTGTAGATTGAGAAGAGTATTTACTAAGTTCACTTAAAGGTTTTTGCCAACGTTGAATAGTTCTTCCTTGCTCTGACATATATTGATACCAAGCCGCATAACCATCAGGACTATAATTGTAAGAAGAACCTAAAGATTTCTGCTGATTATTAGAGGGAGTAAAGACAACTAAGAGAAAAAAAGCAACAAGTAAAGCAGTAATAATTGATAATCTACGTTTAGAAAGTTTCATTTTTTCTCAATCTCTCCATAAGCAGTGCGGCAGAGTTTCCAAGTCTCAAAAGAAGCTACGCTACCACCAAAACAAAGATCTTGATGGATATCGAGTAAAGTATAATAGGGGTCTGCAGAGGGCAAAACTTGCAAACTAGACCAATATTCTCCATCAGTACGACTAGCTTGATAAGCCACAATTTTTCTCTGGTCTACACTTTGTAACATAGCTTGATAGAGACAGAGACAAGCCTGTTGATAATCTCCCTGACGCTGATATTGTTCCGCCTTAGCTACCCAATTTTCCCTCGCAATATTCTCCTGGTTTTTTGTAGGAGAACTCTGAGGTTTTTGCCCATTTAAAAGCCAAAAGAAATAGGGTTTAAACTCCTGCCAAAGTAGCCTAATAATAACCAAAATAATGAGTACGAGTAGAGTCCATAGTAGAAAATATACTATATTTTCTAGCCTTGGAAAATTTAACCAATCTAGTCCCAATGAGGGTAAACCTTTTGCTAGAGATTGAGTAATTTTGCTAATTTGATATTCCAACCATTCCCCAATTTTCTGCTGAAATTGATAGACTTGCCAACTCCAGCTATTTTCTTGATAACTATTAACACTCATATCGCTTTTTTCAGATTTAAACAAAGCTCCTGTATTGACTTTAAATCTCCATCAGCTAAACATTTGACAAAAGCACTACCTACAATAACAGCATCAGCGCCCCATTCTTTAATCTGAGATGCTTGTTCTGGCGTAGAAATCCCAAAACCTACCCCAATAGGCTTACTGGTGACTTGACGAATATTTTGGAGGATATCTTGGACATTAGTAGCCACTTTGCTTCTCACTCCTGTTACTCCTGTTACACTGACTAAATAGATAAAACCTTGAGAACGTTCAGCTATAAGTTTAATCCGTTCTGCTGGACTAGTTGGGGCTATTAATAGAATAACTTCAATCCCTTTAGTAGTGGCTAGGTTAAGTAAAGTATCTGCTTCTTCGAGGGGAAGATCAGGGACGACTAAACCTTTAACCCCTGCTTGGACAATTTGCTCTAAGAAAACTTCTACACCACGTGAGAAGATAGGATTGTAATAGGTAAATAGAACTAATGGGGCTTGGAGACGGGGAGAAATCTCTGTAACTAGACTTAGGACATCATCTAGAGTGACTCCCTTTTGTAAGGCTCTTGTAGCGGCTGCTTGAATGACTGGTCCATCAGCTAAAGGGTCAGAGTAAGGTACGCCCAATTCTATAATATCAGCACCAGATTGATCCAATAGCTCTAATGCTTTAGCGGTGGTTGTTAAATCAGGATCACCTGCTGTAATAAAGGGTATTAAAGCACATTTTTGGGCTGTGCGAAGTCTTTCCAAGCATTGAGAAACTGAAACCATTGAAGATCCTTAAATTTTAGAGTGCTTTTCCATTGTCTCATCTAGATAAGTCTGTTGATACATCGGTCTAAAGCAAAAAAACACTTTTAGCTCTTCAGATGAAAATTACTAATCTATAGGGTATCTGGATCAATATTTAGTTCTCTAAGTTTAGCTGATAAACGCTCGGCTCGACTAGTTTCTTCTTGTAACTACCCAACTTTTCCGCGACTTTCTCTCTGTATCCAGTACAACAAAAAAATCTGGACCTCTGAAGTCACTAGATTTTCTCTGGTGGGGACTATAGTAGATGGTTAAGTTTCCTGTTGCATAGAAATCATTTCTTTCTTGCCAAAGCCAGTTCAGAGATTCTAGGAGAATAATAATTTGTTGTAAATGTATGTCGGTTTCCAAGGGAGGTACTGCCTGCGGCAGAGTTACATCACTATAAAGGTCACCTGGTGGGAAGACTATTTCTTCCTCAGGAAGTCTTTCTATTTCTTGAGTAATAGTCATTATTAGATCGCTTGTCTATTATCCTTATTTTAGCTTACCTTCAATTCTGTCTTAATATACTACCGATAATAATGTCCTTTAACTCCATCCAGGTTAGCCCTATTCAGGTTAGCCCCACTCAGGTCAGCCCTATTCAGGTTAGCCCCACTCAGGTTAGCCCCACTCAGGTTAGCCCCACTCAGGTTAGCCCCACTCAGGTCAGCCCCACTCAGGTCAGCCCTCCACAGGTCAGCCCCACTCAGGTCAGCATTCCGTAAATCTTGACCTGAAGCCCCTTGATTAACAATTTGCCAAACTTTACGCCATTTTTTATCTATATGGGTGTTTTTATCAATAGAACTCTTGCATAAATATTTTATGATATAATGAGGGGTTATTTTTTTATGTTTTTCCAGCTATGTTATTGGAAATTTGTTAACCTTGATTGAATATTAGTATAAAAACAATAGATATTTTA
>Ga0114963_10001837_pt1 | contig 14448 bp, 15 predicted proteins | sample C_131016_EF_Meta_FD_87019 | JGI IMG/M metagenome (GOLD analysis project Ga0114963, IMG submission 87019) | Freshwater microbial communities from Lake Croche, Canada to study carbon cycling - C_131016_EF_MetaG | ecosystem: Environmental > Aquatic > Freshwater > Lake | place: Lake Croche, Canada...
AGCCTGTCGGGCACGCGCGTGCGCAAGGTGGCGCTGCCCGGCTACGAATGCCACGGCGAGCTGCTCAAGTGGCTGCTGCTCGACAACGTGCCGGGCTCGTTTCCGTACACCGCCGGCACCTTCGCCTTCAAGCGCGAGGGCGAGGATCCGGCGCGCATGTTCGCCGGCGAGGGCGATGCGTTTCGCACCAACCGGCGCTTCAAGCTGGTCAGCGAAGGGCTGCCGGCCAAGCGGCTGTCGACCGCATTCGACTCGGTCACGCTGTACGGCCACGACCCCGATGTGCGCCCCGACATCTACGGCAAGGTCGGCAACTCGGGCGTGAGCATCGCCACGCTCGACGACATGAAGGTGCTGTATTCGGGCTTCGACCTGTGCGACCCGGCCACCTCAGTCAGCATGACGATCAACGGCCCGGCGCCGGCGGTGCTCGCGATGTTCATGAACACCGCCATCGACCAGCAGCTCGACCAATTCAGGCTAGCGCACGGCCGCGAGCCCTGTGCCACCGAGGCCGCAGCGATCCGCGCCCACGCGCTCGCGCAGGTGCGTGGCACGGTGCAGGCCGACATCCTGAAAGAAGACCAGGGCCAGAACACCTGCATCTTCTCGATCGAGTTCAGCCTCAAGGTGATGGGCGATGTGGCCGAGTTCTTCGTGCGCAACGAGGTGCGCAACTTCTATTCGGTGAGCATCAGCGGCTATCACATCGCCGAAGCCGGCGCCAACCCGATCAGCCAGCTCGCCTTCACGCTGTCCAACGGCTTCACCTTCGTCGAGGCCTATCTGGCGCGCGGCATGGCCATCGATGACTTCGCGCCCAACCTGAGCTTTTTCTTCAGCAACGGCATGGACCCCGAATACAGCGTGCTCGGCCGCGTGGCGCGGCGCATCTGGTCGGTGGCCATGCGCGATCGCTACGGCGCCAACGAGCGCAGCCAGAAGCTCAAGTACCACGTGCAAACGAGCGGGCGCTCGCTGCACGCGCAGGAGATCCAGTTCAACGACATCCGCACCACGCTGCAAGCGCTGATCGCGGTCTACGACAACTGCAACTCGCTGCACACCAACGCCTTTGACGAGGCCATCACCACGCCCACCGGCGACAGCGTGCGCCGCGCCATGGCCATTCAGCTGATCATCAACCGCGAGTGGGGTCTGGCCAAGAACGAGAACCCCAGCCAGGGCGCTTTCATCATCGAAGAACTCACCGAGCTGGTCGAAGAAGCGGTGCTCGCCGAGTTCGAGAAGCTGTCCGATCGCGGCGGCGTGCTCGGCGCCATGGAAACCGGCTACCAGCGCGGCCAGATCCAGGAAGAGTCGATGCACTACGAGATGCTCAAGCACACCGGCGAGTACCCGATCGTCGGCGTCAACACCTTTCGTAACCCCAGCGGCGACCCGGTGCCCGAGCACATCGAGATGGCCCGCTCGACCGACGACGAAAAGCAGTCTCAGCTCGCGCGGCTGCACGCCTTCTGGGAACAGCACGCGGCCGAGTCGCCGGCCATGCTCCAGCGGCTGCAGCAAGCCGCGATCGACCAGCACAACGTGTTCGAGGTGCTGATGGACGCGGTGCGCGTGTGCTCGCTCGGGCAGATCACCCGCGCGCTGTTTGAAGTCGGCGGGCAGTACCGGCGCAGCATGTGAGCGCAGCGCCGCCGCGGTGGCCGCGCTACAGATTCAGCTCGTGCATTTTTTCAGCCTGCTCCTGATCGAGCTTCAGGGCATTGCTTTGCGCATCGGCTTCTGACAGCAGAGCGCCTTCCCACTTGGCGACCACGGCCGAAGCGATCGAATTGCCCACCGCATTGGTGGCTGAGCGCCCCATGTCCAGGAAGGTGTCGACGCCCAGGATCATCAGCAACCCAGCCTCGGGAATGCTGAACTGGTTGAGCGTGGCCGCGATCACCACCAGCGACGCTCTGGGCACGCCGGCCATTCCCTTGGAAGTCATCATGAGTATCAAGAGCATGGTGATCTGCGTGCTGATGGACAGATGAATGTCGTAGGCCTGCGCGATGAACAGCGTGGCAAACGTGCAGTACATCATTGAGCCGTCGAGGTTGAACGAATAACCCAGCGGCATCACGAAACTTGATATCTTTCTTTCCACACCAAAACGGTCGAGCCCTTCTAATATCTTGGGATATGCGGCTTCGGAGCTGGCAGTGGCGAATGAGATCAAGAAGGCTTCCTTGATATTGCGCAAGAGCTGCTTGATGCGTGACCCCAGAAAAATGAATCCAGCGAAAACCAAAAGACACCACAGCGTAAAAAGACCGATATAAAAATCGACCATGAATATGGCAAATTTCGCCAGAATACCCAGCCCATTGATGGCAACGGTGGATGCCATGGCCGCAAAAACTGCGACAGGCGCAAACTTCATGACATAGCCGGTGATTTTCAGCATCACATGCGACAACTCGTCAATGACGTGAAGAAGATACTTCACCCGATCGCCAAGCGCCGCCATGGAGATGCCGAAGAACATCGAGAAGACAACGATCTGCAGGATTTCATTTTTTGCCATGGCATCAAAAAATGATTTGGGAATCAGGTGCTTGATGAATTCCGTCAGCGTGAACTGGGATGTGGCCAGATTGGCACTCAAGTGAGAATCAGGCAAGGGCAGGTTCAAATTGGCACCAGGCTGCATGAGATTTGCAAATATCAAGCCCAGCGTCAAGGACAGCAATGAAGCAGTCAGAAACCAAGCCAGTGATTTGAAAAATATGCGCCCCACTGCCGATGCGTCACCCATGTGCGCCATACCCACCACCAGTGTTGAGAAAACCAGCGGCGCGATGATCATCTTGATCAAGGTCAGAAAAATATCCGACAGCATCGAAAAATACGATGAGTACTCCTTGATATGAATCGCATCCTCAACCTGCGTATTGATCAGGGCGCCAGCAACCACCCCAAGCGTCATGCATATCAATATCAATTTTGTCTGGCTTATTTTCTTCATTGAAGCACTCATCATTTACATTCCAGAATGAGTATTTAAAACTCATCCGACTTGGTGAATTTTTTAAACGCCCAGCGCATCGTAAGTTACGGTTTACCGCGATCCATCGGCCCAAACCCACCGGGCGAACAAACTGCAAATGACACCCGCTGCCCTCAGGTCATCCGCGTGTGCAGCGCTCGCCGCGCGGGGATTGCCATGACGAAGCACAACGCGACTGTGCGGATGGCCGCTGTGTGGTCGAGGCCATTCAGACGCAAGTCGAGATACCTGCCCGCCTGGCGCTGGCCGGAGCCAGGCTGGCCGAAGTGCTGAACCGCGTTTTGAAGTGAGCCGCGTGTGATCGCACACCGCCTGCGGCGGCAGCTCAGGCCGCAGCGCGCTTGGTGATGTCCCGACACACGCCGACGAGTCCGATCAAGACGCCGTTCGCGTCAAACACTGGCGCCTTCAAGGTCTCAACCAACACGCGGCGCCCATCTGGGTAGTCGAGCCACTCGTCGTTGCTGCGGCGCTCTCGGCTGAGCAGCATCTCCTGGTCCTTTTCGCGGAAGAAGGCGGCGACGTCCTGAGGGAACAAGTCGAAATCGGACTTTCCGAGCAGCGTGTCGACCGGGCGGCCGACCAGCTCGCCCCATGCCTTGTTGCCCGCGCGGTAGACCCCGGCGAGGTCCTTGTAGAAGATCACATCGGGGATCGAGTCGATGACGGCTTGCATCAGGGTCCAGTCATTCGCGGTGCTGTTTTCCTGCATGGCATTTCCTTGCTTTGGCTGCGTGGTGAGTGGCCGGAACCTCTGGTCAAGAGTTCTCAGGCGTCGGCGGTCATTTTGATGCGGGGGCGGCACACAGCCCCGCTGACGTCTCGCCTCGGTGCCAGCAGGGGCTGGGGCTGGCGGCGTCAAGCGTGGGGATGCCTTCGCGATCGAGTCGCGCCACGGTGGTGTTGAAGCTGCGCACGCCGTGCGTATCGAGCTCGAGCCGAATCACCCAACCGCGGCGCTGTGCGTCGATGTCGGTTTCCTTCATGACGAAGTTGCCCACGCTGTAGATGATGGGCCTGCCGCGATGGTGTTCGATGTCCTGAGTCACGTGGGGATGGCCGCCGATCACGGCGTCGGCTCCGGCGTCGATCATGAGCCGCGCGAGTTGACGCTGCCTTGCATTGGCGACCAGTTCGTTCTCCCACCCCCAATGCATGATCGGAATCACCAGATCGGCGTGGTGCACCCGGCGGGCATTGCGGATGTCGTCGACGACTTGCTCGTCTTCGCTCCAGGCCACGCCGGGGGCATTGAAATCGGCCTCGAAGCTGCGGGGGTGGTATTCGTTGTAGCTCAAGATGGCGATGCGCAAGCCCTTGCGTTGCAGCACCAGCGGCGTGTGCGCCTGCGTGAGGTTCAGACCCCCACCCACCTGCGGCAGACCGGCATCGCGCAGCAGGCCCAGCATTTCGGCAAAGGCTGCACGGCCGAAGTCCCCCGAATGGTTGTTGGCCAGCGCCACAGCATCGAAATGACGGCTGAGCACAGGCAGCACCCGCGGGTGGGCACGGAAGGTGTAGTTCTTGTCGCCCGCGCTGCCCGTGGTGGCGACCACGCATTCGAGATTGGTGATACGGATGTCGGCACTGGCGAACAGTGCAGCGAAACTGACAAACGGATCCTCGCCGCGCCTGATCATGTCGCCCGCGGTGTCATCGAGCACGCTGTCGCCGGCAAAGACCAGGCTGACGCTGGTGTCGACATCCTGGGCACCCATCGCCTGAACGGCCACCAACCAAAGAAGGCACGCCGCCGCCCGGAGCGCGCGCCTCATGGCGACACGCCTTCCAGCATGCAGTGATAGATGAGTTCGCGCTCCATCGGCCCGGCATAAAGACGCTGTTCGCCCGTCAGGGAATAGGGCTGCGGGGCGCTGCGAAAAGGCGGCAGGTACTTGGCCTCCTGCACCATCACCAAGCGCGATGGCGCACCCGCGTAGACATACACGGCGATGCGTTCGAGCCTCGCGTCGGTGCCGACCATGACCGCCTTGAAGGCAAAACGCTCTCCTATGGTCACGGACTCCACTGGGTACGGGTCAGCCACCGGTCGCGCAACGACCGAATGCACGACACCCGCGTAGCTCACCTCACAGCGCAGCAGCGGAGCGGCCCTGGCATCGGATAAAAAAACTACGGCCAGACACACGAGAGCAAAGACGACTGGCAAACGGATCGGTGTATTTTTCAAACGAGTTCTCACGGACATGACGGGCCGACAGGCAAAAGCCGATGGTGGCGCAGGAAGCGTCGGCTTAGAGTAACTGGCGCCGTTCGCCATCCCGCATTCGTTTCAACCCACTGAGACCACCATGATCAAACGTCTGTTTTCCACCCTTGCGCTGTTCTCGCTGGTATTCATCGCGTCGCCGGCCAGAGCGGATTCGTACCAGGCCACCATCGATTTGTTCAAGGAGGCGGGGCAGAGCAGCCACTTCTTCAAGCACGCCTACGGCTACGCGGTATTTCCCACCATCGGCAAGGGCGGCATCGGCATTGGTGGTGCCTACGGCAGCGGACGCGTCTACCGCGGTGGCACAGCCATCGGCAAGACCTCGATGACCCAACTCACGCTGGGCTTCCAGCTCGGTGGACAGGCGTACAGCCAGATCATCTTCTTCGAGGACAAACGCTCGCTCGATGAGTTCACCAGCGGCAACTTCGAGTTTGGTGCCGAGGCTTCGGCCGTGGCGATCACGGCAGCCGCAGGTGCCAAGGCCAACACCGCGGGCAATTCGGCAGGCGTGAGCGGGACCAAGGACGACGCAAAGACCGTGGGCGAGTACTACAAGGGCATGGCGACCTTCACCGTCGTCAACGGCGGGTTGATGTACGAGGCGACCATCGGCGGGCAGAAGTTCAGCTACCAGCCGAATTGAGCTGACGGCTCAGCGCAGCGAGTCGTACAGCGACTCGAACGCCTGCGTCAACTTGTGCCGCGGTTCCAGATGGATCATCGGCATGGACAGCTCGTGAGATTCCTTGATCTTCACGCTGGCACCGAGATAGGGCTCGAGCACCGGCAGGCCTTCATCGATCAGTTCCTGCACCGTGCGCTGCGGCAGCGAGGCTCTGGGCTGGAACTGGTTGACCACGATGCCTTCGACCTGCAGTTCGGCGTTGTGGTCGGCCTGGATTTCCTTGACGCTCTCCAGCAAGCCATAAAGCGCGCGACGCGAGAAGTCATCACAGTCGAACGGGATCAAACAGCCCTGCGCCGCAATCAAGGCTGACTGCGTGTAGAAGTTCAGCGCCGGGGGCGTGTCGATCCAGATGCTGTCGTAGTCGCCCTCCAACTCGAGCAGCGCGTCACGCAGCTTGTAGATCTTGTGCCGGCTCTCCAGCTTGCTGTGCAGCTCATCGAGCGCTGCACTGGCAGACATCAGATGCAGGTTTTCCCACGGAGTCTCGACGATGAAGTCGGCGGTAGCCGCACCGCGCACGCTGAACTTCAAGGTGGCTTCAAAGAACTCGGCGGCTCCCGCGAATTCCTCATCGGCTTCGGCGCCCAGCAGGTAGCGGCTGGAGTTGGCCTGGCGATCCAGGTCGATCACCAGAGTGCGCTGCCCCCGATGCGCCGCGATGGCCGCGAGGTTGCACGTGATGGTCGACTTGCCGACGCCACCTTTCTGGTTGAAAACAACGCGTCGCATTTCAGATCCTCCATCGGCTGCACGGAAATCGCATTCTGCGGCATCCCCTTTAAACGACGACCGCTGACGATCTTGGTTTCTTTGCCACGTTCGTGGGTATTTCTCATTGACAGCACCATCCCTAAGTATGTAAATTTTCCTTGACGGCATTTCATGTCAATTTTTATTGACACCTCATGCCTGAGGTGTCGAAAGGTTTGTGGCCATGGTGGCCATGAAGAACCCTCGTGCGGGTGAAGCACGCGTTTAAACGTCTTGCAAGGAGATCAACACCATGTCTTACAAAGACACACCAGGGCCATCCGGCCTGACCGATGCGGAATCCGAAGAGATCCACCGTCACCTGATCCAGGGGACGCAGATTTTCGGGATGATCGCCGCGCTGGCACACCTGCTGGCATTCATCTACTCCCCTTGGCTCAAGTAAGGAGACCACACCATGATCTACGGAAAAATGTGGACTGTCGTACGGCCTACGGTTGGCGTACCCATCTTCCTCGCCGCAGTTGCCGTTGGCTCGTTCAGCGTGCACCTGGCCATCGTGACCAACACGACCTGGGTGCGTGGCTTCCTGAATGGTTCGGCCGGCAAGGCTGCGGTGATGGCACCCGCCGCGACCGCAGCACCTGAAGCGGCTGCCGCTCAGAAGTAAGGAGTCCTCCTTGGAGGGTTTATAGACGTCCGGGGCCCGAAAAGGCCCTGGACTCTTTATTTGTAAAACAGGCCATTCCTCGGTCTGGTCGTTGGCAAAAAACAAGACTAAAAAACCTGGCTCAGTCCGACACATGACCCTCATCCGATGACTGCGGCCACCGAAAAATTCATACGCGCCTGGGCCAGCATGGGCTCGCGCTTTCTGCCTTTTGCCGACGCGGCGACCGATGACCTGCCTTTAAGCCGCTTGCTCAGGCTGTCCTTGTTTCAGGTCTCAGTCGGCATGGCGCTGGTTTTACTCATCGGCACGCTCAACCGGGTGATGATCGTCGAGCTGAAGGTGCCCGCATCGCTCGTGTCGGCCATGATCGCCGTGCCCCTGCTCTTCGCGCCTTTCCGAGCTCTCATCGGGTTTCGCTCTGACACCCACCGCTCGGCTCTCGGTTGGCGGCGGGTGCCTTTCATATGGATGGGCACACTGATCCAGTTCGGTGGGCTGGCCATCATGCCGTTCGCGTTGCTGGTGCTCTCAGGCAGTGGACAGGCGAGTCAGGCTCCCGAGTGGGTGCGCTGGCTCGGAGCAGGCATCGCATTCCTGCTGGTCGGAGCCGGCTTGCACACGACGCAGACCGCAGGGCTGGCTCTGGCCACCGATCTCGCCCCGGTGGAGTCCCAGCCGAATGTGGTGGGGCTGATGTACGTGATGCTGCTGATGGGCATGATCGTGAGCGCGTTGCTGTTCGGGACGCTGCTGGCAGACTTCAGCCCGGGGCGGCTCGTTCAGGTGATTCAAGGTGCCGCGATCACCACCTTGATCCTGAACGTGACTGCCCTGTGGAAGCAGGAGGGCCGGCACCGTTCGACGCAGCCCTATCGTCAGGACCCGAGTTTCAAGGAATCGTGGGCCACGTTCACCAGCGGCAATGAAGCCGTGCGGCGTCTGATCGCTGTGGGCTTGGGGACGATGGCTTTCAGCATGGAAGATGTGCTGCTCGAGCCCTATGGCGGCGAGATTCTTCACCTGAGCGTTGGCGCCACCACCGCACTGACGGCAACGCTGGCTCTGGGTGGCTTGGGTGGCTTCGCCCTCGCGTCGAAGGTTCTCAGCCGTGGCATGGACCCGTTCCGAATGGCCAGCATAGGCGCTCAGGTTGGCGTGCCTGCATTTGTGGCCGTGATTTGCGCGGATGGACTGGGTTCGCCGGCGTTGTTTTCGTTGGGTGTGTTCCTGATCGGTTTTGGTGGCGGCTTGTTTGGCCACGGCACATTGACGGCCACCATGAACCTGGCCCCACGGGAACAAAGCGGACTCGCCCTGGGTGCCTGGGGCGCGGTGCAAGCCACTGCCGCAGGACTTGCCATTGCCCTTGGCGGCGTGATTCGTGATGTCGTCGCCACGCAGACTGCATCGGCAACGGCCTATGCGGTGGTCTATGGCATCGAGATCTGCTTGCTGGTCGGCACCATGTATGCCATGTCGCCCTTGATACGCAAGCCCGCCCTAGGGCAGGTCACCGTCTGAATCGGTGTTGGCAACCACCGCCACTATGTTGAAAATTGCCGCTCCCTCATCAACCCGCCCATCAAGGAGACAGTCATGACAATCAATCAGATCCTTTTCGTTTTGTGGTTCATCGTTGTCGGCATCTGGATCCTGAACCAGTTCAACAAGAAGTAAGCGCGATGACGGCCGGAAGCACCGGCCGTTATCGGCTTGCGAATGAAGGCATCGAACCGCCCTCATCACCCCTCAGGGGGCCATCGGGTTTCAGGCTCATCGAGCGTCGATTCAAGGCGCGAGTGGATGCTTTGCAACTCCTCAACGTAGAGCCTGGCAATGGCACGCTGCCGGTCATTCAATGGCTTCCACAGCGTGCCCGCGTCGGCCAACTCGACCAGCGCGGTCACGTGCATCTGGAATTCGCGGTAGCGCGGATGGGTCGCGATCAATGACGACAGGATCACTGTGACGCCGGCCTGCATGGCCATCGAGACTTCCATCTCCTGACGAAGGGCGTCAGGGTCTTTGTTTTCCATGCGTTGCCTTTCCTGATAAACGACTTGACGTGCCGCAAGCGTACATCCCGGTCTTCGCAGACTCAGCGAATCACGGCAATCTGCTCGCGAACACCTTTGCGGTAAGTAAAAAGCGTGAGGGCGGCGTTCTTGATGTCGCCCTTGGTGTCGAATGAGATCAAGCCGGTGACCCCCTTGTAGCCATCGGTCACAGCCAGCACCGGCAGATATTTGGCCGGCTCGGCAGAACCGGCCTTGACCATCGCGGCGGCCAGCAGGCCGACCGCATCGTAGGCATACGGCGCGAACAACTGAACTTCGACGCCGAACTTTTTCTTGAAGGCCATGCGAAAGGCCTCCATGCCTTTTTTCTGCTCGCCTTCGACGCCGCCGGCTTCAGCACAAAACACCTTGTCATCCGCAATCGCTCCTGCGGCCAGTTTGGGCAAATCGCTGGTGCAAATACCGTCACCCCCGACGAACTTGGCGTCAATGCCCAGTTGCCTCATCTGGCGAATCATCGGCCCAGCCACCGCGTCCATGCCACCGAAAAAGATGACGTCCGGCTTGTTGGCCTTGATGGCGGTGAGGATGGCGGTGAAGTCCGTGGCCTTGTCGGTGGTGAACTGGCGCGCAATGACCTTGCCGCCCGCAGAGACCACGCCTTTTTCAAACTCCTGCGCCACACCCTGACCATAGGCGGTGCGGTCGTCTATGACGGCGATCGCGGTTGCCTTGAGCGTGTTGATGGCGTATCGACCCAGGGTACCGCCCAACTGAACGTCGTCAGCCACCACCCGGAAGGTGGTCTTGTAACCCTGGCGGGTGTACTTGGGATTGGTGGCCGACGGCGAGATCTGCGCAATACCCGCATCGCTGTAAATCCGAGACGCGGGAATGGATGTGCCTGAATTCAGATGCCCCACAACGCCATTGACTCCAGCGTCAACAAGCTTTTGGGCGACGGCGGTCGCTTGCTTCGGGTCAGCGCCATCGTCCTCGGCGATCAAAGTGAACCTGACTTTCTTGCCGCCCAACATCAGGCCTTGGGCGTTGAGCTCCTCGATCGCCATCTTCGCGCCCATTTCGTTGTCCTTGCCCAGGTGCGCGATGCTGCCGCTGGTGGGTGCGACATGTCCGATCTTCACGAGCACTTCTTGAGCAAATGCTGCCAAGGGAAGCAACAGGGCAGCGAACGCGACGGCAGACCTGACATTGACGCTCATGAAAACTCCAGATGGGCACCGCACGAGGGCGGACAAAAAATCCTTCAGTCAGGCGATGCCGGGGCGGCAGGATCGCGTCGCTGCGCCAGTTCTTGGGACACCGCCTGACGGACGATGCCCTGCAAGGTCGAAGCCAACTCGTTTCTCGCATGAGCTGCCAGCTCGTCGACGGCACGATCCAGCACGGCGACCATCAGGGGCGACAGCCGCTCGCTGAACATGATGTCCAGTTGCTGCTCGATGTGCTCGAGGATGCGCTGAGTCAGCTGTGCCTCGTCAATCGGCACGATCGCCGCGAAGGGCTCGGGCGCGAGCGTTGACGACTCTGCGGTCCAGGCCATCTCGGACGAGACAGGGCTCTCATCGTGGAGGCTCGGCACGTCATCGTGAAGCGCCGATTGAACGGCAGGCGTCCACTCGACGACTTCGGTCAAGGTGGGCACGTTCACCGGTGGCAAGGACGGCTGGCTCAAACCGCAGCCTCGTGCTTGCGCGGGGTGTAACCCCGAGCGACGTAGTGCTTCCAGCGCAGTCGGCCGGCCTCACGATCAACCTCGGCATCGCCCACCAGCTCGATGAGCCGGCCAAACGATTCGAAGCTCTCGGACACCTGATCGCCCAGATTCACCAGCACCGGAAGCTCGATAGCACGACTGGCATCCGAAACCAGCCACACCGCCGAATGCTGCAGCGCCGATGCGGCGACGGGCTTGTCCACGAGATACACGTGGGGCAAAAACCCCTCGGCCTCGCAGGTCCACAACTGACGGTCCATTTCCGTCAGCACCGATGGCGAACCGGTCACGGCAACACGCACGCCCTTGCGGTACGCCTTGCGCAACAAGCGGCAGGCGTACTGCAGCCGGTCGGGCAGGTTGACATGGAATTCGACCTCGGTCATCGGCACGCAGTCACTTGACCTGCGAAAGCACGAAATGGGTGAGCAGAGCCACCGGACGACCGGTGGCGCCCTTGGCCGAGCCGGATTTCCAGGCGGTGCCCGCGATATCGAGGTGCGCCCAACGGTACTTGCCGGTGTAGCGGCGCAGGAACATGGCGGCCGTGATCGACCCACCGGCACGCGGGCCGACATTGCCCATGTCGGCGAAATTGCTCTTCAGACCTTCGTCGTACTCCTCATCGAGCGGCATGCGCCAGCAAGGATCCAGCGCCGCATCGCCGGCGTTGAGCAACTCGGCAGCCAGCGCATCGTCAGACGTGAACAGACCCGAGCGGTGGTGGCCGAGCGCGATCACGCAGGCTCCGGTCAGGGTGGCGACGTCAACGACGACCGCTGGCTTGAAGCGTTCGGCGTAGGTCAGCGCATCACACAGGATGAGTCGGCCTTCGGCGTCCGTGTTGAGGATCTCGATCGTCTGGCCAGACAAACTGGTGACCACATCGCCCGGCTTGACCGCCCTGCCGCTGGGCATGTTGTCGCAGGCGGGGATGATGCCGATGACATTGAGTTTCGGCTTGATCTCGGCGACAGCGCGCAGGGTGCCCAGCACGCTGGCCGCGCCACCCATGTCGAATTTCATCTCGTCCATTTCGGCACCCGGCTTGATCGAGATGCCACCGCTGTCGAACGTGATGCCCTTGCCCACCAGCACCACTGGGGCACGCGACTTGGGTGCGCCTTCGTAGCGCGCCACGATGAAACGAAGTGGCTCTTCGGAGCCTTGAGCCACGGCGAGGAAGGCACCCATGCCGAGCTTTTCGACGGCTTTGCGATCAAGCACCTCGACCTTCAGTCCATGGCTCTTCACCATTTTCTTGGCCTGATCGCCCAGGAAGGTCGGCGTGCAGCTGTTGCCAGGCCGGTTGGCCAACTCACGCGCGAGGGTCACGCCCGCCGCGATCGCCGCACCACGCTGCAAGCCGGCGGCCACGTCACGTGCCTGAGCCTTGGCACAAACCAGTGAGCACAGCGCCGCAACGGGTGCAGCCGGCGCACTTGGCTTGGTGTGCCGATACAGATAGACCGCGTCGGCAGCCGATGTGGCCAGAACCTGAGCGTGCAACGACGTCAGCGCGGTGGTGTCGCCCATCGCCACCGCGATGTGCCGTGCGCCAGACGACTTCAACTGACCCAGACCCAGCGCCACGGCGGCCTTGAAATCCTTGAGCCTTCCAGTGGCTGCTGCCGCAACCACCAGCAAACGCGAAACCTTCATGGCGGCGGGACGATGGACGTAAAGCGTGCGCCCCGGCTTCAATTCGAAGTCACCGGCACCCACTGCATCTTCGATCAGCGCGGCCAGCGACGGCTCGAGCGCTCCATCAATCGAAGTACCCTGAACGATCAAAATCAAGGCGTCGGCGTCTAGCTGCGACAAGGATTCGGGCGATGCAACGAGGTGTCTGAAGTCCATAATCGGGCGCTCTTGAAGGGTGTCTCGATGTTATTCGATACGACCTTTGCCGCTGCAGGCACAGCCCCATGAAAACCGTCAGACGCCTCTTCTATGTCGATATCGTCTCGGCGGTCGCCTTTGTGGCTTTGGCGTTCCTGTCGCTGTTTTTCTTCATCGACTTCGTCGATGCCATTTCCGAGGCAGCGCGTCGCGGCTACTCGAGCCTGATCGCTGCGGCATCGTGTCTTCTCGAGATTCCAACGCACCTGTACGAGTTGGCTCCGATCGCGGTCCTGATCGGAACGATCTACGCGCTGTCTCGCATGTCGCAGTCCTCGGAGTTCACCATCTTGCGCACCGGTGGCCTGGGACCCGGTCGTGCCCTGCGGCTGCTGGCCACGCTGGGCATCGCGTTCGGGATATTCACCTTCGTGGTGGGCGACTATCTGGCTCCTCTGGCCGAAAACCGATCGGCACAGTTGAAGTCCTATGCACGGGGTGGCACATCGCTCGGGCGCACCGGGGTCTGGCTCAAGGAACATCATGCGACCGATGACGGTGACCGTTCCTATTCGGTTCATGTGTCGAGCACGGGGCCTTCGGGGGAATTGCTGGGGATCAAGATCTACGAATTCGACGCCCGAGGCCTGATGACCCGCACCATCGCCGCGGAGTCGGGCGTGGTCGAGGGCACCTCGCTTTGGAAGCTGTCGAATGCCCGCATCACGCAGTGGCTTGCGGCCAATTCGCTGCAGCCGGCCGTGATGTCCAATGAAACCCATCGCGAGTGGCTGTGGAACGGTGGGCTGTCGGCCGAAGTGGTGTCGGCGGCGCTGCTGCCTGTGGACAGCATGTCCACTTTCGAACTCTGGCGCTACATCGCGCACCTCGACACCAACGCACAAGCCATCCAGGCCTATGAAATCCAGTTCTGGAAGCGTGCCTTCTATCCCTTCGCCTGCCTGGTGATGGTGGGTCTGGCGCTGCCATTTGCCTATCTGCACGCGCGCTCCGGAGGCATCAGCCTCAAGGTGTTCGGCGGGATCATGCTGGGCATCAGCTTCATCTTGCTCAACAGTCTGTCGGGTCACCTTGGATTGCTGAAGAACTGGACGCCATGGCTGGTGGCAGCAGCGCCCGGCGTGCTGTTTCTGATGATGTCAATGCTGGCGTTTGCCTGGCTGGTTCGCTTCCGATGAAAAACGGTCTGCTGCTTTTTTGTCATGGGGCGCGCGACCCCAACTGGGCCCGGCCATTCGAGGCCGTCATGGTGCGCATTCGCGAGCTTCAGCCCGACATGCCCGTCGCGCTCGCCTTCCTCGAATTCATGTCGCCGGGGCTGGTCGATGCAGGCCAGACGCTTGCAGTCGCCGGTTGCGACAACGTGGAGGTGGTGCCCCTGTTTCTCGGCACCGGAGGTCATGTTCGAAAAGACCTGCCGGCCTTGATGGATCACCTGCGGCTTGCACACCCGCAGGTCTCGTGGTCCGTTCAGCCTTCGATCGGCGAATCGCCGTGCGTCA
>Ga0114963_10001838_pt1 | contig 14446 bp, 14 predicted proteins | sample C_131016_EF_Meta_FD_87019 | JGI IMG/M metagenome (GOLD analysis project Ga0114963, IMG submission 87019) | Freshwater microbial communities from Lake Croche, Canada to study carbon cycling - C_131016_EF_MetaG | ecosystem: Environmental > Aquatic > Freshwater > Lake | place: Lake Croche, Canada...
AAAGCCGCGCTCTTCCCGAATATCATCCCCATTGGGAAAGAGGCGTGGCCAGGAGAGAGACATGCGGTAATGCTTGATCCCTATCTCCCGCATGATCGCAATATCGGATTCCCAAAGGTGATAGTGGTCGCTGGCAACATCACCTGTGTCGCCATTGGCGGTATTCCCTGGGGCTCGACTAAAAGTATCCCAAATGCTCAAGCCGCGTCCATCTTCGCTGGCCGCGCCTTCGATTTGATAAGCGGAGGTAGCTGCGCCCCAACAGAAATTATCTGGAAAATTAGCCATGTCCCCATCCTTGCGAACCAGAGTGTTTGAATCAAGTTGAAGGTATCAGAACGCATCAAGCACCTCCTCTTCATATCTTCTTCACTCCAAATTTACCTACTGCTTTTCTTGCTCGATTACTTTCCTATCACAACCGTAGAAAGGTGCTACCCATGTGTGAAGGACATTCTCACGATCATTCTTCAGTAGAAGAAGTTTCAACAGTAAATGCCTGGGACGATACAGATCGTCCAGTAGATGACTTGACGATTTCTCGTCGTGGTTTGATGGGAGCTTTGGGAGTAGCAGCCGCAGCGGCAACTCTTGCACCACTCGGAGCAGCTCCAGCTGGGGCAGCCTCTCGCGTCGATGCACGCAAACGTGCGATTAATCCATGGAAGCCATATCGCTACCACCTTTCGGGTGACCACCACATCCATACTCAGTATTCCCGAGATGCGATGCACACAGTGGAAAAGCAAGTAAGTAAAGGCACAGAGAACGGACTGGACTGGATGGTCATCACCGACCATGGCGGAACTGCACACCAGAAGTATTCAGTAGATTTAATTACCCAGGACATCAAAGCAGCTCGTGCAACACATGGAAACACCGCAATTTTTCAAGGTCTTGAGTGGAACGTCCCAGGAGCAGAACACGCAACCGTGATTTTGCCACCACACACCACTACTCCAAGCGTTCTTAAGCAATTCGAATTACTTTTTGATGGCACTGTTCTTGCTGATGCAAAAAAGATTACAAATGCAAACGCGTCAGATGGTGAACCGTATGCCGTTGCAGGTTTGAAGTGGTTAGCTGACCAAGTCAAGAGTGGCGCGGTTCCGTTAGCTCTCATGTTCGCCAACCACCCAACTCGTAAAGGCCTTGACTCTCCAGCAGAGATTCGCGCCTGGCGCGACGCTGCCCCTGGTATTGCCATGGGCTGGGAAGGTGCCCCTGGTCACCAAGCTGCTGGAATATCGGCAAAAAATGGTGGTCCTGGCTCAGGTCGTGGCTACTACGACAACGCCTTTGATGAAAAATATTCATATGAAGGATATCGACCAACAGCAACCGAGAATCCGTTGCGTACATACGGCGGATTTGACTGGGGAACGGCGCGTGTTGGCGGTCTATGGGATTCCTTCCTCGCCGAAGGAAAGCCTTGGTGGATCACGGCTAACTCCGATTCTCATCAGATGTTCCAAGAGACTTTCGTTGGTGGAAACCTGACATCAGCTGGTGCCCTAGATACCAACGCCTATAACCGCACAGGAAAATATGCCAATGCAGTTGATACCGGTAAGCCAAACACAAGCTATGGAGATTATTGGCCTGGATACTACTCACGCACCATTGTCAGTTCTATTTCAAAATCATATGTGACCTTGATGAAAGCGATGCAGTCCGGGTTGATTTTGACAACACATGGTGGCCTCATTGACGGTGCCGATATTCGTATTTCTACAAGTGATGATCTTCAAGGTGTTACAACAGGCGGACGCACCTTCGTGACAAAGGGCGGAACTGTCACCGCGACAATCACTATTGATCTAGCCTCACGACCAAACTATGCGGGCTTCGTACCGCTATTGAAAAAGGTTGACCTCATCTCTGGTCCAATCACCGGTCCCGTCAAAGATCAACAGACAATGTTTGCTCCCAACACAAAAGTGGAGAAGACATTCCAGGTTTCACAGACCAGCGGACAAGTGGTTCTGACCTACACTTATAAGAATGTTGGAAATTCCTTCTACCTTCGATATCGCGGTAGTGATGGAAATATTCTTGCGGCTAACGGAATTGATCCAGCGATGGATGTTGTTGGGGATTCTGATCCATGGAAAGACTTGTGGTTCTATTCAAATCCAGTCTTCATAGATGCAATCTAATATTCATCGTAAATTTGAGACTGATAAACGCTAAGTAATGCCACTCTCAACAAAGAGAAGTGATTCTTGGGTCGCCTTTGACTCAGGAATCACTTCTCTCTCTCGTAGGCACCTCGAAGAGACAATAGTTAATCATGCAGCGAAAATTGGACTTGGGCTTGATTGGGTAATTACTTACCAATTAACTTCTGGCGCTCGTAGGATAGCTTTTACGATTTCATCTCAGGATTCTCTAACGCTAGATCAACTCTTAAGCGATTTGAATAATCACTTCCCAAATTTTGCTGGAGAATTCGAACTCGATGAACTGGTGCAGCAATCTTCCTCAAAACATTCTGGCCGTGCAGTAGTTTTCCCTATTGACGTGGATATCACCTCTTCAATCACCGCTAAAGAGCTAATCAAAAATTCCGCAATCGATGCAGTTATTGCAATTGGTGAAGTATTACCGGTCGATGCCCAGATTCAGGTTAACAGCTACCTTCGACCAACCTTTAACAATGGAAAACTCGAGTTGTATGTAGAACGAGTTGCCGGAGATCTCTATGCTCCGATTGAACGCGAATCACCACATGAATGTTGCGGTGGCCACGATGATGAGGGTCCAATCTCACTCTAAGGCATCGAAATATGTTAGCCTTAACGTAGTTTATTGACGTGAAAGGCCTTCCCAATGCTAGAAAAATCTGATCGTCCTTGGGGTAGATACGAAGTACTTCAAGAATCAGCAACTCATAAAGTTAAGTGTATTTGGGTTAATCCTGGACAGAGACTTTCTTATCAACGCCATGCTAAACGAGCCGAGCATTGGTTTATTGTCCAAGGAACAGGCGAAGTAACGATCGATGGTGAAATCAAACCATTTAAACCTGGCGATACGGTGGAATTTGGAATCGGGGTACTCCACCGAATTGCAAATACTGGTGGAGAACAGGTCGTTTTTGTGGAGGTTCAAACAGGAACATATTTTGGTGAGGATGACATCGAGCGAATCGAAGATGACTTCGGGCGCTAACAAATCATTAGATGTGATTTAGTCGATACCCTCGCAAGTGCTACCCCTTGAAATTCTGGTTCTTTCCAGAAAATAACAGCGGAGAATCCTCTTAGGTAATTAATTTACTGCTGAGAAGGATGGAAGTTCCGATGGAGCTCGTACGTACACCTAAATTTTTAAGGATCGCCTCTCTCTGCCTTACTCTGGGCGTGCTAGCTCTTCTCAACACCAGTCACGCTCCGGCAGCAACAATGCAAGCTATAAAGACTCCGCTAATCTGTTACAAGGGCACAGCGAGTCAATCACTTAAGAGCGGCATACTTAAATGTCCTTCGGGTTGGACAACAACAAGACCAACAAAACCTACCAATGCTACTAAAGCTACTAAACCGACTGTGCCAACCACACAAGCACCTGGGAAGTCTCTATCAATTTCGGCCACATACACCGGCAAAATTGCAATGTTATGGAGTGATAGTGGGGTAACAGCAACTTCTGTTACTGGAACAGGAGCCGGCACCACATTAGGTCTGACGCAATTAACGGGAAGTGGTTCTTCTTCCCCATCAAGTAAATGTGAATCAGTTAGTGGTGCTGGCGTAATTTCGGATGGGATCAATACCTTGAAAGCCAACTTCGATCCATCTGCTCAGGGTTGCGCCAAGGATGGTGAGGCACCAACCACGATTAACATCAACGGCAATGTAGTAATTACAGGTGGAACAGGTAAATATGCCGGAGCGACGGGAACATTGAAATTCTCAGGTAGCTTTCCAATTTCGTCAACAAACGCAGGAACAAGCGAAAGTACCGCATTAACTTTGACAATAACAGGAAGTTTTATGACCAAGTAAATCAACATGATAATGAATAAATATCAAATGAAAATAACTTCATAGATTGATTACATTAAGAAGGAGAAAGAAAAATGAATAGACGGTTACAGAAAATAATAGTTGCGGTATTCGGAATCATCACGATAAGTTTTATCGGACTTTCACCTACTTTTGCTGCCAACACCCCAACATTAATTCTTTCTGGTGGAAGTGGAGTTTTTGGATTGGATCCGGCAATTATTGTGGCTACCGCTAGCGTTGCCGGTAATGTGGCATTCTCGGCAAACAGTGCGCCGATAGTTGGTTGTGAAAGTGTCGCTACTACAACCCTTTCTCCCTTTATCGCTCGATGTTCGTGGGTGCCTTCTGCATCCGGGGCAACATCATTAGGTGCTCTACTTACTCCGACGGATGTGATTGGCAACGAAAGTGCGACCGCACCTCTTTTTGCTGTCAAAGTAGGGACACCGGTACAGGGAGTAATAACCTCTCCAATCAGCCTGTACGTGGATACGATCATCGCATCTGGTTCAACTGGAGCTTTAGCACCGCGTTTTGGCGTGAGTTGTGCAATCACGAGTCAGTTCATCGTTGGTCAAACAATCGTCTTTCGAGTCTATGGTAATGATTCAGATTTGGGTGGGGCGGTATTAGATAGTAGCAACGTCGCTAGTGCTTACGTCACTGTTGCAGGAATTGCTAATCCGATACCACTTACTTACGGCAATCACAGTGGTGTCGCATTCTGGGCAGCTGCTCTGAAAACCGGTACAACTCCTGGACTCTATGGCACATTAGGAGTGGTTAATTTCAAAGTAACCGTCATCACAAAAGATAAAAATTCGATTAAAGTGTTATCAACGAAAATACAAGCTCGAATCGTTAATGGGCAACATGTCAAAGATGCTAGTGGCGCAACAGTCTATGACCGTGTTAGTTATTATCGAAACGTACCCGTTAATCCAGCTCTTAAAGGCGCTATTGGGGTTTGGCAATCGAACTTCACGCCATCATCGCAAGTAACTCTCTACGCCATACCAACCAATTAATTCCACAGAGCAAAGAAACTAGGGGTTCACTATGTATAACGAGAGACAGAAGCCGAAATATCACTATCTATCTTTGATTGCACAAGGGGTGGGTATAACACTTCTCTCAATGTTCTTGGTAACCCCGGCTTTAGGAGCCGACACGTTAATAACACCAGTAACTCTTGTGCAGCCAACAGATATTCCTGATGTAGCACCGCTTCCATTTACTGGAAAGACGGTCCCTGCTTTTTCGATTCCGGCAACAATCAGCAATCTAAGCGTCTCCCCTAACCAAGGGGTTGTGGGAGATGCTTTCGTGGTCTCTGGTAGTTCACTACCTGCTAATTCAGTAATTTCATTGACTTGGGGAACATCTACGGGTACTTGGGTAACTGACATTGAACCTAGTTCGGTTAATTACCTAGGAATCTCCTTCACAAAAATGACCTTGGGTATGTCCACGGTTACGACCGATTCGAACGGATCATTTAGTTTTTCAACAATGGTCCCTCCTGATTTCGGCGGTATTCACGATATCTACGCTGTTTTAGATGGAGTTGCTGTGGCACATGGTGGCTACCAGATAAATAGAACGCTGACTGTATCTCCCGTAAGCGGCCCTATTGGAACTCCAATTACTGTTACCTATACCGGGATGGGTGCAAGTCTCTATACCGCCGGCGGGGCGGTTCATTGGGACAATGCTATGGCGGGCGAGGAGCAGGCAATTTGGACCCGCGGAGTTGGAAAAGTAGTCATTTACGCTGCTGGTCCGATTGGTGTTCATTATGTCAATGTTGGTAATGCCATTGGATTTACCTATCTGAACGTCATCCAGTCCCCAATCCCCTTCACAAACGGGGGATCAATACCTTTTACCGTGATAAGAGATGCTGGAATTTCTGCGCCGACGGAAACTTTTCCAGCACAGGTAACCGCGACCTCGAATTTACATACAACGTTAACTACAGTCGGTTTAGATCCCTCAACTCAGGCGACAATGACTTTGTCTCAAAAAGATGGTCCAATCCTTACAAAAGTTAAAGTCATTACATCTGCAATAGCAGTGGATGGTACATATCAAATGGTTTGGTCGACAGTTGTGGGTAATAGAGTCAATTGTCCAACAAGTACCTGTTGGGCTTTTAGTTCAATTCCTTTGAGTACCGTCGTTGTGAAAAATGGAACATCGACGACCGATATAACTATCCCTGACAATTTAGGAGGTTGGCATGTTATTCAATTAATGAAGGGTAATACGATCGAGTCTCAGGCTCCCTTTTATGTCAAAGAGAGCATCATGCCCTTCTATGACAAAAATGGTAAGCAGGCTGGGATGGGGATCGCAAAATTTGATCCCTCCACCGCCCCTGAAGTTATTGCCCGTGGCCAAGCTGGTTTACCGGCGACATCGTTTAAAGCTGGTGAGGATTTCACTATCAGCATAAAGGGTGTTGGTTGGACTCAATTAGACAACACTTTAGCTGTTACTTACGACAACAGTTACATTGGTTATGGCTGTGGTTTTAATTCAAATGGATACATGGTTGTTCGGCTTAAAGCAACCGGAGCTCCGGGTACACACATTATAGATTTACATCCGTTGCTCTACACGAACCAACCATCCTTTGCGAACACACCTTATGGGATGTTGCCTGTGTTGACATCTGATCGTGATTTCCCCGGCTTAGCTTTGGGTTACCAGGTACCCGCATTTCACTTCGAAATAACCATCAAACGATGACGTCGGGATTTTTTCAAGGGCCACCACCAATTCCAATCACCTAGGAGAACCATGATGCTAGGCAGAAGAACGCCTCGTATGATGGTGGCATCAAAAACAATCCCACAGACGAGCCCAACTCCCAGTTCTTGCAAACCAACAAAGTGACTGAATACTAAACCGCAAGCCGCGGCAATAAAGATGATTGCACTGGGGGTTATGACAGGCGCGCTCTGAGTCACTCCCAGGGTAATTGAATCGTCCTTTGAATAACCCTCATTTTTTAGCTCCGCTATCCTAGAAATAATAAAAATCTCATAATCCATCGATACTCCAAAGAGGATAGCTCCTTGAAAGAGTAAGGACCAGATCTCGATTGCTCCCGGATGATAACCACCGAAATACTCCATAATTCCATGAGAACTAAAAACCATACTTACCGCCGCCATTGATACAAAAACAGATATCAAAGCAAGAAGAATAGATTTCAGGGGAAGAAATATCGACCGAAAATACCATGCCAAGATTACATAACAGATAAGCAATGCAGTAATGATGGTTTTTGGTATAGAACTCTCAATTGAATTAATCAGATCAGACCCTTGTGCTGGAGCTCCACCAAGATACATGGTTGATTGCACCGAAAAGACTGATTCGCTCCAATATTTTGACTTCAGTCGATGAGTTAAAGCAACTGACTGCCAGCTTCCTAGAGAGTGGCGTGAAATAACAATTAACCTCAAATATCGACCAGTTGAATCAACATAAGGCATATGGACGCCTGATACCACGAACTCTACCTCTGGGTCACGCAGAATCCTCATTGATAAGGTAAGGCGAGCTTTCTCAACGTTGGGTTCCTTGGCCTTCTTTGGACTCCCTAAATCAATAACCATGTCAATAGGTGTTAAAGCACCAGCACCTCCAAGTTTAGCAATTTTCAGCATACCAACAGCAGAAGGTAGATTCGCAGGAATCGCTGTTAATGAACTAGGGGTTACTTGTAACGACAATAAAGGAATTAAGCAGAGGACTGTTAAAAAGGACGCTGAACAGAGAGCAACAATCGGTCTCTTTGTCATCATCGAAATACCTTTGTGGAGGGTTAATTGCCAATTCCTCCCAACATTAAAGGAAGTGGGCGTTAGATAACTAAGTAGAGCTGGAAATAAAGTGATACTGGTAACGATTGCAATAATAGGAACAGCTGCACCTACAACCCCCAAGGAGGTGATGAAAGGTATTGGAACGAAAACAAGAGAAACTAGCGATGATGCCACAATGAAACCTGAAATACAGATAGTTTTCCCAGCGCTCGACATAGTCAAAATAGCCGCTTCGTTGACAGTCAAACCTTTGAATAGTTCCTGTTTCATTCGAAAAAGCAAGAGCAATGAGTAATCAAGGGCCATGCCGAGCCCAATGAGTACGGCTACATTGGGTATGTAGGAAACAACGGTTGCGCTCTGGGAGATTACGTAAATCACACCAAGCGTCACCGAGATGGTTCCTATCGCACAAATTAAGGGCAAAAAAGTCGCTAAAGATCTACCGAAAATTAGTAGTAAAAATAAGAGCGCAAAAAGAATTCCAAGGGCCTCTCCTTTATGTAAGTCGCGTTTCAAAACAGGTGTAGCGTCGTGAGCTACTGCAGAAGGTCCTGTGACTGAGGCGTGAAAGAGTCCCGCCATCGATAATCTATTCCGAAATTGGTCCGTATAAATAGCTGCATCGAGAAGCGAGAGTGCGGATCCAATACTGACAATTAACGTACCGTTGATACACCTCTCAGCAACAAGGTGTGAAGTTGGGATTATTTGAGCGGCCGTAATTATGACCCCTTCGGTTATTGAAATTTGAGATTCGCTCCGAGAGTTACAATCTAATGTGACAATAAATGATCCTTCGATGTTCTCATGAAAATTTTTTGTGAGAATCAAATTGGCGAGATGAGAGCTACTTCCTGGGACATCAAGTGCTACAGACAAACTATTATCAAGCTTGGAACCGGTTACCAATCCAGCAAAAATTAGAATAATCCAAACAAAGATTACGAGCTTACGATATTTGATTGCTACATGAGTTACATAAGCAAGCATGGTTAACTATATTGACTGCTATGGTTTATATGTGTTGCTGAATAAACTCCCAGACAATGCTCATAAATACTCTCATGGCACGGTAGCTGTTGTAGCTGGAAGTGCTCAGTATCCAGGAGCTGCGGTTTTAACTATCGGTGGTGCTAGGCGTGGCGGGTCGGGATATATTCGCTACATAAGTCAGGATAATTTTTGTAAATCGCTAGTTATCACCACATTTCCCGATGTTGTTTGTGAGGATAATGTGAGTTCTGTCGAAGTAGATGCGTGGGTAATTGGTCCGGGTAACCCACAGCCTATTTACAACTCAATTTCTAGCCCCATCACTTATTTAGTATTGGATGCAGGGGCGATACGTGAGATTAAAGAGTATTCCGCTAAATTTATAGTGGTAACACCTCATGTTGGTGAGGCGAGAAAAATTGGCTTCGAATCTGGTGTTTCAGAGATCGAGCGTAAAAAATTGGCACTTAAGATGGCAGAGGAATTGCAGTGTGTGGTTTTATTGAAAGGTCGTAAATCGGTCGTGGTTTCGCCTTCTGGGGCATATTTTGTTGACGACATTGCCGGACCTGAATTGGCAACCGCCGGCACTGGAGACATTTTGTCTGGTTTGATTGGATCAATGTTGGCCTCTTGGAAGCCTGAGAATGTGAATGAGGTAGCGGAGGTGGTTTTTAAGGCAGTAACGGCCCACGCGTTGGCAGGGAGAGAGGCGGCAAAGCTCATAGCACCGGTGACCGCCACCGATATTCTAGAGCGTTTACCTTATCTTCTCCGAAATTATCAGGAGAACACGATAGATTGATCTTAGAAAATAAATCATCTCTAACTAAAGAGGGAGTTATGAAAATTGTTGGCTTAGCAATCACTTTACAACTATTTTTCTCAACGTCATTCGCTTGGGCTGATAACGATAACGGGCGCCCAGAAATATCAAATATTGGTGGGGAAGACCACAGTTCCGGAGTCACGTTAGTGATCGTTATTGCACTGCTTGCTATTGGTTTTGGTGTGGGTTTACTGGTTGGTCGTAAAACAAGTCGTGCTAACAATGGAAAATAAAACGGGAGAGAGTGATCTGGATATGAAAAGTATGAATCGGTTTTCAGGCAGCATTATTTCATCCATTATTCTTGCGCTTGGACTCGCTTATGGCCTAACAGTGGTTGGCCAAGGATTAGCCGCTAAAGCTGGTAACTCCGTAACCGTAACCGGGCAATCTCGCACAACAGCGACTGCAGATAATGCTGTGTGGACGCTTAATGTTCAGGAGAGTTCTCCTGATGTCGCCAACGCTGTTACTAAGGTTGGTAAAAGTGTGACATTACTTAAAAAGTATCTGACAGATGGAGGGGTCTCTTCTACTGGAATTCAAGTAGGAGGGGTCAATACCAGCTCAATTAATGAATATGTCAACGGCAACCCGACGGGAAAAGTCTTGTCTTATCAGGCTTATCAAAATGTCATTGTCCGCTCCACTGATGTAACTCTTATAAATAAACTAAGTAACGGTATTGGTGCCTTGTTGCAAACCGGTGTGAATTTAAATAACAATGGACCTCAATTTTATGTCTCTAATCTGGCCACTCTACGTCCGGCACTATTAGCTCAAGCTATGGTTGATGCGAAGTCTCGTGGGCTATCAATGACAAAAGCTGTTGGTTCCCATCTGGGAGCGGTAATCGCCGTCTCTAGTGGGCCAGTTCAAGTCACATCTCCAGATTCAGTCGATACATCTGGTGGTGGAATGTATGACACGACAACTATTCCAAAAACTGTCACAGTTACAGTTTCTGTTAGTTTTAAAGTGAACTAAGCAAACCATTCGGGTTCTTGGAGCTATTTGCGGGGTTTTTTCTTTTTCGGTTGCTGACGTTGGCGGTTTTGTTCTGTTGCAATTTTCGCTTCTAATTTTTCAGCTTTATCTCGTTCTGATTCTGACATACCCTCGCTCGTCGCAGTTCCAGAGTTTGTCGAAGTGGAAGCTTTTTTCCGCTGTAATTCCTCATATGCTGGGGATCCCGGCGTAGGATTACGCTTGATTACATAATATTGTTGACCAAAAGTCCACAAGTTTGTGGTTGACCAATATATTAAGACTCCAATAGGGAAGTTAACACCTGAGATAGCAAAAATAAAGGGAAATACGTACAACATTATTTTTTGTTGCTGCGCCATCATATTATTAGAGGAATCCATTTTCGGCATTCCTTTAACCATAAGCTGGTGTTGAGTTGTAAACGTGGTGGCGGACATAAAAATAATTAGTCCCATTGTGACAATTTTTGTCATTGTGCTGTGACTGTTGAGAAAACTATCAGCAATAGGGGCACCGAAAAATTTTGCGTCGTGAGCGGTGGTTAATAATGATGGAGTAAGAACACTAGGTACATAGGAATGTTTGCTGGCAACACCGCTAAGCACACGGAAAAGGGCGAAAAAGATCGGGGCTTGGGCGATTAATGGAAAACATGATGCGAGAGGATTAGTTTTATGCTCTTTATAGAGCTTCATCATCTCTTCTGATTGTTTCTGCCTATCATCCTTATGCTTTTTTTGAATCTCTTTCATTTTCGGCTGTAGTGCAGTCATAGCTCTTTGGGATTTTATTTGCTTAACAAAGAGAGGAATGAGTGCAATTCTGATCAGTACAACTAAGAGCACAATTGAAAGGGACCACTTTAAAGATTCGTGTGACTTAGATCCGAATACCCAACCTAAAAGCGTGTGAAAGGTGACAAGAACCCAAGAGACCGCAAAATACAGGGGTTGTAGAATGGCATTCATCAGCGTTCTCCTTGTAGGTTCATGTAAATAACTCTTTTTCCGCCCGCATAATCCACACCACCATGAGACCAGGGATTACATCTCACGATTCGCCAAGCTCCCATCGCCAAGCCTTTGATACCAAACTGATTAATAGCGTCAATGGTGTATTGCGAGCATGATGGAAAGTATTTACACCGAGGGGTGGCATGGTTGGAATAAGCTACTTGCCATAACCTAATTGGTGCAATCAACAAGGTTTTTAACTTAATCATGATCGGTGCCTAACTTTTTTATGACTTTGGCCATCAGTGCTTCTAACTCTAATCGGTACTCCTCTGAGTTTTTTAAAACTCTGATGACGATCTGGGTGTTGTTCGGCAAGCTTTGAAGATGACCGCTCATCGCGTGTCGGATCTGCCGGGCAATTCTATGCCGGGTCACTGAGCCGCCCACACTCTTGTTGATAATTAATCCAACTCTCGAGGGCAACCCCACATTGGTTAAAAAATAAAGGGCTAATAACGAAGAGTTGGCCCTATGACCGGTTTTTGTTATCTGTGAGAAATCCCGAGCACTACGCAGCCTATTCGGTGCAGGAAGCACGAGTTATGCGCTGATGTGGGTGCGACCTTTAGCGCGCCGCGACGATAAAACAGCTCTTCCACCACGTGTGGCCATACGAGCACGAAATCCATGTTTTTTGGCACGGCGGCGGTTGTTAGGTTGGTAGGTACGCTTTGTCATAATTCTCCTCTTTTCCCCCAGTAAGGATTTAGGGGAGTGCGTGATGGGCGCCTACTAGGGCCACACCGGAAGGGAAAGATTAGCCGAAATCGTGTGGATAAACCACTTGCGCTTTTCGGCGCATCCCTCTACCTTCATGCTCTATCCACAGGGCGACTCTCATAAGCCACCCAAATACCACTCTAAAGGTGGGGTTTAGACCACAGGCTGTGGATAAGTTTGTGGATAATCGGCGGTGAGACCAATTTTTTGGTCCAGTAGGGGAGAGTACTGATTATGGGTTTATTAGAAGAGGTAGATCTCGATACGTTGTGGGGATTGGTTATCGAGGCTATGGCTTCAGAATCACCTCAACATCGGGCGTTCTTAGCACTAACAAAACCGTTGGGTTTACTTCAGGGTGAAGCTGGTGCCACATTGCTTTTGAACACCCCTAATCAGTTTGCAAAAGATTTTCTAGAGTTACGAGTTAAATCTGCTCTCAATGAAATTTTGACAACGCATCTGGGTCAGAAAATTAATATCGCTGTAACTGTCGATGAAAATTTGGAAGAAGATTCTTTTGATGATGATGTAGATGAGGATTCGATACCAACGGGGCAATTCAATAATCAAGGAATTCAAAATCGAGGTGGGACTGGACGGGATCTAGATAACAAGCAACCACTTGAAGAATCGCAACTCAACCCACGATACGTTTTTGAAACTTTTGTTATTGGAGCGTCGAATCGCTTTGCTCATGCCGCTGCGGTTGCCGTAGCTGAAGCGCCAGCAAAGGCTTATAATCCGCTCTTTATTTACGGTGATTCAGGATTAGGTAAAACTCATCTTCTGCATGCTATTGGTGCCTACGCTAAAGAATTGTATGGTTCGGTTCGGGTTAGATATGTGTCGTCGGAGGAGTTCACGAATGACTTTATTAACTCTATTCGAGATGATAAGGCTTCTGTGTTTCAACGTCGTTATCGAGATCTCGATATTCTCTTAGTGGACGACATTCAATTTTTAGAAAATAAGGAACGTACCCAGGAAGAGTTCTTCCATACTTTCAACACGTTGTATAACTCAAATAAGCAGATTGTTATTTCGAGTGACCGTCCCCCAAAACAACTAACAACCCTTGAGGACCGGTTGCGTAGTCGTTTCGAGTGGGGATTAATTACAGATATTCAACCACCTGAACTTGAAACACGTATTGCTATTCTGCGTAAAAAGGCCGCTCAAGATAAATTAAATGCTTCTGATGAGGTTTTAGAGTTTATTGCTTCAAAAATCTCATCAAATATCCGCGAATTAGAGGGTGCCTTAATACGGATAACCGCCTTCGCCTCTTTAAACCGACAACCTGTAGATATGGGGTTAGCGGAAATCGTTTTAAAGGACTTAATTCCTGATCAGGCAGGTCCAGAAATCACTGCTTCAACAATTATGGCTCAGACCGCTTCGTATTTCAGTCTCACATTAGAGGACCTGTGTGGGGCTAATCGCAGTCGAGTTTTAGTTAACGCTCGTCAGATTGCCATGTACCTATGTAGAGAGCTCACAGATCTCTCTCTGCCGAAAATAGGCCAAACTTTTGGCGGCCGAGACCATACAACGGTTATGCATGCCGATCGTAAAATTAGGCAATTAATGGCCGAACGGCGTTCGATCTACAACCAGGTTACGGAGCTGACAAACAGAATTAAATTACAATCAAAACCGTGAAAACTAACCACAACCGTGGATAAGTTGTGGATAACTGTGGATAAAAGAAAGTTTTTTGTTAGGGATTGAGGAATGTTTCACTTATCCACACTCTTTTCCACAGATGTAGAGAAGATTTTATAACCTTCCACCAGCACATTTAAGGTTTCCCACAGGTAAACCGTCTGGCTATTACGAATAACTCTATTTAATAAATTTTTATCGTTAATCACAAGGTCGGTTCTGAACCCTAGACTTAACGTATCTGAAGCTAGCTAGACGGGAAACTGTCTCGATGAGGACTATCGCGAAAGGTAGAAAATGAAGTTTGTCGTAGAGCCAACAGAGTTGGTAGACGCCGTTAACTGGGTTGCCCGTAGCTTGTCAACAAGACCTATT
>Ga0114963_10001839_pt1 | contig 14445 bp, 27 predicted proteins | sample C_131016_EF_Meta_FD_87019 | JGI IMG/M metagenome (GOLD analysis project Ga0114963, IMG submission 87019) | Freshwater microbial communities from Lake Croche, Canada to study carbon cycling - C_131016_EF_MetaG | ecosystem: Environmental > Aquatic > Freshwater > Lake | place: Lake Croche, Canada...
TATAAAGACAAAGAAATGACCATCTGCCATCGTGAAGATGGACCTGCTGCTAAATTGACTGACGGTAGTAAATTCTGGTATCGCAATGATAAGCTTCACCGTGAAGATGGTCCTGCTGTTGAATGGGCTGAAGGTAATAAGTTTTGGTATCTCAATGGTGAAGCCTTTACAGAGGGACAGTTTAACCAAAGAATGAACCCTGTAACTGAACTGACTCTTGAGGATATTGCTGAAAAATTCGGCATTGATGTCGATAAGCTAAAGATCAAAAAGTAAGATTATGCAACAAGAACAATACCTTCACATCGACAAAAACGGAAACAAGCGTTACTACAAAGACGAAGAAATGACCATCCTTCACCGTGAAGACGGACACGCTGTTGAATATACTAGCGGTAGTAAGTCTTGGTATCTCAATGGCAAGCTTCACCGTGAAGATGGTCCTGCTGCTGAATGTGCTGGTGGTATTAAGGCTTGGTATCTCAAAGGCAAACTTTTAACAGAGGAACAGTTTAAGAAAAAAATAAAATCATGAATACTATTGGCATTGATCCCGGATCAAATGGAGGAATAGCACTAATTGATGAAAAAGGAAAAGCACACGCGCACAAAATGCCGGAAACTTTGCAAGATTTGTTTGAATTACTTAATTCTTATGCTTTGGGTTGCGATGGAAATTGCAGAGCTTATTTGGAACAGATCCATAGCAGTCCGCAGATGGGTGTCAAAAGTGCTTTCACGTTTGGCAATGGGTTTGGGCATATTGAAATGGCCTTGACGGCAGCAGGAATCCCATTTGAACGCATCAGGCCACAAGTATGGCAAAAGTCAATGGGGTGCATGACGAAGGGTGATAAAAACGTTTCTAAACGACGTGCTCAAGAGTTATTCCCGGGAATTAAAGTAACTCACGCAATTGCAGACTCATTACTAATTGCTTCTTACGGAACAAAACAAAAATGAGAAAAACAAATCAAACAGAAATCGACAGTAGCCAACAAGTAGGAGATTGCCATCTACCGTTTTGTTCAGCGTCTTCGAGTCGAGAGCGAACGTTGAAACATGAAATTTTTAATGACCACTTCCAGAACTACAAGCGACATTCCATCCCCAAGGCTCAATTGGTAATCGCTGACATACCATATAACATCGGGAAGAATGCCTACGGCTCAAACCCGGCATGGTATGAGGGGGGCGACAGTGCAAATGGGGAAAGCAAGCTGGCGAATAGCGAGTTCTTCGACACTGACAAAGACTTTAGAATCTCCGAGTTTCTGCATTTCTGCTCAAAGATGCTCAAGCCGGAGAACAAGAATGAAACCGGAACGGCACCCTGCATGGTGGTCTTCTGCGCCTTTGACCAGCAAATGGAAATCATCGAAAAGGCTAAGGATTACGGGCTGATGAACTACATCAATCTGGTCTTCACGAAAAACTTCTCTGCCCAAGTGCTGAAAGCGAATATGCGAGTGGTGGGCAACTGCGAATATGGGCTGATCCTCTACCGCAACAAGCTGCCAAAGTTCAACAACGGCGGGAAAATGGTCTTCAATGCCATGGAGTGGCCGAGGGACAACGAAAGCGAGAAGCTGCATCCGACACAGAAGCCGGTGAAGCTCCTGCAGCGGCTCATAATGCTCTTCACCGACCCCGGCGAAGTGGTGATTGATCCATGCGCCGGAAGCGGTTCAACTATCATCGCCGCGTCACGGTGCACTCGCTCAGGCTACGGCTTTGAGATCAAGAAGGACTTCCACAAAGCGGCCTGCGGATGGCTGGAACGTGAGAAGCAACAAATGACCCTTAAGCTATGATTCCTCCGCTGAACGTTACAGCGATAGCACCCGCAGACTCATTGCTAATTGCTTCTTACGGAACAAAATAAAAATGACAACAATCGAAAGAAATCCAGACATTCTATTTAATAATGACGAACCTCATGAGAACCAAGTCCCCAATGGATATAGAGTTTTTGAAGGCAAACGTCTTATGGATACCGCAAGATCATCTAAAATACCATTTGGAGTAGCATCGAAAGTTCAGGTCAATTCTAAAGATGTAAGGCCATCGACAATTGGACTTGTGATTAAAGAATCTGATATTGAAAGATTTAACGAGGCACTAAATAAAAAGATGAAAAGAAAACTGAAAGAAAACGCTCAATTAAAATAATCAAAAATGAAACCAAATTACTATCAAATTATTAAAGATTGTGTCGAGGCTGGATGCCGACGCGGAGTATCAAGGGCGTTTAAGCATACTGAAGACCCATCGCATGATGATATTGAAACATCTGTTTATGACTCAATTATGATTGAAATAACTGGGAAGTTTACATTTGATTTAATTGAAGAATACGTTTACCAAAGCGATCTGTGACAACAATTGTATGAGCGCAGGCAAAGGTGATACTCAACGGCCAGTAAATGCAGAGATTTATGGCAATAACTACGATAGCATATTTAGAAAATCAGCATGTCAAACTACACAAAAGACAACGGATTTAGAATCATTACTGGACGACCAAGACTCAAACCTTGGGAACAACGAATCACAGCCTCATTCCGAATAAGCTACGAGACTTATCAGCGCATTCAAAGACTTGCGAAACGAGAAGGAATCATTCCATCAAAAGCACTTGAGCTACTTGTGAGAACTGCGGAATCTGAAAAGATCGAACCAACACAAGTGGTTGATTATTCCAAGATTTACCATAGATCGAATGGATATTCTGTGACAAACATACTAGACAAACACTTCAAATGAAATTATTAAAAGGATTTCCAAAACGCTACGAAAAAGCTCCTGAAGCTATTGGAGATGATTGGTGGTCTCATTACAAGCAAGCTCTCACCGCAATCCATTCAGGGGGTATTGTGGTGATGTATGGGGCACATGGGACAGGAAAGACTCGCATGGCTTGGCAACTGGCAAAGGAATGCAATCCAAAAGATTCACAAATGAGCGTCGGCGGAATTGGATGGAGCACTACAAAGCGTGAAAGGGCGGCAATTTATATCACTGCGGTTGGCCTATTCCTTGAAATTAGAGATTCGTTTTCAAAAAATTCAGAAGTTTCAGAGATGCAAGTAGTTAAAAATCACTGTGAAGCAGGATTACTAGTAATTGACGAAATGCAAGAACGTGGTGAAACAGAATTTGAAGATAGGAAACTCACCTCAATTATTGACTCACGCTATGCCCATGAACGTCCGACTATTCTCATTACAAATTATACGAGAGAAAAACTAGCGGCATCTTTATCTCATGCAGTTTTAGACAGGATTCGTGAAAATGGATGCGGACTAAATTTCAACTGGACAAGTTTTAGGAAGCAGAGCAATATTTGACATCAAACCATCTGTGCCTCTACTCTCGCGCCGAAAACCTCAACCCCACAATAAAATGCAAACCAACACACAGAAAGCCCCGTTGAATGCGACGACTTCTTCGAGGCGGTTCCGGTGCAAAATGTGCGGCGATAAATGCCGAAGCAGCAAGCGCGACAGGGGCAAGCGCGACATGTGCCGACCTTGCGAACAACGATACAAATATGGAAACGATTAAAGCATCCGACCGTTGACGCAGCGGCTGAATCACACACTCAACCACCTAACTAAAATGGAACTTCAACAACAGACTGATAGCGGGTCGAATGACTCGTCTTGTTCGCCGTCTTCCGTTGCGGAGATGGCGGCACTTGAAGCCGCGATCCAACACAACGACTACGAAATATCACGGGTGCAAACGCAGCTCGAAAATATGCATCGGAAACAGTGCGCGAGACGACAAGAGCTCGGATACCAGAAAGCTCGCATTGGGGTAAAACTGTCCCGAGTCAGTGACACGCCAATCGAAGGCGGGCGAATCATCACGGTGCAAACCGACGCAGGGATTGCCACGCGCTGGATTCGTCCGGCGAACGTCGAGCGATGACGCGGCCGACGAGCAACTCAACCAACGAAGTGAAAAAATGAGTGATACCCCAAAACTAACTGACGCCGCAGATCACGACTCGGTAAATGCACCGCTCCATTATCGCAGCCATGCCTCTGGCGTGGAGTGCATCCAAGTGACTGAGTGCATGAACTTCTGCCTCGGGAACGCGATGAAATATATCTGGCGCGCTGACCTCAAAAAAAACGCCATCGAAGACCTCGAAAAAGCCCGCTGGTATGTGAATCGCGAAATCGAGAGGCGCAGGCGGCAGAGCGCAATAGGTTAGGCACGGACGGACACCGCCGCTACGTCGAAGCCACCGACTCAATAACCATCATGCCACGCCGAACGACTATGAAAATCACAGCAATCACACGATACAAACACGGCGAACTCTTCGCCGTGCTGAACCGCCTTGGATGGACGCAATCCGAACTTGCCCGCAGGGCTGGTCTTGATGCCGGAAGGGTGGGAGAAATCATCAACCTCAACAAGCGCCCGTCGCAAAAATACGCTGATGCGATCCAGAAAGCATTGGGCGACGCGGGGGAATTCTTTGACGTGCTCGAACAATGGCCGGAAACCTTCGAGGGGATCAAGAAAGGCACAAGGAAAGAAGAGACAATGGAAGTGCCGATGGAATGCCTAATCGGATGTCGCGAGGCCATGATGCTACCTGCACCCGAACAGCGACTGGACAACGGGCTGGAAGTGGCGATGGACGAATGCTTGGCGACTTTGACCGAAAGGGAAAAGCGAGTGATCGAGGCTCGCTTCTATGAAGCGCGAACGCTCGATGATATAGCCAATGAATTCCAACTCGGGAAAGAACGTATCCGCCAAATCGAGGCGAAAGCGATGCGGAAACTTCGCAACCCGAACCGGATTCGCAAACTCGGAGGCTTCGCAGGCGCATTCTCTGCATAACGCATAAGCTCATGGACGCCGACCTATTCACTCCGATTTCAGAGACGACGCCCTCGGCGCGTAGATCAAAGAGAGGGGCAACCCGAACCGAAGAGCAAAGACCTAAGCTTTCTTATACGCATTTACTAGTTTCCCAGATTGATTTACTTTTCTCACGCTGAGTTTTTTAAGTTCAACCATTCGTGAAAGTTTTGATCGAGCGGAATTATTTGTTGATCCAGTCGCATTTGAGAAATCTTCAGTAGTAAATTCGTCAGGATCAATAAATCGATCTGGACTTTGCAAGATTGCCCACTCAAGTCCCGTTAATGCTTTTTTTGTTTTATCGTTAATTTTCATAGAATTCCCATTGGTGAAATCCAGTCGCCTCCCTCTTTAATAACGTGCCATGCGTGCCATGCACCAGTCTTATCGTTAATCATCCCATAGATGAATCCTTGTCTCCACCCCATCTTTGATGGAAAGCGGTTAGCATAACTCATCTTTTCAATATCACCAATACATCCAGAAGACATGCTCATACCTCCATCAGCGTGAGTTGCAACATAAGTGTCCGGCTTGTGGACGTGGCCGTGAATACAACTGCCCCAGTCCGAATGATGTAATTTTGCAGGACTTACGATTGAAGAACGGAAACCATGAATAAATTTTGGACCACCTTCAGGAAGCTTTAGTGATTTACCAATAACGTAGGGAATCCAATTTATTTTCCGACGTCTAAACTCAATTTCCGTGGCTTTTACTAAATCAACGCAATGTTCTCTCAGAACTCCATTGTGATTATCTTTGGCGATTTGCCAAATACGGTCATCATGGTTTCCAAGAGTGAGATAATTAGGCTTATACTCGTCTAGGAATTTGATTCCTGCGTTATAATCCTCTGAGATTCCACCTGCTTTATCCTCTGGGCTTGCTCCACCACGAAGCGGAGAAAAATCCCACAAGTCACCACCATGAATCCGGTAATGTGGCTTGAAGTCATTCGCGAACTTCAAGAGCTTAGAACGAGACTCATCATGAATCAAATTCCCATGAGAATCAGCACAATAAAGGAATCGTTTGAATGCCATGTTTTGAGTTAATCAAGGTAGTCCATGAGTCCATGAGCAATAGCTTTGGCAATGTCAACCTTTTTCTCAACCATAGCATCCCAGTCATGCCGGTTACTTCCAAATCCAATCTCACAAATAACTGAAGGACAATGAGTCCCCTTTAGAAATTCAGCACCGCGATCATTTGGAAACTTTGGTTTAATTCCTCGATATTTAATGATCGGAACCATCAATCTCATGTTTTCATTCAAGCTCTCGGCTAGCAATCTCCCATTCTTACTGGTGTTCCAATACAACCATTCATGGCCATTTGCATTTGGATCGTCAGATGAATTGAAATGAAGCTCAATAGCAAGAGTGGCTTTGTGATCCTTCAACATTTGTGCCAACCATCTTTGGGCAGAGCCGTATCCAACTCCTTCATACTTGGAAATTTCCAGAGTGTCAATCGCTCGATTTCCAAGCTCATCAACAATCATTTCCCCAAGTTGTCTATTATAACTCCATTCAGATTCATTTCCCACTGATACGGCCCCACCTTCAACATGACCGTCAACAGTCCTAGAATGGCCAATACATACTGCTACAAGCTGACTCATATTAACGATTTTTGAAAAATTTGACCAAAGAAACAATGCCAACAACAATGCCAATTCCCAAAGAGAATATACGCATCCCCCATTCAAGCTGCTCTTGAAAGCTAGTTATTAGTCCAAGAATAGGTGTAATTGTTCCAATTACTCCATTATACAAATAACGATTATTATCAGTAATCATTCAAACTACTAATTTGACAGTTTTAGGTAGTTATTGATAATTTGATAAATCAAGAGTCCTTAGAATGGTATCCAAGTAGCGCAAAGCCAACTGGAAGAATCCAGCTTTTCCAGTCGAGAAGGCTATGCCCAGCTTGAACGCTAGTCTGGATGGTTGAGGCGGCAGCAAGGATTAGTCCGATAATGGTGGTTTTCATGGTATTGGTTGTATTTGTGTTTATTGGGAAATTACAGATTAAAGTAGTTTTTCAAAACTTTCAAGCATTATTAGACTTTTAGCGTGGCGGCCTGAACAAACATTGCGTCAACTTGTTCGCTAGTTAGCTCCATGGCAGTGGCTAATGCGGTGACAGTTGCTCCATTGCGGACCAATGGCGCGCCTCCTTCCCATGCTGCAAGGACAATAGTTTTTTGCGGTTCGCTCATTGCGGCCATGATCGAGGCGACTTGAGACGTTAGTCCCGCGAGTTCGAGCACCGCTTTAGCCCGCCAGTTAGCAATTTCAAAAGGGATTGAATTGGGATTGTTTGGATTTGGATAATTTGGAAATGACATATTATTTGATTGTTACATTTTAATAAGATCTGACTTAAAATATCCAGCACTTCCTCCAATCGTCCAATCATCTCCAGTTGAATATGAAAACATTTTCATTTCTTGACCAGATGTTGCAAAGAAAAATATCGGAGAATTATTGATAGCGGCGTCTCCACGCAAGTATGCAAATGATTCATTCCCGACAAGAGCATTATTTAATTTAATGTATATCTCTGCAAATGTAGGATCTCCAGCAATAATATGAGTATGAGTAAAACAATAAAAACCATCAGATGGAATAACAATTATTCCGGTGCTTGGAGTATAAATCGAATAAGGATCGCTTGTTGACGTTGGTTTTAATAAAAGTTCTTCACCATCGACACTTTGTTGGGATGAGGCCCCATTATCGAGCCGAAGAATAAGAGTTGGACCCGGTGATGCTCCGATAGCAGTGCGTAACTCAGTAGCTACGGATGCAGCTGGAACGCTTGGAATTGGAAATGATGTGATATTAGGCATGATATTTAAATTGTGATGACAAATCCATTTAATGTAATAACTGAACTGGATAGTGTTACGACGCGAAGTGGTCCTTTGCCTTTTGAACCATTAAGCATATTTCCAAGAGAGTAATTCATTATAAGATTTATTGTGATTTATTAAAATAAAGCTGAATATACTCGTTGTCCAAGAGACTTCATACCAACAGCATTATAGTGAACATTATCCACTGCTAGTGGCAAATCATCAGTATCAAACCAAGCATTAGGTGAAGTTGCTCCAAGTGTTGATTCAGCTAATCTCACTGCTGCAACACCGACAACATCATATCCAGTATCTACATTCCGGATTCTTCCAATTAAGAACTTAACTGTGGAATCTCCAACTTGTTCGCGGAATTTTGTAATTAACGCGGAAAGATTAGTTTGATATGCAGCTCCATAAACTGCACTTGTGGCATCATTTTCTCCTTGCATCCAGAAAATTCCACGAAAACGTGGTCCGATTCCAGAATTTAGCATTTGAGCTTCAGCTGCCCACATGGTTCTCAAGGCCGCATTAAACAAATTGGAAGTCTCTAATTCGGAGAGCGACCAATCTGTTCCACCCGTATCAGCAAGATAAGTGCTTCCAATGGCATGGGTTGAAATATAGAGCTTGCGGCCATTTGCTGCATCTTCATGACTCCATGCAATTCCGAGTTCTGGACCGAAATCAGTAGATGGTGCGGCAGTTTGCTGATTCGTCCCCTTGACTAATGCTGCCACCGTGCGATTTCCTCGTAAATTGATAAAGCAATTAGGAGTTGTTCGAGCGGTATCTGATCCAGAAAGGTCAGCTAATTTAGCTCTTCCTTCAGCATTTGATTGTCCCCAGATAGTGACGAAATCTGCATTGGTTGGACAATCTCTCCAATCAAGATAAGCTCCGCGTGATTTCAAAAGTGAACGCCCGAGCAAATACATTTGTGAGCGATCAGAATCAGAAAGCACTCCGCTGAAAACAGCAGAATATGCAATTTCAAAAGTTGTGACCCGGCTAGTAGTCGTGGAGTGCCGTCCCCCGAATCCAAGCGGAGTAGTATAAGCTGCATTAAAATCAATGAAAAGCATATACCAACCACCAGAATTAAGTCGATAATTCGCACTGCCAGTAGAGGCGCGTTGATAAAGTGGAACAACTCCACGCACACTAGCTGTATGGTAGTTATAAGTAGTGCTAACTCCACCCGGAATAACTCCATTGCCAGAACCATTACCTCCACTAAAAACAAATCCACTGGTATTATCCTGTGGAATTTTCAGAAGCATTACAACTGTGCGCGCTCCAGTAATAGAGGGCGTTTGGATTAGACCAGATGCGGTGGAAATTCCGCATGCTGTCCACGTGTCGTTTGGCGTCGTTGGAAGATCAAGGTTAATCGTCTTACTGTTTCCTGAGTTGTCTGCTACTGACCTACCGCTTCCTTCAGCAAATGCCCACTCACCAAGAAGTCCACTTGTAATACGATAGTTCTGCCAAGGCAACAAGCTATTTGAGCTTGGCGCTTTTGATCCAGCTAGCATATTTGAAAGTGAATAGCTCATCAGTATCTGTGTTGCATATTTGCATTCGTGAAGATTCGATTTGAAACTAGGCCACTTGTATGGTTTTCATCAAGCCTAATAAGCTCTTCTTGAAGAAGAATATCAGCTTCCTGATCTGCAAGTGCTGATTTATCTTGTTGTCCTTCAGCGCGAAGATAATCCGCGTATGCTCCATGAGCAAGATATTGATACCACTCAGCAGGAACATTTGATACTTCTCCATTTCCGTCTCCATAAACGTCAACAAATTGAGCTTTGTAAGTTACAAATGCCGATAATGGATTTAAGTTCCCACAAATTAAAGTCGCTCCATCCGCCGTAACTATAATATCATACTCCTGAACGGCTTTTGTAATAAATGGCTTTTGCTTATAAATTCGCAAAAACGTATCAATCGAGGAAAGTCCAGACTCAGAAAACGGAACCACAAATCCATTATCCTCACTGCTTATAACTCGTTCTTCTCCAACTTTCAGGAACCTTGTCCAATAGTTGCTTGCACGGTAAGCTCGCAATGCTCTACGATTTATAAGAGACTTGATTCTCGGAGTTTCAATAGATGCAAATACGACTCCGCAAAGTGCTTGAATCAATGAGAATAGTTCAGCATATGTCCTTGTTTGCATATTAGATATTTCCCGCTTTTAAGAGGGATTGTGATTTGAAAAAGTCTCGAATAAAACTGCGATCATCCCAGCATTCCTTTCCATATTTGTTCGCAAGTAGAAAGTATTCATGCTGTGGGATAGCTCCAATCGGCTTCCCAATAATAGATTTGGCGTCCTTCATTGAACGTGCTTCGGCTGCAGCTTCAATTTCACGCCTATTTCCAAGTGCCTCTTTGAACTTGCGTCCAGAACATAGTTCTTTAACAAGTGCTGACGTGAGTGCCTCGTCTGAAATCATAAGAAAAAAGGAAGGGGGAATGTTTTAGACTCCCCCTTCCCAATTATAGTTTAGGCGTTGATGCCAAATGGCTGAGGATCGAGGATCGTAAGACCAACAGTCCATTCACCAGTTGCTACGGAGGCAGCAGTAAGCGTTCCAAGCACCCGAATAGAGATTGGAGTCGAGGTATATGCTGCATTGGCGACATACCCAGCGGCAGTATTAACCAAGACGCTGCCAGTATTGAAACCGAGAATGAAAGCACCAGAGCTGGCATCAATGTCAGTGGTGGCAATCATGTTCGTGGAAGTTCCAGCGACAGAACCAACACTGATACTTAGGTCAGTAGCAGTTCCAGTAAATGGAACAGTTTCATACAGGGCGACATTGGTGACAACACCACCGGGAGGAATCTGGGCAATCACTCGCTCACTGGACGTGAGGAAAGCAGCATTGTTTAGATCGGCAGCAGTGAACTTGAAGAAGTGGGTATAACCACGGGATTCTTGATTAGCTAGTTGAGGCATATTATTATTTTCTGATTAGTTTAGATTAGTAAGCAATCTTGCCGTGTGCTTGTGGATGCTTCACGCAGAGAGTGCCTGCAACATCGACGAAACCACGCTCACCACCACCTTGGTTCTCAAGGCGAGTTGCGCCCATTGGGATCAAGGTATTGAAGCCAAGATACTTAGGATTAAGAACATAACCAACCTTCGCAGTAGTAGTTGGCATACAACTTGGGTTAGCATTCACAATCTTAACAATACCAAAGTCGGAATCATAAAAATTAACCGAAAGGGTAATGGTTTTGGTATCCGCTGGCTGAGTAACGTTATAAACATTATTAGTCGTGGTAGCTTGAGCGCGAGTAAACCCACTGATAACTTGACGAAGAGCAGTGTTTGCAACAAGTGTAAGACTGTTCATTTCACCATTCTTGGAGAAGATCGAACCAATCATGGTGTTGAAGTCTGTTTCATTAACAGCACTTGCAATAATCGAACCAGTAGGGGTAAGATATGCAGCTGGAACCGGGTTAGTAGCTTGAGCAGTGGATTGAATCCACTTACCAAGTCCACGCATACCATAAGGAGTTCCCGCACCGCTCTCAGTGCTCAGCTCATTGTTCGAGGCAATCGTAGCTTCAATGTCACGCTTGATCTCACGCATCGACTTTGCTTCGGCTTGGGCGATATTGGCAGGACCAACGCTCGTAACAGCTTGCTGAAGGTTTGATACAAGATAATCACGGCGCATCAACTGAATATAGTTGCCGAGACGAGCACGATTAACAAACTTATCCGTAAAGGAAGTGATGTCAGAACCCTCGGAAATACCAGTGGTAACTGGTGCATCGAGCGAATCGACAGTCCATTCAGAATAAGTAGCAGTCGCCTTACCCTTGGAGCAAAGCGAAAGGATTGGGGTTTCCTCTGGAGCAAGGATAGCAAGTTCATTGCTGAGATCCTCACGGTTGGAAACGGCGGAACCCGTGCCGGTTTTAGCGGTTGGGGCAGATGGTTGGTAGGTTGCACTAATGGCCATGATATTTGATATTTGAAATTATTTGAATTTAGCGATTCTGGCAGCAATCCATTCTTCCGGACTCCCACTTTTCTCAAAGCGGTTATATGCGTCACCTCCCTTTTGTTTGGCATTTACAGAAGATTTAGCAGCACCAGCACCGTATGGGGTTGAAGATGGACTTACCTTCAATTTACTTCCCATTGCTGATTGTGTTTTAACCTTCTTATCGCCATAAATAGAACGTGCCGCATGAGCCAAGATATATTCAATCTGGAATCCGATTTCAGGAACTAGTGATTTTACTCGCTCAATCAATGGGTCTGACACCAGTGCCTTGTAGTTCTTTCCAATTTCAGAATCTTCATCCTGAATATCTGGAACTTCACTCTTAGCTGCCTCGGAATACTGCTTAGACATTTGCTCATATTGGGCGATCTTAACAAGATGCTGTTGTTGAGCAGGAATATATTTTGTCAGTGCTTCACGGGCATTTCGGTTTGCTTTCCGAATTTGCTTTTTGCTAAACTCTTTATCGCCAACTACAATAATATCATCAGGACCATAATCTTCATGTTCCTCAAGAATTTCATCAGTAGTTTCAAGCGTTCGTTCAAATTCATCATACTTTCCCTTTAGTTCTTCAAAAGAAGCGACTTCACGGAATGGATTTTGATCTTGAGGGACGCTCTTGGCTTGCGGCTGAGGCTGCGATTGAATCTTCTCCTCAAGGACTTTCTTTTGAGCGGTAAGCTCACCAATGCGTTGAAGCAATCGGCTTTTTCCCTTTTTGGCTAAAGATTGAATCTGCTCAGTCGTAAGAGATAGCAGGTCAATTTCGGACTCTTCATCAGAATCTTCATCAGCTTCCTCATCAGATTCTTCGTCAGCCTCTAAAGAATCCCCGTCGTCAAGACTGGCAGGATCTTCGTCTTCGGCTTCAGGCGAATCATCAGATTCTTCTTCAGTAGGTTCCTCATGAGAGGTTTGTCGGGCCATACGTTGAGCTACAAGCTCTTCAAATGACAGATTGGACACCGATTCAATAGCTTCGGCGGTAGCTTCTGGATTACTCATAATGTTTTTTTAAGACGCCATTTACGCTCGGCGATGCGTGTTCATAAATAATCAACACTATAATCATTACTATGTCAAGTAGTTTAGTAAGGTATTGAAATTGACACAAAAAAAGCCGCACGGATAAACACCATACGGCTCTAAATGCAGCTAATACAGAGTATTAGTTACGCATTAAACATTTTGAGAAGAAAGCAATGATAGTAGCTCATCAAGAGTCGCTACACTTCCCGCAATCTTCATAACCTCATTAGGCTCAGAACATTGTCGCAAATCACCAAAGAATCGTTCACGCTCATCCCGAACAAATTGGATAATTGCCTTAAACTCATCTCGATCAGACAAAGCCTCGACAGCTTGCTGGATTGTTGGCTTGGGTAGTGGAGTCATATTATTTGCGTTTAGATACACCAGCTTGGCTTAGTGCAATGGCAATAGCTTGTTTACGACTCTTTACGATAGGGGCCTTTTTAGGTCCTTTTGGATTGATTCCAGCATGAAGAGTTCCAGATTTATATTCCCCCATTACTTTCCCTACCTTAGTTTGCTTGGCAGCTTTGGTTGTTGGCTTTTTCATAGTATTGCTATAAAGTCCTTGCTTCACAATTTAAGATTTGCGACCAGATTTAGCTTCTTTCTTCTTCATGGATTTAGACTCCATCTTTTCATGGGCCTTCTTGCTCATTAGCTTTGCCATTTTGCCACCCATCATCTTGCATCCTGCTTCTTTTTTCATATGTTTATTGTTGGTTTATTTGTTGTGTTTAGACCCCACCCATTTGAGCGGGATTAGTTCCAATACGTCCAATCTCTGCGTTCTGCACTTGTTGCATCTGGAATTGATATTAGCGTATAGTCCTCGTTTCATTTACTTTTCTTTTTATTCTGGGATTCGTATTCAGATTTCAAATAGCCTCTGACTAACTCAATAGTTTCGGGATCACCAATGGGCTTCCCATCTATGTATAAACCATTGTCGCCTTTAGGTCTAGCTTCCGAAACTAACTCATTATTGGACATCTTAAAATCCATGCCAACTCCCTGTGCAAATGACCTCAATGCTACATCACCAGCAATCCCGGCAACATCTTTTATTCCCGCAATGTATTCTTTTGCTGCTGCAAGTTTCTCTTCATCTGGCTTTGTCGCTGTTGGTTTTGAGATAGGCAATGGCAAACCTTTTTTTTCATTACTAGTGATTTCTGGCATGTTGTTATTGTTGGTTCATTTGTTGTGTTTGAACTCCACCCATTTGAGCGGGATTGGTTCCAATGCGACCGATTTCAGCGTTTTGCATTTGCTGCATCTGGAATTGGTATTGCTGCATGTATTTCTGGAGACGGCCACCAAATGCCTCATCAGACTGTGCACGTTGCATAATGTCTGGTTGTTGGACATAAGCCTGCACCATCTGCATAGCGATCTGTGCGCCATTAGGCTGGGCTGGCACTTCAATACCAGCAAAGATCTTAGCAAGGTCATCAGTGACGTTCTTAGTGATTTTCTGTTGAGCCTCCTCGACTGGCTGGAGAACATAGTCAGCAAAGATCGGGTTAATAGAAGATGCAGCAAATTCAAGCAATTTGTTCACATCGAGAATACCATTTCGATCAAGCTGGACCAAGGAAACCA
>Ga0114963_10001843_pt1 | contig 14431 bp, 15 predicted proteins | sample C_131016_EF_Meta_FD_87019 | JGI IMG/M metagenome (GOLD analysis project Ga0114963, IMG submission 87019) | Freshwater microbial communities from Lake Croche, Canada to study carbon cycling - C_131016_EF_MetaG | ecosystem: Environmental > Aquatic > Freshwater > Lake | place: Lake Croche, Canada...
GGCGGTTTTGGGGCGGCGCTGAAGGAGGGTTGCATATGCATATTGGCTTGATCGGCGGCATTGGTCCGGCGGCGACGGATCACTATTACCGTGGACTGATCGGCTCTGCCGCGGCGCGCGGCGTGGCGCTGGAACTCACCATCGTGCATGCCGATACGGCGACGCTGTTGGCCCATCTCGCGGCGAATGATGTGGCGGCGCAGGTGGCGATCTATCAGCGGCTGACGGCGCGGCTGGTGGCGGCCGGGGCGGGCTGCGTTGTTGTGACCTCCATCGCCGGGCATTTCTGCATCGGCCCGTTCCGCGCCGTCTCGCCCCTGCCTGTGGTTGATATGATCGCCGAGGTTGGTGCTGCGATGGCCGGGCAGGGACGGCGCAGGGTTGGTATTCTGGGCACCCGCACGGTGATGGCCTCGCGTTTTTACGGCGGCGTGGCGGGGGTGGAGATCGTGCCGCCGGATGGTGCGGCGCTTGACGCGGTGCATGCGGCCTATGTCGCAATGGCGGCGGCGGGTGTGGTGACGCCGGCACAGCGCGAAGTCTTCATCAAGGCCGGGCAGGACCTCATGGCCATGGGTGCGGAGGCGATCATGCTGGGTGGCACCGACCTTGCCTTGGCCTTCGACGCGGCGCACGCGCCATTTCCACTGGTTGATTGTGCTGCCATTCATGTTGCGGCCGTGGCCCGGCTGGCCTTTGGCTGAGCGCTGGAGGAGTGCGCGTTTCACGCGGCCTTTAACTGGAAAATGCTCTATCTTCGGGCAGGGCTGTCGGAAATCTGCCGGGGTGTATTGCTTCGCGCATTGATCCCACTGCATGGCTGGTCCAATGTAGCCGCATCGGTAAGCCCCGGCATACAAGGGGCGATGCGCCGGCCACCATTCGTTGGGAGATCGACCCGTGGAAATTTTCAAGCTGCGTCAACGCGCAGGCGGCATGCTGGGTGCTGCCATGCTGGCATTCACCGCACCGGCCATGGCCCAGGCGCCGGCGGCGGCACCCGCCGCGAGTGCCGGTGGTGGTGTGAATATGATCGAGACCATCCGCGCCCGTGGCCAATTGCTCTGCGGCGTGAGCACCGGCCTTGCCGGTTTTGCCCAGCCCAATAGCCAGGGCGTTTGGGCCGGTTTTGACGTGGATTACTGCCGCGCGGTGGCCATTGCCATTTTCGGCACCGACCAGAATCGCGTGCGCTATGTGCCGACCACCGCCCAGGTGCGCTTCACCGCGCTGCAATCGGGCGAGGTTGATATGCTGAGCCGCAACACGACCTGGACGCTGAGCCGCGACACCTCGCTCGGCCTCGATTTCACCGCGACCAATTTCTATGATGGTCAGGGCTTTATGGTGAAGCGCTCGCTGGGCGTGACGGCGGCGCGGCAGTTGGATGGCGCGACGATTTGCGTGCAGCCCGGCACCACCACCGAGCAGAATCTGGCCGATTGGGCGCGCGGCCTGCGGATCACCATCCGCCCCGTGGTGATCGAGCGGCTGGAGGATAATATCGCTGCCTATCTGGCCGGGCGCTGCGATTCCTATACGACGGATGTCTCGGGCCTTGCCGCTTCGCGCTCTGCCCAGCAGGTGCCGACCGACCATGTCATCCTGCCCGATGTGATCAGCAAGGAGCCGCTGGGTGTGCTGGTGCGCCATGGTGATCAGCGCTTTGCTGACCTGGTGCGTTGGGTGCATTTCGGCCTGCTTGCCGCCGAGGAATTCGGCATCACCGCCGAAAACGCCGCAGGCTTGGCCACCACCGACAACCGGCCGGAGGTGCAGCGCATTTTGGGCCGCACCGGCGGGTTGGGGCAGATGATGGGCGTGGACAATGCCTGGATGCTCAATGTGCTGCGCAGCGTGGGCAATTACGGCGAGATCTCCGCCCGCAATTTGGCGCCGTTGGGTTTGCAGCGCGGCCCGAATGCGCTGTGGACCACCGCGGGTGGCCTGCAATACGCACCGCCCTTCCGGTGATGTGACGGGTGGCGCCGGGTGCAGCCCGGCGCCGCATGAATGGGTCCGAGGCGCGCCTCTGCCCTTTGAGAGAGAAGGACCCCCCCGGGATGAGCGATACCGCGATCGACCCCCGCTATGCCACCAAGCCGCCCAAACGCCCCTTGCGCCTGAGTTGGGGCGATGAGCGGGTGCGTGGCATTGTCTATCAGATCGTGGTCGTGGGCATTGTCGGTGCCATTGGCTATTGGCTGTTTTCCAATACCGCGCATAATCTGGAGGTGCGGCGCATTGCCACCGGCTGGGGGTTTTTGGGGCGCGAGGCGGGGCTGCCGATTGCCGAATATCTGATCCCTTATGACCCGACCGATACCTATTTGCGCGCCTTGCAGGTGGGGGTGCTGAACACGCTCAAGGTTGCCGTGATCGGCATTGTTTTGGCGACCATTCTGGGCACTATTCTGGGCGTGCTGAAACTGTCGAAGAACTGGCTCGTGAGCCGGGTGGTGGGTGCCTATATCGAGATCGTGCGGGATTTGCCGCTGCTGCTGCAATTGCTGTTCTGGTACGCGCTGCTGCAGGGCCTGCCGGGGCCGCGCCAGGCCATTCATCCGGCGACCGGGGTGTTTCTGTCCAATCGCGGCCTGAAGCTGCCCTTCTTTGAATGGGAGGGGCCGCATAGTTGGGCGCTGCTGCTGGTGGTGATCGGCGCGATTGGCACTTATTTCTACCGCCGGGCGGCGCGGGCGAAGCAAATGGCCGATGGTCAGCCTCGCGCCATTTGGCCGGCTGCCCTGGTGATGATGCTGGTTGTGCCGCTGGCCGCCTGGTACGGCATGGGGGCACCCTTCACGCCGGATATTCCGGCGCTGCGCGGGTTTAATTTCCAGGGTGGGCTGACGGTCAGCCCGGAATTCTTCGCGCTGTTGCTGGGGCTGACGCTCTACACCGCCGGCTTTATTGCCGAGATCGTCCGCGCGGGCATTCTCTCGGTCAATCAGGGCCAATGGGAGGCGGCGGAGGCGCTGGGCCTGCCGCGCGGGCGGGTGATGAACCTGGTGGTGCTGCCGCAGGCGCTGCGCGTGATCATTCCGCCGATGACCAGCCAATTTCTCAATATCACCAAGAATTCCTCGCTGGCGGTGGCGATTGGATATCAGGATATTGTCTCCATTGCCAATACAACGCTGAACCAGACCGGCCAGGCGATTGAGGGCATTGCGATTATTATGGTGGTTTATCTGACGATCAGCCTGAGTATTTCGCTGTTCATGAATTGGTATAATTCCAAGATCGCATTGGTGGAGCGCTAGGCCATGAGCATCACCACCGACACCATGCCCGTGGCCCCACGCCTTGCCCCCGCCCTTTCGGTGGGCTGGCTGGGCTGGGTGCGGGCCAATTTGTTCAGCTCCTGGCTGAACAGCCTCGTCACCATCGCGCTGGCCTATTTCATCGTGAAATACGCCATTGGCTTTGTGGATTGGGCCTTTGTCCAGGCGATTTGGAGCGTGCCCAATGACGCGGCGGGCCGGCCCGATACCAGCTCATGCCGCGACAATAAGGGCCTCGGCGCCTGCTGGGCGGTGATCAATGAAAAGCACCGCTTCATGCTTTTCGGCACCTATCCCTATGAGCAGCATTGGCGGCCGGCGGTGGTCTGCGTGCTGTTTGTTGGGCTGTATATCGTCTCGGCCATGCGCCGCTTCTGGCGCTGGGAGCTGGCGCTGATTTGGGCGGCGGTGCTGACGGTGATTGCGGTGCTGATGTGGGGCGGCGTGCTGGGCATGCCCTATGTGCCGCAGGAGCGTTGGGGCGGGCTGCCTATCACCCTCATCCTGGCGACTTTTGGATTGGCCTTTGCCTTTCCGCTGGCCATTCTGGTGGCGCTGGGCCGGCGCTCCAAGCTGCCGGCGATCAAGGCGCTGTGTGTGCTGTATGTTGAGCTGATCCGCGGTGTGCCGCTGATTTCGCTGCTGTTTATGGCCAGCGTGATGTTCCCGCTCTTCCTGCCGGAGGGGGTGAATATCGACAAGCTGCTGCGGGCGCAGATTGCCATCATCCTCTTCGCCGGCGCCTATCTGGCCGAGGTGGTGCGCGGCGGCCTGCAGGCGCTCAGCAAGGGCCAATACGAGGCGGCCGACGCGCTGGGCCTCAGCTATTGGCAGAAGACCGGCTTTATTATTCTGCCCCAGGCGCTGCGCCTGGTGATTCCGCCGCTGGTCAATACGTTCATCGGGTTTTTCAAGGATACCAGCCTCGTGCTGATCATCGGCATTTTTGACCTGCTGACGGCGGGCAAGACGGCGATTATCGAGCCGATGTGGCAGGGCTTCGCCGTTGAGGTCTATGTGACCATCGGCCTGATTTATTTCATCTTCTGTTTCGCCATGAGCCAATACAGCGCGAAGCTGGAGAGTGAACTCAACCATGGGCGCCGGCGATGAGCCGGGCCCGCTTCACCCTCTTTTCCGGAGATCGCCGATGAGCGCCGCCGAAACCCTGCATTCCTCGGTGCAGACCAATGCGCCCCCCGCCATTTCGCTGGCCGGCGTGAACAAGTGGTTTGGCGCGCTGCATGTGCTGCGCGACATCAACCTCGATATCGCGCTGGGTGAGCGTGTGGTGGTTTGCGGCCCCTCGGGCTCGGGCAAATCCACCATGATCCGCTGCATCAACCGGCTGGAGGAGCACCAGCAGGGCAAGATCATGGTCGATGGCATTGAGCTCTCCGATGATTTGAAAAGCCTCGACGCCATTCGCCGCGAGGTGGGCATGGTGTTCCAGAGCTTTAACCTCTTCCCGCATCTGACCATTTTGGAAAATTGCACCCTGGCGCCGATCTGGGTTCGCAAGATGCCCAAGAAAGAGGCCGAGGCGCTGGCGATGGAGTATCTGGAGCGGGTGCGCATTCCGGAGCAGGCGGCGAAATACCCCGGCCAGCTCTCGGGCGGCCAGCAGCAGCGCGTGGCCATCGCCCGGGCGCTGTGCATGAAGCCCAAGATCATGCTGTTCGATGAGCCGACCTCGGCGCTTGACCCCGAGATGATCAAGGAGGTGCTGGACACCATGGTGATGCTGGCCGAGACCGGCATGACCATGATCTGCGTCACCCATGAAATGGGCTTTGCCCGCCAGGTGGCCGACCGGGTGGTGTTCATGGATCGCGGCGAGATTGTCGAGACCGGCGAGCCCACCACCCTGTTCGAAAACCCGCAGACCGAGCGGCTGCAATTGTTCCTGAGCCAGATCCTCCGTGGCCACTGACAACAGCATCGGCATTCTGGCGCAAAGGCGGATCGAGGCCGCCTTTGCCAAGGGGATTTTTGCCGAACTCGTGGCCGAGCTAGGCGAGGAGCGCGCCACGGCGCTGCTGGCGCGGGCCATCAATAAGCTGGCCGAGCAGGCGGGGGCGGCGGCCGCTGCCGAGACGCCCAGCCCGGGCATTGAGCATTTTGCCGAAATTCTGCCGCGCTGGGCAAAGGATGACGCGCTGCAGATTGAGGTGCTGGAGAAGACGGCAGATAAATTAGACTTCAACGTCAAGCGCTGCCGCTATGCCGAATCCTATCGTGAGATGGGGCTGGGGGCATTGGGCGCGGTGCTCTCCTGCAACCGCGATGCCGCGTTTTGCGTGGGCTATGACCCCAAGCTGAAGCTCACCCGCACCCAGACCATCATGGGCGGGGCGAGCCATTGCGATTTCCGCTATCGCCGCGAGGGGTGAGCCTCTCAATATTTGTCGGCCCCCCACTGCAAGCCGCGCCTGTCCCGCGCTATGCTGCACCGCAGGATGACCGAAGCAGCCCCCCAGCCTGTCGCCCCTTCCACCCCGCCCGAGGCGCCACCGCCCACCAGCCATGATCCTTCGGGGCGGCTGACGGCGGCCAGCATGCTGGGCGTGCTGGGGGTGGTTTATGGCGATATTGGCACCTCGCCACTTTATGCGCTGCGCGCCTCGCTGCTGCATTTTGAGGCGGGGGGCATTGAGCGCTGGGAAATTCTGGGCGTGCTCAGCCTGGTGTTTTGGTCACTGATGCTTACCGTCACGGTGAAATATGTGATGGTGATCATGCGGGCTGATAATCGCGGCGAGGGTGGTATTCTGGCGCTGATGGCGCTGGCCTTGCGCAGCAGCACGACACGGCGCGGCCGCTGGGCAGTGGTGCTGATCGGCATTGTCGGTGCGGCGCTGTTTTTCGGCGATGGGGTGATCACGCCGGCAATCTCGGTGCTCTCGGCGGTGGAGGGGCTGAAGGTGGTCAACCCGGTCTTTGAAACCGCCGTGGTGCCGGTCTCGCTTGGGCTGTTGATCGCGCTTTTTGCGGTGCAGTTTCGCGGCACCCATTCGATTGGGTCTTTCTTTGGGCCGGTCTGCGCGCTTTGGTTCCTGGTGATTGGCCTGCTTGGCGCGGTGCAGGTGGTGCAGCACCCGGAGGTGCTTTGGGCGCTTTCACCCAGCTATGCCGTTCAATTTTTTGCCTTTTACCACCTTGAGGCGTTCTTCGCGATGGGCGCGGTGGTGCTGGCGGTGACGGGGGCCGAGGCGCTCTATGCCGATATGGGCCATTTCGGCCGCCGGCCCATTCGCGTCATGTGGATGGTGTTTGTGCTGCCGGCGCTGGCGCTGAATTATTTCGGCCAGGGGGCTTTGCTGCTCTCTGACCCATCGGCGATTGAGAACCCGTTCTATCTGATGGCGCCGGAATGGTTCCGGGTGCCGCTGGTGATTTTGGCCTGCGCGGCCACCGTCATTGCCTCCCAAGCGTTGATTTCGGGCTGTTATTCCATCGCCCGGCAATGCGTGCAGTTGGGGCTTTTGCCGCGCCTCGTCGTCACCCACACCTCGGCCACCGAGGAGGGGCAGATTTATCTGCCGCAGGTCAATTTCGCCCTGTTTGTCGGCGTGGTTGTGCTGGTGCTGGAATTCAAGAATTCCGACAGCCTGGCCGCCGCCTATGGCTTTGCGGTGACGGGCACTTTTATCGCATCCTCCATCCTGGCCGTGCTGGTGCTGCGGCGGAATTTTGGCTGGTCGATGGCGGCGGTGATTTTCGTCTTCGCGCCCTTGGTGGTGATGGACATCATGTTCTTCGCCGCCACGGCGCTGAAAATCCCTGAGGGCGGCTATGTGCCGCTGCTGCTGGGCGTGCTGACGGCGGGGCTGATGGTCACCTGGTATCAGGGAAGGCAATTGCTGTTCGCCCGCTTCCGGCAGGATAGCCTGCCGCTTTCCTCCTTCATCGCCCGGCTGCCGCAATCGCGCACCATCCGGGTGCCCGGCATTGCGATTTTCATGACCGGCGAGAAGGATTTTCTGCCCGGCGCGCTGCTGCACAACCTCAAGCACAATAAGGTGCTGCATGAGCGGGTGCTGTTCGTCACCGTGCTGAACGAGGATGTGCCGGTGGTCAGTGATGCGCGGCGGCGGGATGTGACGGAGCTGGCGCCGAATATCCACCGCGTGCTGCTGCATTACGGCTTCCAGGAAAGCCCGAATATTCCGCGCGAATTGGAGACGCTGAATGCCGCCGGGCTGATCCGTTTTGAGACCATGCAGGCCAGCTATTTCCTGGGCCGCGAGACCATTGTGCAGGCCGCGGTGCCGAAGATGTGGCCGTGGCAGCAATGGCTGTTCCGGCTGATGAGCCGCAATTCGGTGCCGGCCACTGAGTTTTTCCGCATCCCCTCCGACCGGGTGGTGGAGCTGGGCGTGCGCGTGGCGATCTGACGCGGCTTTCAGTGGGGCGAGGGGAGGCCGCTCTGCCGACCCGCCGCTTCGGCTACCACAAATAGGGCCAGCGCCGCATGTCGCTGCCCACCGGCACCGGCGCATCGGCCACGCCGCGATGGGCGGGCGTGGCCAAGGGCGGCGTGGTCCAGCAATCCACCATGCCCAGGCTGCGGGTGCAGAAGGCGGGCGGGGCTGGTTCGGCCGTGGTGTCGGGGCCGCAATAGGAGAGGCCACGATCGATCCGCACGATCGAGCAATCCCGCCCCGAGACGCCGCTCACCACAATGTCACCCACTGCGCGGCCCGTGAGGGTGAGCGAGGCGACATTGACGGCGCCAAGCGCAAAGAGGCCCGGGCCGTCGCAGGCGGCCAATAGCAGCAGCAGGGGCAGGCAGATGAAGCGCATCCCGCAGTATCGCCCCGCGGGCCTTAACGCTTTGTCGATGCGGGGCTATACCGGCTCAGCTTTTGCAGGATGTGCCACCAGTGCCCGATTTGGTTGATGAGGTCGATGAGGAGATCCGCCAGGAGCGGGCGGCGCTGTTGGCGCGGCGCTTTGGTGGCTTGTTCGCGGCGCTGGCCATGTTTGTGCTGGCGGCGGTGGGCGGCTGGCAGGGCTGGCAATGGTATGAGAATCGCAATGCCGCCGCGGCCGCCGAGGCCTTTCTGGCCGCCACCCGCGATGCCGCGGCGGAGGGGGCTGATACTGCTGCCGTGGCCGCGCGCATGGCGGCCCTGGGTGCTGGCGCGCCCAGTGGCTATCGCATTCTGAGCCAGTTGCGTGCCGCAGCCCTGACGGCGGAAGCCGGGGATGGCGCGGCCGCCCTGGCGATGTGGGACCGCGTCTCGGCCGATGGCAGCGCCGACCCGCTTTATCGTGAATTGGCCACGCTGCTTTGGGGCCTGCATGCGATGGCCGAGGGCGCGCCGCGCGCCGCCGAGGTGCAGGCCCGGCTGGCGCCGCTCGCAGCCGCTGGGCCCTGGCGCGCCTCGGCGCGGGAGATCGTGGCGCTGGCAGCCCTCGCTGCCGGCAATACCGCTGAGGCCCGGCGTGGCCTGACCGAACTCGCGCGCGACGATGGCGTCCCGCAGGGGGTGCGTGACCGCGCCCAGCGTCTTCTCTCCGGGATTGATGGATAATCGCATGGCAACCCGCCGAACTGCCCTCCTCGCCGGCGCCGCCACCATGCTGGCCGGCTGTGATACTGTGACCGATCTGGTCGAGCGCGTGCTCGGCACCTCCAAGCAGCCCCTGGCGGGTGATCGCGTGGCGGTGGCCAGCGTCAATGCTGCCCGGCCGGTGGATGTTGATGCCGATGCCGCCAGCCGCAGCCTGACCCTGCCCGAGCCGCAGCTCAACATGGATTGGCTGCAGCCTGGGGGTAATCTTTTGCACGCGCCGGGCCATCCTATGCTGCCGCGGCCGCTGGGCGAGGTCTGGCGCACCAGCATCGGCAGCGGCAATGCCTATCGCTACCGGATGACGGCCAACCCCATCGTCACCACCGACACGGTTTATGCCATGGATGCCTTTGGCTGGGTCAGCGCGCTGGATGTGGCGCGTGGTGGCCGCCGCTGGCACACCGATACCCGCCCGCGCGCCGATCGTGACGGCGCGCTGGGCGGGGCTCTCGCCTTCGCCGATGGCGTGCTCTACGTGGTGACCGGCCTGGCCGAGGCCATGGCGATCGACCCTGCCAATGGCGCGATCAAGTGGCGCGCCCCCCTGCCATCGCCGGCGCGTGGCGGGCTGACGGTGGTGGGCCAGCGCATGCTGGTGCCGACCACCGACAATAGCCTGGTGGCGCTCTCCACCGAGGATGGCCGCTCGATCTGGACCTTCCGCGGCCAGCCGGTGCAGGCGCTGCCCTTGGGCCTCGCCTCGGTGGCGGTGGATGGCGATACGGTGGTGGCGGGCATGGCCTCGGGCGAGCTGACCGCGCTGCGCCTGGCCGATGGCCGGCCGATCTGGAATGAGAGCCTGGCGGGCAACCGCGCCGTCGGCGCCTCGATTGCCGATATCGGCGCGATCACGGCGATGCCGGTGGTTGATCGTGGCCGGGTCTTTGCCGTGGGTCTGGGCGGGTTGGTGACGGCGGTGGATTTGCGCTCCGGCCGGCGGGTCTGGGAGCGCGAGGTGGGCGGTAGCCAGACGCCATGGTCGAGCGGCGATTGGCTGTTCATGCTGACGCGCGATAGTCAGTTGATGGCGCTGAGCCGCGACGATGGCCGGGTGCGTTGGATTTGCCCGCTGCCGCGCTTTGTTGACATTCCCCGCTCGCGCGGTCCGATCAGCTGGGGGCCGCCGGTGCTGGCTGGCGGGCGGCTTTTGGTGGCGGGCAGCCATGCCCAGCTCTTCGAGGTCAATGCCGCCGATGGGTCGATCTCGTCGCGGCTTGGGTTGCCGGCCGGTTCGCAACTGCAGCCGGCGGTGGCCAATGCCAGCCTCTATCTGCAAACCGATAATGGCATGGTGGTGGCGCTGCGCGGCGTTGCATAAGGCTGGTCCGGCCTTATAATATCGCCTGTGCAACGAATGAGGTCACGCCATGGATTTTCCCGCTCCCGAGCCACGCCGTGAAGTCACGGTCGGCGGCCGGTTTTTTGGCTTGGGTATTTTCGGCTCTGCGGTGGTGAGCGTGATCATGATGGAGAAATTCGGCTCGGCCGAGGCGCAGTCCTACGCGCTGCCCATCTTGGGTGCGGCGCTGGCTTTGGGAATTTTGCTGCCGATGGCGCTGTTTCGGCGCGTCGTTCGCTACTGAGGCTCAGCGCGCCTTCCAGGTCGCCACCAGCACCTCGCGCCGGCTGGGCTGGGATAGATCGGTGGGGGCGATGGGGGTGACGCCATGCATCACCCTTGCATCGTCAAGGATGGCGGTATCGAGCAGCCCATCTAGGGTGAAGCGGGCCAATTCAGCGCCATCATTGTCGGTCACCAGGGTTTCGCCGCCGGTGAGGTTGGCGCGGTTGATCATGGCGATCAGCACGAGATCAACGCCATCATGATGCGTGCCCTCGGGCGTGGGGTAGCCCGGCGCGCCGGAGGCGGCCTCGATGCGGAATTGGTGCATCTCGATGAACCAGGTTTTGCCGGGCTGCAGCGCCTCGGCGGCCTGCCCGCCCAGGGCCAGCAGCGCTGCGGTGATGGGGTTGGCCGCCATGGTGTTGCGGATGGGGGCGAACCAGCGATCCAGCCCACCATTGAGGCTGTTATGCACGCTGGCCTGGAAATGCGGCCTATGCAGGCCACGGCGCGGCGCTTGGCCTGGCAGGGCGGTGAAATTGGCGTGTCGGCGGCGGCGGTAGCGGCCGCCATCGGCCATGAAGCTGTCGGTTTCCAGCCCCTCCCAATTGGCGGCGAAACCGGCCAGGGCGGCGGCGGGCACAGAAAGGGCAGCGGCCATCTCAGCCGGGCGCAGCCGGGCGAAGCCGTCCTGTAGCAGGCGCTGATGGAACCCGGGCGGCTGGAAGGCCTCGGCCGCTGCCATCACACTGTCTTGCCGATGGCGGGCGTGGCGCTGGTCATGCCGGCCAGCACCTCGGCGACATGGCGCACATTGATTGCGCTGCCCTCGCGCGAGAGGCGGCCGGCCATGTTCATCAGGCAGCCCATATCGCCGGCCAGCAGGGTGGTGGCGCCGGTGGCGGTGATATCGGCCACCTTGTCGCTCACCATGCGGGTGCTGATTTCGGGATATTTCACGCAGAAGGTGCCGCCGAAGCCGCAGCAGACATCAGGCTCGGCCAATTCCTTGACCGTGAGGCCGTCGATGCCTGAGAGCAGGGCGCGGGGCTGGGCGCGCACGCCCAATTCGCGCAGGCCCGCGCAGCTGTCGTGATAGGCCACGGTGGCGCTCAGCCGGCCGGCGATGGACTTCACCCCCAGCACATCATGCAGAAAGGCGGTGAGTTCATGGGTGCGGCTGGCCAATTCGCGGGCTTCGCCCAGCGCTGTCGGGTCGGTCTCCTCGAACAGCGCGGGGTAGTGGTGGCTGATCATCCCGGCGCAGCTGCCGCTGGGGGCCACCACATAATCAAAGCCGCGAAAGGCGCCGATCACCTGGCGGGCGATGGCCTGAGCATTGGCGCGGTCGCCGCTGTTATAGGCCGGCTGGCCGCAGCAGGTTTGCGCCATCGGCACCTCCACGGTGCAGCCGGCATCTTCCAGCAGCTTGATGGCGGCGAAGCCCACGCTGGGGCGCCAGGTATCGACCAGGCAGGTGACGAAGAGGGCGACGCGCGGCTTGTTCATGGCCCCACAATAGGGCGGCAGGCGCGGATACGGAATGCCGTCTGCGTCAGTCGATGGTCAATCCCAGCCGGGTTACCGTCTCACGCTCGAAAGCCGCCCTTTCGCGGGCGAATTCGGTATAGGCTTGGGGGCCCAGATACTCATTGGGCATCTCCCATTGCGCCATGATCCGCTGGCTGCCCTCATCGAGCAGCGCCTTGCGGAAGGCGCGGTGCAGGAAATCCACCACCTCTGGCTCCATGCCCTTCGGGCCGGTGATGCCATAGGGGCTGGTCACGCTCATGCCATAGCCCAGATCGAGCAGCGTGGGCGTGTCGGGAAAGCTTGGCAGGCGGGTGGGGGTCCAGACGCTGAGCAGGCGGAATTGGCCGGCCAGCACCTGCTCGCGCCAGCTTGACGCATCGCTGATCGCGGTGATCTGCCGGCCGAGCAGCGCCGTCACCCCCTCCTGGCTGCCGCGGAAGGGGATATGGGTCATGCTCGCCCGCTCGCGCTCCAGCAGCAATTCCATCGCGATATGGTTGGAGGTGGCGATGCCCGAGGTGGAATAGGTCAACTCACCCGGTTTCTGCCGGGCGGCGGCGATCAGATCGGCCCATACGCGATAGGGGCTGTCGGCGCGCACCACGGTGCCGAAGACGAAGCCGGTGATCTGCATGATATAGGTGAAATCCGCCACCGGGTCCCAGGTGGGCTGCCGCGTCAGGAAGGGGTGGCGGATGATGGAGAGGTGGTGATGCGCCAGGGTATAGCCATCCGGCCGGCCCTGCTGCACCAGGAAGGTGGCGCCGCGGGTGCCGCGGGCGCCGGCGATGTTCTCGATCAGCACCGGCTGGCCGGTATCCTGCTGGAACACCTCGAACATCCGCCGATGCAGCGCATCGAGGCTGCCGCCGGGCGGCCAGGGGATGAGAAAGCGGATCGGCCGATTGGGAAAGCGCGCCTGGGCGAAGGCGGGCGTGGCCAAGAGGGGCAGAATACGGCGGGCGATGCGCATCGGCGTCACTCCATCCGGATATTGAGGCGGGTGATGATCTCGCGCTCGATCTCGGCCCGCTGGCGGACGAAATCGATATATTGTGCGGTGTTGAGATAGACCAGCGGCATGTCGTATTGGTCGCGGACGCGGGTATTGGCCTCGCCCATCAGGCCTTCGTGATAGACATCATGCAGCACCCGCACCACGCCCGGATCCATCCCCGGCGGGCCGGAGAGGCCGTAATTGCTGGTCACCACCATGTCATAGCCCAGCTCCTTCAGCGTGGGCACATCGGGGAAGCGGCGGGCGCGTTCGGCGCTCCAGACGCAGAGCAGGCGCATGGTGCCGGCCTCCACCTGCGGTGCCCAGGCGGAGCTGTCGGCAATGGCGCTCACCTGGCCGCCGATCACCGCCGTCACCCCCTCGGGCGCGCCGCGGAAGGGGATATGCAGCATCTCGATGCCCTCGCGGCCAATAATCTCCTCCATGGCGAGGTGGTTGGAGGTGGCGACGCCGGATGTGGCGAAGGAGATGTGCCCCGGGCGGCGCTTGGCGTCATCGAGGAATTCGCGGAAATTCCGCCAGGGCGCATCCGCCTTCACCGCCACGCCGAAGAGCCAGCCGGTGAGGCCGATGATATGGCTGAAATCCTTCGTCGCATCCCATTGCGGATTGCGCACCAGGAAGGGGCGGCGGATCACCGAGAGATGCATCTGGCCGATGGTATAGCCATCCGGCCGGGCCTCGCGCGCCAGAAACTGCGCATGCAGCGTGCCGCCGGCGCCGCCGCGATTCTCCGCCACCACCGCCTGGCCCAGCGCGCGGGAGGCGAGGTCGGCCAGGTTGCGCAGCTGCACATCGGCGCTGCCGCCGGGCGCCCAGGGGATGATCATGCGCATCGGCCGCTCGGGCACCCAGCGGGCCTGGGCGAAGGCGGGTGCGGCCAGCAGGGGCGCGGCGAGTGCCGCGCGGCGGGTGATTGGCATGATGTTTCCTCTCGATGGCGGCGTTTCGCCGTCCTGGAACGCATCAGGCCATGCCGGGGTGGGCTTGGGCAAGGGCGATCGACATCGGGCCGTCTGGCCAGGGCGATTCTTCCCGCCCCGGTGATGCCAAAGCCTGGGAACATGCTCTAATGCGCCCGCCATGACAGGGAGCGGGCGATGCGTTTCAGGGTGATCGATGCGGATGCGGATATCGCGAGCGGCATGCCCCGCCTGCGCCGGCCGGGTGACCCGGAGGTGGAGATTCTCATGGCCCCGGCCAGGCTCGAGACCGCGTTGGCCGATGTGGATGCGGTGATCGTCGATGGCACCAATCTGCCGACCGAGGCGGTGGCCGCCCATCCGCGCTTGCGGCACATCATTTTTCTGGGCACCGGGGCGCGCAGCTACATGGACCCCGATGCGCTGGCCGCCATTGGGGTGAGCGTGCACATCATCACCGGCTATGGCGATACTGCGGTGGCCGAGCACAGCATCGCCCTGATGTGGGATGCGGCGCGCAAGAC
>Ga0114963_10001844_pt1 | contig 14430 bp, 20 predicted proteins | sample C_131016_EF_Meta_FD_87019 | JGI IMG/M metagenome (GOLD analysis project Ga0114963, IMG submission 87019) | Freshwater microbial communities from Lake Croche, Canada to study carbon cycling - C_131016_EF_MetaG | ecosystem: Environmental > Aquatic > Freshwater > Lake | place: Lake Croche, Canada...
AGTTCCTTTTCGGAACTAGTTTCCAAAATAGTACCGACGTCTTGATCCACTTGTCCCGGGACCTCAACTGTAACATTAGTATTAGTATTATTTTCTGATTCTGAATCGGAATCGGGATTATTTACAATATTCGTTTCCACTTCACTGATCAGTGAAGACATAAGATCTTTGTTGTCAAATACATTATTTATGCATTTACTGATTTTTTTTACCATCTCTGGATTTTCCTTCAAGGTCTTATTTACCTGATTTATCATATTAAATATAGAATCATCATTTACTTGTTCTATGTCTTCCAAACCGTTCTCCTTTCTTTGCTTATTGAGTTTCTTACGTAGTTGCTCTTTTTTTATTTCACTTGAATGATCCATTCCAAGGGTAGTACTAATAATTAATAATAATATTATTTTTTTAAGTAATATTAAGAAAATTTCCATCTATTATTACATTCCAGACAAGTTACAAATGTTGTCATTGGTTCATCTGCCGATCTTGTTTGTAACTGAAAATATGTACAGTTATGTTTCTTACATCTTCCACACTTAAACATGTTAGATCCTTGTTGTTTATTATCTAAAGAAAGCAAATCCATCTTCTTTTTATTCTTTATTATAAAGTCTTCCCACATATCGGGATATAGTTCTTCATGGGACATTGAAACAATATTTGCTGGTTCCCAATATCCATATTTCAACTTTTTCATTACAAAAACAGCATTCTTGTTAGTTGCCACGTTGCTGTATACTTTACTATAATTTTTTTTATACAAGAATACAAACAACTTATTATTCCATGTTCTTTCTATCTTTTTTTCTCTTGCTTCTCTGATAGTATAATTATATATACTTTTTTCAATTATTTCTGGATAATCCGAACAAGACCAATTCTCGGAGAGTATTTTATTAACTCGTTTTGTATCTGTAGTTAATTCTTTTAATGTATCAATTTCTTCGGAAGTAAATGTAAATGGATTTTTATCAAATACCTCTTTCAATTTCGTTTTTACATGTGTTCTGATCATTTGGAATAGTACTAATATTATTAATTAATTAATTACTTAAATTGATTGAAGTAATTTATTTTTTTGTTTATTTTTTATTCAAGTTTCTTGAATAAATATCTTCTTCAATTTCCAAGGTCATCGCAACAAATCTGGAAAGTGCAAAAAAGTAATCAGACAACCGATTTAAGTACTTCGTAGGAATATTCATTTGTTCTAGGAGAGTATTATTCTGGGTATACTCATTTAAATCTCCACAGTTAAGTATTCCTACATATTTTCTTTCACAACGACGTGTTATACTTCTACATACATGAATTTGAGAAATTAATTTATTACCAGATGGAACTACAAAGTTTTTTAAAGGGGGCAGTACCGAATCCAAACGATCTATGTTTTTTTCAATATCCGATATTATTTCTTTACTAATACCTACTTTGGATACCCAACTTTCCAAATTATCTTTGAACGGTGTGGCAATCTGAGTAGAAATATCCATAAGATTACATTGTATTTCATGGATATATTTACTCAAACTAAACCATTCATAATATTTACCAGAATCTACACATTTTTCGTGTTTATAAAACAATGCACCTGCACCTGGTGCATTATATAATTTGATAACACTTAAATCCATTTCATCTCTCCAAAATGCTTTGACAAGACCCAAATTGGAATTGAGTTCATCTATGTCACCCAAACATTCAAAATAAATGGAGTCCTTTTTAACACGTGTACCGTTATAAAGAGAACTCGTTCCGTTATCACCGGTTTTTGTATACAAATTACTTTTTTTAATTGAGTCCATTTATTCTCAGAATAATAATACTTAAAAGATTATGTAATTATTCCTTTAAATGAAATTAATTAGTTTTTTAAATACAGGAAATACATGTTATATAAATTCTGTACTAGAATGTTTCATAAATGATACTCTTTTTAGAAATAAATTATTCAAAAGTACCGAATTAAAAGAAGAATATTCGGAATTAAAAAAGGTAGTAGAATTTGTAAATCTTAAAGATGACGGGGAATGTTCTTTTATGAAGTATAATCTAAACCGGTTTAATGAATTGTTGTTTAGTAATTCTTACTTCAAAAGATTTGAACAGTACGATGCCCATGAATTTTTACTTAAATTTATGGATATGTTTGAAAATGAATGCAAAGATATATATGTAGGTCAGACAAGACTTACTATTAAATGTACTAAATGTGGTAATACCAAAGATGTATTTGAAGACTTTACAACATTAAACTTAACGGTAAATGATTTAAGTGAAAAGGTATTAGATATCCATGAACTATTTGCAAATTATTTAAAAAAGGAATTAATTAATGATTCCGATAATTTGTACTACTGTGATAATTGTAAAACGAATACTCCTTCAGAACAAAAAACTGTACTATTTAAACTTCCAAAAAGGTTAATAGTAATTTTTAAAAGATATTCTGATTCAGGAGTAAAAATCGATAAGAAAATAAAATATCCAATTGATTCGATGTTAGTAAAAGAAACCAAAAGTGGAGTAATATTTAATTATTCATTGTCGAATTTGATTTACCACTTTGGTAACTTGAACAATGGACACTACTTAAATTCTTCGAAAATAAATGATAAGTGGTATTTAATAGACGACAACCACATAACAACCAATTCCGAAGTTATTCTTGATAACGTGAATAGTTATATTTTATTTTACTCTATCAATTAATTTGCCTTTGTAATAATACGAATTACCAAGAATACCCAAAACAGAATTAAGTTTAGTTAATTTTGGAATACCAAGTTCTTTTACTTCTGGAATGGTAAGTGTACTAAAGTTATCTGGAATTGCACCTGGAATATGGATACCTTTGTAAAATACTCTTTTGTTTGTTTTTGCATATCCATATTTTAACTTTTTGAAAATATTTTCTCCTGGTAAGAGTATTATTTCATGAGTGTGGTATTTTAGAGTTCTGGTATTTTGGTTATAGTAGTAACCTGGTCTGGGATTTCCTGGATCATGTATAGATCCAAATTTTATTTTTTTGGTAATATTATTCCCAGCGGGTCCCGGATTCCCAGAGGGTCCCGGATTACTTTCCAAACTTGTGGTATTATCGTTGGATTGGTTATTTCCCATTTAATTAATAATAATATTTAAAAAAACAGTATTATTAATTAATAATACGGGTATTGATGATTCTTAATACGACGAAAGGAGTCACTTAATTGAATAAATGAATGAATGTTATTGTGTGAATAAGTTAAATCAATGTTTTTGTTTTAATCGGACAAGTGAATATAGTTCATTAAACAATTTAAATAAGTATTCGTCTTTTAATAAAACAGTTAAAAATCAAAATCAATTTGTTAACACTAACAGTATAACTATTTTTAATCATTCCGAATTAAATACTAAATTATTATTTAAAAGTGGTATTATTTATAAATATGTAAAATTCGATAATTATGAAAAGTTGAAGAATACTTGTTATGGAAATTTTTTTGAATTGGATAGTACTAAGTGTAAAATAGATTCACTCGACAAAGAATCTGAAAAACTAAGAAGAGCATCGGCAAAGTATATTAATGAATACGAACTTGTAAAGGTAATATGTAAGAAGAAAGTTATAAGTAGAGCGTATTTCAAATTGTATGAACTTATTTATTTTGAAGATATAATAAACTTGCATGTTTTGGATTGTTTTTTCATCTGTGAAGCACCAGGTGGGTTTATTGAATGTCTTACCGATATACGTAGAAAAAGAAATCTACGTACTTCTTATGTGAGTATAAGTGCTACTAGTGAAATAAAATATGATTCATATTTAGATTCCGATAATTTACTTTATGGAGATATTACTAAAATTGATGTTATCGATAATTCCATAAAAGAAGTACTATCGCGTTTTCCTAATAATCTCGACTTCATAACTGCCGATGGTGGATTTAATGTAAAAATATTTAATTCACAAGAAATAATATCAACTAAACTGATACTCTGTGAAATCTATATCGCACTGAATACTCAAAAAAAAAATGGTATGTTCATAATTAAATATTTTGACATGTTTACTCATAATTCGGTAATGTCTTATTTGATACTCTGTACTTTTTACAAAGAAGTAAAAATAATTAAACCAAAGACAAGTCGAAATTGCAATTCCGAAAGATACCTTGTTTGTAGTTCTTTTGTTGGAATAAATAAGAGTAATAATAAAATTATTAACGATCTTCGTGAAATTATAAAAAATTATGTATTCGTGGAACCAATAAATTCTGGAATATATACATTAATTTATCCATATTTCAATTTTGATTTAATTCCGGGAATAAAAAATGAAATCAGAGATTTTAATCAACATATTATTGAACAACAGGTACAGTCTATAAATGATTCCATAAGAATGGTTAACTTAAGGAATATATACTTTCAAAATTTATTGCTCAATTTGTTTACCGATAATAATATAAATTTGGACTCAATATTTTATTATAAGAGTATCTTATATACTAGAATTGTTAAGTGTATTGATTGGTTAAGAATATATAAAATAAATACAAATCAAATAGTATATAGATTTAATTAATAATCGATCAAATGAAAAGAATCCATGAAAATAATAATATTATTGATTCCGCAAGGATGGACAGTATAATAGGACTTTTTGATAAGATACTCAATATTGAAGAGTACTCAAATAATGAAGACTCTGAAGAATTGGTAGTTAAAATTGGTACGGAAATTGTGAAGTACGATCCCGAACTAGAATGGAACAAACTGAATGACAATTTAAATAAATTAAATTATTTCAAAACTGTATTATCAAAAATCAATAAATTTAATAAAGTATTTTTTGATAAAGCATTTTCTAAATTCATGGAAAAAATTGATGAAATGAATCAATATTACCTACGAATGATTTGTTTCGATGTAAATAATTATAATGACTCAAATGGATTTACCATATATGACATAGACACTGTAAGAGAAATGGTATTACTAATTTCAGAATCACTTAATAAGTCTTTAGTAAGTAATGATTTAATTGTTAAATTAGACCATGTACTAAAGGCATATTCAAATTTGGTATTACTTGCCAGTGACGTTAGAGAATCTGTACTAAGTGGAAACAAAAGACCTAGAATTTTTTAATTTAGATCGATTATTACCTTTCTACACATCGGGCAATCGTTCTTATCTTTTTTAAACCATTTGTCTATACACTTCTTATGAAATACATGAGTACAATCCAAAGTTCGATGATATTCTCCCTTACAGAAGTCGTCCATACATATTGGACAAGGTCCATCGAAGTTATCGGTTTCTTTTATTTTTTTGTATTTACCAAGATTTTTAATCTTCTTGTTTCGATAATTCTTATATCTTTCTGCGAAACCATTGTCAGTGCCAGGACTTCCAAATCTATTTATCATATCAAGAAATACCATTGATGCCATATCATCTCTGTCCGGTAATATATATTCGTTTTCTTCATTTAGTAAGTACCCCCCTACTGGTGGATTATTATAATAACGACTTGATAAAAAAGGTGGTGTTCTGTCTCTCATAGTATTTAGAAGATTGTTTACCAATGATGCTCGTATAGCATTATCAAACGTAGTATTATTGGGAATACCAAGAATATCCATTGGTACTTCAGGTATTCTAGGTACTATTAATAATAACAAGTAATAATAATCAAACTGATTATTATTATTTATTATTAATTATTATTATTTTTTTAAGTATTATTGGTATTCCAAGTATTCATGGAGTATTACGCATCGACTTCGACCTCTTCCTCCGATCCGGAATCTTCGTCGTTCTGAGTCTTCTCAACCACAGGGGTAGAGTCTTCCTCGTCGGTAATCTCCTCTTCGGACTCTTCCGATTCCTCATCCTGAACCTTTTTGAACGCATATCCAGATGCCTTGACGTACTTGTGAACACGCACCTGAGTGCACACCCACGTGATTCCGAAACTACGATTGGCAACCCAGAACATCTGAGGTTTGATAAGAGCAGTCACAGAATCGCCCTTGTCGAGGTAGGTCTCCGGTTGCTCAGAACCACTGGGACTCCAGAAAGTTGTAAGGTACTTTCCATTGGGAAGATTTTTCTCTGGATTGGGTTTAAGGAACAGCAACTTGAAACGAAAAGTATCGGAATATTGTTCCTTCTTAGAGACCTTCACTCCGGAGTAGTAGTAGTCCGATACAATCTCACGAGATAATTCCTTCTTGAAAAAGGTCTTGCAGTTCTTCAATGCATAATCAATTGCCAGCACATCGATCTTCTCGATCAGTTCGCGAAAAGATCGAATACTTGCAGAAGATTCAATGCCCTGGAAGGAAACGTCCAACGATCGCTTAAAGGGATTGGTTTTATCGGTAGAAATACCAAAGGGAGCACGCATTTTTGGAGTTTGGAGCAAAGTTTCGTTAGTTGAATCACCAACGCTAATTTCGATGTTATAACCTCCATTTGTATTAGGTTTGTGTTTGCCAAATGAAATAGAATCAATTTCAAAGTTAGAAGACGTAATAACTGATGGCATTTTAGTTTACCTTTGCTTTTTCTTAATTAATAATATGTACTAATCTTTAAATAAATTTTCGTTCAGAATTTTAAAAAAATATTTTCAAAGATTTGGAAAATCTATTACAGGAATTAATCATAAAGTTGGGAATAAATAAAAACTACTTAAAGATTATAAATTATTATTTATTATTAGTACTACCCAATTAACAATATTAATACCCAAAGGGTCCCGTAGAATGGAAACTACCATTGCACCCGAAATTGATGCTCTTGCCACCGATACCAAGGTTTCTACAACTGATTCTCTCAAGGGTATTCTTGCTACTCTCACAACGGAGGCAACTACCATTAAGAACTTGATTTTTAACGTAAAGTCAATTCTAAAGGAGGTTGAGCGTCAGTCTAAGGACTACGACAAACTTGTTAACAAGCGTTCTCGTAACAAGTCTGAGAGGAAGATTACGGATGCACCATCGGGTATTACCAAACCTGTTGCTATTTCCGACGAACTTGCCGTTTTTCTTGGAGTTGCACCTGGTACTCTGGTACCTCGCAACGAGGTCACCAAGGGTGTATCTGCATATGTAAGGAAGTATGAACTTTCCGATCCCACCAACCGTCAGCGTTTTGCCTTTACCGACAAACCAGAGGGTAAGGCACTCTTCAAACTTCTTGGAGAACCCACGGAGGTTGTTACTTATTTCAACCTTCAGCGCTATCTCAAGTCTCATTACATCCAGGTACCTGTAAATACACCAGTAAGTGTACCTGATGTCAAGGCACCTGCTGTACCATCGGAACCTGTTGTGGACACCACGGAGAAAGCAAAGAAGAAGGTCATGGTGAAGAAGGTGAAGAAGGAGTCCGTACAACTTGTCGAGGAGTGACTTATGCCTATGAATAATTTAAAAATGAAATTCTACGAAGTAGTAAAAGAACATGAAGGTGAGACTCGTGCTATTACCTTAAGCAAATGTTATGAGAATAAATTATTATATAATTGTAAATATGATTCCGTCACGGAACAGAGAATAACTAATTATTTGGAAAAATTAATACGGGACCCTGCGGGTACTAAGTAATTAATTCATTAAAAAAAATTAATTTTAATAATATTATTTGTTTATTTTCCAAGTATTATTAAGATTAAATTTTTTTGGGACCACGAATATTCCTTTAACCAAGAATGTTTAGAGTTGGATAAAGAAGTCCATCGATTTGTTTAAGAGCGTCTTGGCGATCGTAATCGCCTGTATATGATTGCCAACGAGAGACCAGTCTCGGATTTACTTTTCCATTTACTATTTGTCCATAAGGAATGTCTCCATCGGTTATACAGTAATCTTTGTATTTTTCTGTATTTGGGTAGGTAGTTTCACAATTTGATAATCCCGACATCTGACCAGGTGAACTTTGGAGCATTAAGTTACCTGACGGTGAGTAATCGTCTGAGTAATTTACGTATTCTGTTCCATTGATAGTCGTAAGTCCACTTTCTACTTCTACATTGGCATTGGAATAGGCACTTGCATAATTTTTATAAATTGCTTTATCGGTAGGTTTGAAATTTACCTGGTTTCCTAGATTCTTTATTCGGAGTATTCTAGATGCTTGGTCGGCGCCGTTATTACCATACGGATCTGAAAGAGACGATTCTCCATATGCTTCTGGTATTTTAAAATCTGTAAGTAAAGTACCTGGTTTATCTGGTGTAAATGCATTTGAATCGTTGGAAGTCATACCCACACCTGCTCCTTGGGGATATAACATAGCAAAACCAGTTTCTTCTTTGATGGTGGCAGGTAATAAGGGAATGCTTTGGTTTTCTCCTTTGGGAAATTCGGTGTATTCATAATCCCAATATTGTTTTGTTCCTGCAGGGACCTTGGGAACATCTCCGTTGTTGTTGGTAAACAATGGAAAAATCTTAGGTTGTTGATCTGTTATTACCCCTCCGGAAATGTTTTCGTTAAACGTGAAACTAGACTTATTACCTTTAAATAGAGTAATTAGTAGAAATATTACCAATAATACCGTTGCGATAATTGGTAATAACAAATAGGGTTGGTCCTTTAAGAAATCCATATTATTCTGGAACTCTTTGGGTATTCTGGGCCCCTACGGGTATTATTATTATTAATGAATATTATTTTTAAAGAAATATTAAAAAAGAATTATTAATTAATAATAATACTCGGAATACTCGAAATAATTATGGATTCGTTAAATGAAGAATTTATAGATTCCATAATTACAAATTTAAAAATAATAAGTATAATACAAATAAACGAAAAATTATGTATAACAAAGGGACATCTACAAATTGATAAAGACTTCTCACTTCAAGGTATTAAAAGATGGTTTAATAGAGATTCGAGAGAAGTAGTACTTAACTTTATTAAAGAATTACTAAAAAATATAAGTTTATTATTTAATAAAGTTAAAACACTTGATAAGGATGAACAAACATGGATTATAGGAAGAGTACTCTATGAAATGGAATCCATGGAGAACGGTTTAAATAATTTAAAAACAACCTATTCGTTTGATCCAGTTACCATAGTTACAATTGAAAATATTATTATTAAAATTAAAGAATATTCTCTAAGAGGTAAGAAAATTATTAGTTAGTACCCGTAGGGCCCCATAGTCCCGGAATAATTAAATGTTGATAGTATTTTTCTTTACAATAAAGTAATAATAAAATATTATTGCGCTTATAAAGTATATTATATAAATATGAGATGTATACCTAAGATCGATTATACTATCCATAAAACTATTTAAATAACCTTGTTCTTTTTTTACATTTCTTAGTTTACATTCAATATAACTTATAGTACATTTTCTATAATTAAATAACAACTTTATTAAGAAGAATAATAATAATCCTATATAAGTTCTCGGAATGTTAATATCATTATCTATTAAAATTAATCCTATGAATAAAAATAAATAGACAATTAATAATGTCATTAAAATAAAATATTAAGTATTAAGTATTAGTATTATTTAATTCAAAATGGTTAAACAATTTCTAAAGGCAATTTCAAAATTCTCACCTGTTATGAAGTTTGGAATGAAAATGATTGATAGAGAAGAATTTGGTGAATATGAATTTCCTGAGCAAACACCTTTAGTTGGTTTTTTGTATACAATTATGGCAATTGTAGCATTTTATTTAGCATTTAAATGCAAAGGAAGATTTGACCTAACCCAATTCCTACTTGCATGTTGCTGTGCTCCATTCTACATTGCATATCGATTGGCAGTTCCATGTGTAAAAGCCTTAGTATAATTAATTAATTAATTAATAAAAATAATATTGATTTTAATTATTAAAATGGCAAATAAACTAATAAATGATATTTCTAAATTTACACTTGGTATGAAATTTGGCAAAGATTTGTTAAATAAGGCAAAATTTGGTGCTGATTACGAGGTTGTAGAAAAAGAGTATGGTCTGGATCCATTAGTAAGTATATTTTATACTGTATTACTGATTGTCGCACTGTATTTAGCATTCAAGTGTGGAGGTAAAGACAACTTGCAAATTATTGAAATAATATTAGCAGTTTTATGTAGTCCTTTTTATATTGCTTATCGCTTAGCAATTCCATGTTAAAAATATTTACGAATATCGGAATAATGAAACCAATATGGAATATTTCTAGAAGTCCACTTTGCAAAATATACCTTGTGTATTAGATAATACTTTCTATAACTTTCTATTGTGTTGTTATCCATTGAGTCCTCCGGCATACACAATGGTATTCTTGTCATTCCAGGTATTTTGGAAATATTATCTTTAGAAAGTACCGTTTTGTCGGAATACTCAATTTGTAATACTCGATTACCATTTGGTACATTATTTATTAACCACTTTATATGTTTATCACAAGAATGTATCTTCTTATATCTATAAGTATATTCCTTTGATAAAGATATTCCTAATAATCCCGCGTATTTATAATTATTCTCCGAATTTAATATCCATAAACACATCGGGTGTTTTATGTTGCTTATTGGTTTATATGCTAAAAGTTCTTTTGATGTTCCAAGTAAGTGATGTGCTGTAAATAACAACTGAACAATTTCTAGCAACATCTTGACTACATGTTTGTCACAATGATACTCTGCAGATTTTTCTGGATCAGAATCTAGAAAGAATATATTCATTTTTGAATGGTATTCTGCGAGGTATTAGAATGTTTTTATATTTTGCGAAAAACAAAAGCACTATTAAGAAAACTTAATTCCAATTGTTCGGGTGTAATATTCCGGGGATTCTGGGACCCTGAGGGTACTTCGGGATTCTGGGACCCTGAGGGTACTTCGGGATTCCGGGACCCTTCGGGATTCTGGGGATTCTGGGGATTCCATCGCATTAGACGATAAATATCTTCAAATGACATTATATTTGTATCATTTTTAGTATATGTTTTTTTATTATCTACATAATAAGGTTCAAAGAAATTAAGATTAACAGGTTCGAGTGAATACTGTTTGGCAATCAGATTCAGTATTTTAAAGTCTGTGAGATATTCTTCTGAAATTGGAATGGTATTGAAATAATTTGTTTTATCTTTATTATCGAAAATTGTGAACGTGTACTTATTTCCAAAGGGACTCTTCAATTTATTATTAAACATCCTTTCAATTTTGTAAATACTTCTTTTAATTACTCTATTACTTGTGCCAAAGTATTTCTTTATGGAGTCTCCGTCGACAGTAGTTCCAAAGAAATAACCACCTGGTTTCAAAAATTTACTTACAAGTGCGAGCATATTTCTTAGAGCAGACTCAGAACTGAAATAATAGTGTAGTGAAAATTGACAAGATACCAAATCAAATTGTTTCAAACGGGTACTTATTAAGTACTTCGTTATTAACGAATCGATTCCTGGAATCTGGGACCCTGTGGGATTACCATCAGAATTTTCAAGTGGTCTTGTGGCATCTCCTATTGCAAATTGTACCTTTGTTTTATAATTTTTTAAATGTTTCAAACGTTCTACAGCACCTGGATTATCTGGATTCTTTGAATAAATTGCTTCTGGACTAATATCAAAACCAAAAACATCTGTTATATACGCGTTACTCCACTTCATTAAATCACCTCCTCTACCAACTGCAATATCGAGCAGAGCGACTCTATTATTCTTTTTCATGGAATAATAGTACTCTGTGATATTCGTTATCAAAGTCGATTTAATCCAATTGTGGAATTGTCTCATTTGAATTATAGTGCTCTCCTGTCTCATCAACGAAACTATTTTTGGGTACTCCCCCTTATTAAGGTCCTTTACAAATACTTCTTTCTTGTTGTTTTCCTCCAAACATTGTATTAGATTGGTAATACTCAATTCAATAAGATCTTCTCTGATATTTTTCTCCATTATTATTAGTTAATATTATTAATTAATATTTTATGTATTTTTTGTTTTTGTAATATTTTGGAATCAAGTATTATTTTGGAATCAAGTGTACATACCAAATGGACTCTCGTTCTTTTTCTTTTTATATCTATTGGATTTCATTAATTCTATGGCAAGGCGAATGTCAGTAATGTTTAATACTTTTTTATATTTCTTGCGTTGACCAAATACTCTTCGGGAATGACATATTTTTGACTTGTCGAAAAGAAGTAAAGTATCTCCTCCATTGTATTCAAATAGATCCTTTTGTGAATCGAACAATTCTCGCAATACTTTATGATTATTAAGTATCATGGATTCGTCTAAATCCCATCCATTCGTTTCTACCTGGTATACAAAAATATCTTTTAAATTGTTACTTGAATATTCTTCTATATCATAAACCCATGGAAATCTTCTACGCAAACCCTTGTTAGCAGAAAAGAAACGAGAATCCAGTTCATCTTTATAACCCGCAATAATTAGAATAAAATCAGATGTGTTCTCCGATAAAAATTTGTTTATGGTGTCCAGACATTCCTTAGAATAAGAAGTACCGGTCTCCTCACCATTGGTACCCAACGAATATGCTTCATCAATAAATAGCACACCTCCTCTTGACTCGTTTAGTACTTTGAGTGTTTTAATGGCAGTTTGACCCAAATAACCTGCAATTAGTTCCGTTCTGCTTACAACTTTGAATCTATTGGTACTTAGAAATCCCATGTTGCAATAAAGTTCGGCAAGTATTTTTCCGAGTGTTGTTTTACCCACACCTGGTGGACCTGTTAGACACGTATGCATCATCTCATTTGTATTAAGACGCTGAGCATAAAATAAAACCTGGTCTATTATGTTCTTTTTAATTGAGTCCATGCCAACCAATTCATTAAGTTGTTCTAATGGTTCGATGCAGTATACCAAATTCTCCATATCGTGATTATGGTATACCTTTACAGGTTCATTTGAAGTCTTCTGTCTTTTACGAGCACTCTTATAGTTTTTTATGGAAGTAATCAAATCAGTTAATTTTTCAAATTTATATTCGTGAATAGGTATTTCCGGTGTGGTATTATTCAATGAAGTCATTTAATAATTAATACTATACTATTTTTTAAGTAATTAACTACCATTTTTAATAAAATCAACCATTAATTTATCGCGTTCATATTTATTCAAATTAAGGTAGTCTCCACTTATTTTTCCAGATGGGTACAACCTATTGTCCTTTTCACATGAATAACTTTTATTCATTAATTCTCCGAACGAACTTCTATTATTTATACACCAAATCACCAATACGATTACTACCATCGTAATAAATATTAAAATTTGATTTGAAGTTATTCGTATCATTATTCTGAGACCCTTTGGGTATTACTATTAATTAATATTATTATTTTAATAATTAATAATATTAATTATTAATAATCATGGAAAAAAATAATAAAATACTAATACTAATACTACTAATACTACTAATACTACTAATAATACTATTAATACTGGGAATAATTAATACTACCTCGCCACCGGTGAAAGGAGTTCTAAAATCTGATCCGGTGAGTAATTTTAGTTCTTATATTAATAAATTTATTAATTAATTCTCCATTCCAGTCCTATTCTGGTCAGAGGACGTGGATTTAGTTGAGGAGCATGTCCCCATTTAGTTTGAAGATTTTCGTCTTTGTATAAATCATTTTGAGATTGAAAGATATTCTTATTCATTGTACCTACTTTACCAAATGGAGCAAATACTTTTGCTCTTTCTACATCATGGACATAATTATCTAATTCTGAAGAATATTCCATGTTTTCACATGCATCACAATTATAAGTCGGTGGAATCTTAGAATAGTAATTGTTTATTGCATAATCAGAATAATTTGTAGTATCGGTAGGTAAATTTCTGCAATGATAATTATAAATAAAGTCTGGTGTAAAGTTCTTATTCATGGATTCCATTATTCTGGGTATTAATAATTAATAATAATATTATTTATTATTTATTAATTAATTAATATATACTTTTTTAGTGTACCATGATTCAGTATAATGTAATTTACCTACGTTATTATACATTACATCTCTATAATTATTAAATTTAGTTTTTAAAACAGGTATATCGTTATCTGCGATGTATGCTATAGTGTTTCTTTCTTCTGTTTCATCAGTCCTTAAAACAAGTTCTAGAATTTTTATACCTTCTTTCTTTATTAGGTATTTCTCGTTTACTTCTTTATTACAGTAATTATAATAATAACATTGATATACTTTCCCCATCATAAGTGGACCTGTAATATCTAGTGGGTTCTCTCCATAATATTTGTTCTCTATATTTTCAACTGATTTATCTACAAGTTGTTTGATAAAGTCATTGGAAGGTGTTACACATATCAAAGCATTATGAATACCATAATAAGTTGAGTCAGGTTTGTCTTTTACAATAACTAACTTGTTGTCTTCAATTATAGAA